>ENA-OQVM01006664-OQVM01006664.1-marine-metagenome-genome-assembly--contig:-NODE-6664-length-10388-cov-6.900980_pt1 | contig 10388 bp, 10 predicted proteins | sample MGYA00237776_ERZ505498 | MGnify/ENA primary metagenome ERZ505498 (study PRJEB26159, sample SAMN06265151) | marine metagenome | isolation source: Helgoland LTER site | place: Germany:Helgoland, sampling... | reverse complement strand
GACGCTCTTCCGATCTCCCACGCTCCGCAAGACTGATCTGCGCCCAAGTGGCGCTGGTGCCTCTGTCGGAGCGTGGGCCCAAGTGGTGCGCGTTGGAATAGCTGTGGCGGCCAGACATGCTTTCTTCCGCGTCTTGCCTTTGCTCGGTGTTTTTGCGTAGCCTGCTGGGAGTTCACCAACAGAACTGTAGAAAACGGTCGTTGGGTTGCTCAGCTCTCAAGCATCTCTGCAATAGTCATCATGCCTGCCGCTTTCATTCGAGCGTCAATCCCTTCGCCATGCGCCCCTTTAATCTGTTCAATCGCAGCCTGAAGCACCGCTCTTTGATAGAGCGACGAAGTGTTGCGCTCTTCTTGAGACTCTGGGCCTGCTATGCCGAGATGGGTTGCTAGTCTGTCCATTAACTCGAATTCGTCGAGAGTTTTCACGCTATTTATCCTCTGTAGGTGGAGTAGGCTTAATCAGATCGCTAAAGTCATCGAGCCTTGTAAAGCACATTACGCGGGGCTCGTTGTCGGTGGTTAGGAGGTAAGAACCATCTTTATTTGGATCAAAAACGACGATCTCATCATTTTTTACGTATAGATATATGCAATGCATGAGCGCTTTAGTGTTGACTATTTCGGCAAGGTAATGCCCGCGCCCAAGCCCTATATTTTCGTAACCAAGAAACCTTTCATAACCTATCCCTCTGTGTGACAAGTAAAAAGATTCAACCCTGCGGGTTACTCCTTTATTAATACCTATACCAAGCTCAGCCATATCAGCAATCAATACTTTGGGGTTCACCCCGAAAGCCATCGCAAGGCAGGTAGGCACGCAAGACATCGAGCAGGGCTGTTGATGGTGAACAGGATTTTTAGTTAATTTTAAGTCTAACTATTAAATAAAAAAAAATGAAAAAATTATTATTATTATTACTGTTTGTTGGCTTTTCAATGAGTTGTTCAAACAATGATGTTGTGGTTACTTTTGACGATGAAAACTCAAATGCAATTAGAGCACATTTTCAAAATTACTTAAACAATGATATGGAGGGCTTAAAGGAGCTTTGGTCACCAGATATCAAAATTTATTTAAACTCTAAAAAGCCTATTAGTCTTGACGAATTAGTCGGTCTGCTAGAGGCTCAACATGCTGGTTTTGATCCTATACTTATGACTTTTGGTGAAGAAGGTGGAGAAGATCTTGGAGTTTGGGTTCAAACTATAACTTATCCAGCTATAGGTGAATATCCTAGTTCAACTTTAACTCAATCATGGTTTGATTGGAATGCAACAGGGAAAATATCTGGCAATACAATTGTTCTTCCTGCTCACATAGGTTTTAAATGGGGAGAAGATGGAAAAATAATTGAAGAGTATCATACCTATGATACACAAGAAATGATGGCAGAATTAGCTCTAAGTGAAGAAATGGAATAAAAATCATATTTTAGTTATGATAAATAAAAAAAGCATTCTAAAATTAGAATGCTTTTTTTATGAATTAGAAATTATTTTATTCCACAGTTTCTTTTGCTGGGATATCTTGTGCATATACATAAAATAACTCTACCTTACCATCAGTGATTTTTGCATCAATCATGTGGTTTTGTTCAACAACTTTACCATCAACTTTTGTTGTTACTGTATGACCAGCAATAATCCATTCTTCTCCACCTGAGACTCCCTTGTAAGGCATAGCCCAATACATATTCCATTTAGGCTCTTCTGCCTCAAACCATGCTGTCAAAGCTTCTTTGTGAGCTGATTTACCTGAAATTCTATTACCTACAGGATCAACAATCAATAAAGAATCAGATTCCATAGCTAATATAGACTCCATATCTCTTTTGTTATGAGCATCGATATATTTCTTCCATACACCAGTAATATCATCACTAGCAACAACAAATTTTTCGCCTGGTTGTGGTAAGAAAAAACCAGCGCCTTGTGAAGCTTCAGAATTTACTTCTACAGGTGCGTTACATGCTGTAATTATTACAGCTAAAATTAAAATTATTTTTTTCATATTTATTTATTTATTTATTTATTGTTAATATTCTACTGCTTGTCCAGCTAAGCCAATTGACCAGTGAACTTGAGTTGTTTTCCATACACCATCCATCTTTTTAATAACCCCAGAGTATCTTACGTTCTTTAAACTTCCTGCCTCTCCTCCAGCTGTAAAAGAAAAGTCAATAATTGAAGTGTAAGATGCCATATCACCAGAATTACTAATGGTAATATTAAGATTTCTGGTGTCAAATTTAGCGTCTTTAATAACAGCTAATTGAGCTATAATTGAAGGTTCAATTTCTTCCCAGCCTGTAAGAAACTCAGCTTCATCAGTTCCAATTAAAACTGCATCGTTAGAGAAAACAGCTTTAGCGTCTTCAATATTTCCAGTTTGAAAAAAATTAAGAGTTGTAGCAATAACATCTTTAACTTCTAATTCGACAGCTGTCATATCGACATTATCATTTGTTGCAGCATAATCATTACCAACATTAAAGTTGCATGAGAAAATACTAATTAGGATTAGTGTCAATGGAATTTTAATATTTAGTTTCTTCATTTATTTATTTTTTTTAATTGTTTATCTAAATGTAATTAAAAATTAGAGTTTTTAACAATTTCTTATGATAAAAATCAATTGTTTATGTGGAAATTTGAAAAAAACCCAATATCATGAAAAGTTGCAAATTATCATTTTTTTTATTTCTAACATATTTTAGTTTACAATCACAAACATCTTTAGATTATTCTAATACTATTGAACTGGATGAGTTAAAAGAGAAGTTATATACTTACTCATCTGATGAATTTGAAGGAAGAGAAGCTGGAAAAAAAGGACAAACAATTGCTGTTGAATATCTAAAAGAACATTACATTAAAAACAATATTGAATCCCTAATTAAAGATACCTACTTTCAAACTGTTCCTCTAATTTCAATTAAAGAACCTGAAGTCAGTATCACTATAAACAATAATGAGTTTGTAAAATATGATGATTATGTAATACTTTCAGCTGGAGATAATAATTTTGATGTAAAATCTAAACAAGTAATTTATGTAGGATATGGAATTAATGATTCAATTTACAATGATTATGAAAGTATCGATGTAAAAAACAAAATAGTAATAGCAATTAAAGGAGAGCCCAAAAATAAAGAAGGAAATTATAGTTTAACCAAATCTAAAGAGCAAAGCAAATGGTCTAAAAGAAGATCATTTACATTAAAAAAGCAACAAGCAATTGATTTAGGTGCTGTCGCATTTTTATACATAGATCAAGATATGCTAAATAGATATGGGGATTGGTATAAAAGACGTGGACATGAAGATAATAAAAGACTTGAGTTAGACGTAACATCAGAAAGCGATGAAAGTTTAGATATTCCAAGCTTTTATATAGGAGAAAAAATTTCTAATGAAATAATGAAAAAACAGAACAATAATCTTCCTACTTCGAGTAAAAAAATTAAAACAAAAATTAATATTACATATGATATTGAAGAAGAAAAAATCAATTCTCAAAATGTTGCTGCTGTAATTAAAGGAAGTGAATTTCCAGAAGAATATATAATAATAACAGCACATTTAGATCATGTTGGTATGAGTGATGGTGAGGTATATAATGGAGCTGATGATGATGGTTCGGGAACAGTTGCAATAATGCAAATTTCAGAAGCGTTTCAAAAGGCAGTTAAAGATGGTTATGGACCAAGAAGATCCATTATATTTTTACACATGACCGCAGAAGAAAAAGGGTTATTAGGTTCTAAATATTATACAAATTACGACCCTCTTGTACCTCTAAAAAATACAGTTACAAACCTTAATATTGATATGATTGGAAGAATCGATCCAAATAGAGAGGAGAAAAACAGAAATTATATTTACCTAATCGGATCTGACATAATATCACAAGATTTGCACAATGTTTCAGAAGAAACTGCAAAAAAATATTCCAATTTAGTTTTAGACTATAGATATAACGACCCGACGAGAAAAGTCTTTGAATCTGGAAGATATATTGAAAACAGATACTATTACAGATCTGATCATTATAACTTTGCAGAAAAAAATATCCCTATAATTTTTTATTTTTCTGGTACTCATGAAGATTATCACAAACCAACCGATACAGTAGATAAAATTGAGTTTGATTTACTTCAACAAAGAACTAAGTTAATATTTCATACCGCATGGGAATTAGCTAATAGAGACGAAAGAATTCGAAACAAACAATAGAACAAAAAAAGCCTTTCTTAAGAAAGGCTTTTTTTTGGGTGGAAGACCGGATTCGAACCGGCGACCCTTGGTACCACAAACCAATGCTCTAACCAACTGAGCTACAACCACCATTTGTAACGGATGCAAATGTAAATCTTTTGTTATATGTTACAAAGATTTTTAAAAACTATTTTAAATCAAAAATTGAATTTACTAGTGGACACCTTTCAACTGTAAAACCCTCTGCGTAATTCACTCCACAAAGACGGCCCAAATCTCTAGCTCTATACTCAACACTATCTATAAAATTTTTAGTAGAAATTGGAGTGTTTTTCATATTTATACCTTCTTTAAAGAATTGAGATTCATAAGCCATTACAGCTTTTAATTTAATTGGCATAAAATCAGAAATATCAACACATACATCTGGCGATATATTTTTCCATTGTAAATAGTGGTAAATAAATTTAGGCCTCCATTCTTCTTGAAAAACATTTGATCCATCTAATTTTGTATTAATTTTGGTAAGTCCACTTAAAAAACATGATGAACTAACTAATTGACTTGCTTTTGGATGATCAATATGTCTATCATCAACAGCATTACAAAAGACCACATCAGGTCTATATTTTCTAATTATTTTTATAATCTCAATTTGATGATGTTTGTCATTGATAAAAAAACCATCAGAAAAAGATAAATTTTCTCTTACTTTAATATTTAAAATTTTTGCTGCAGCTGCAGATTCTTTATCTCGAATTTCAGCGCTACCTCTTGTTCCTAGTTCACCTCTTGTTAAATCTAAAATACCTACAGATTTTCCTTGGTGGATTTCTTTAGCTAAAGTTCCTGCACATCCTAATTCGACATCATCTGGGTGGGCTCCTATTGCAAGTATATCTAATTTCATATTAATTATTTAATTGAAAGTTTAATTGCATGTTCAATATCCATTATTATATCTTTTTTGTTCTCTATTCCAACAGAAAATCTAATTAACTCATTTGTTATTCCTTGACTAAGTCTCTCTTTTTCAGTTAAAAGGTAATGAGATGTTTCAGCAGGACTGAGCATAGTACTTTCAACTCCTGCAAGACTCATGGAGGGTTTGATTAAATTTAAGGAAGTTAGAAATAGTGAAGGATCAATTTTATCAATAAATTCAAAAGAAATCATTGCCCCAAATCCTTTCATTTGTTTTTTTGCTAGATTGTGATTAGGATGGTTTTTAAGTCCAGGATAATAAACTTTTTTCACAAAACGAGACTCTGACAAATATTTAGCTAATCTTTTTGCATTTTTTTGTTGAGCCTTAACCCTTATTGAGAGAGTTTTCATACTTCTTTCTAAAAGCCATACGGAGTAATCACTGAGATTACCTCCTAAATTTTTTGCTAAGTTCCATATCTTGTCAATATGAGCTTGTGAAGCAGCTACTGCTCCAGCACTGATATCACTATGTCCTCCAAAATATTTTGTAGCACTATGAAGGACAACATCAACACCAAATAAAATAGGTTTTTGAATTATTGGAGTAGCAAAAGTATTATCAATAATTGTTGTTATATTTTTTGATTTTGCAAATTGTGCGATTTTTTCGATATCGACAATTTTTAAAAGTGGGTTAGATGGAGTCTCTATATATATAACTTTAGTATTTTTTTTAATTGCAGATTTAAAAAATTTTAAATCAATATCATCAGTAAAAGTATAGTCTATATTATATCTTTTAAACTGGGCTTCAACTAAATTTCTAGTTCCACCGTAAATATCTTTTTGTAATAAAATATGGTCTCCTGATGATAAAAAAGCCAAAAGTGTTGTACTAATTGCAGCCATTCCTGATCCAAAAATCATGGCAGATTCAGAGCATTCTAATGCAGATATTTTTTTACACAATGCTTCTTGATTTGGAGTGTTAAAATACCTGGGATACCTACTAATATCTTTATTTATATACTCATAGGAAGTTGATACAAAAATTGGGGATACAGACCCGCCAAATTGCTTATCAACTACTTCTCCTTCATGAGTACATATAGTATTTTCACCCTTATTATTATTTTTCATTACTATATTAATTGATTTAAAATTACAATTAATTTTTTAAATACTTTTTATGTTTAGGATAAGCTAAAACTCCCATAATTACAACAATTAACAATGCTATTGCTGAATACAGGAAACTTATTTGTTGGTCATCTTTAGCATAGGAATGAAGACCAGCAAGGTAAAAGTTAACTCCAAAATAAGTCATTAATATACTAGCAAAGGATAATATTGATGCTATACTGTATACAAATCTACTTTTTAAACCAGGAATTAAACGCATATGTAATACAAAAGCGTAAACCATAATACTTATTAAAGCCCAGGTTTCTTTAGGGTCCCAACCCCAATATCTTCCCCAACTTTCATTTGCCCACATACCACCAAGAAAATTACCAATAGTTAACATAACAAGACCTACAGTTAAAGACATCTCATTAATTAATGTAAGCTCTTTAATATTAAGTTTCATTATAGATTTGTTAGATGAGTTGGTTAGTATCATTAAAAATAAAGAAACAAACCCGAGAATCATACTCAAGGCAAATGGACCATAGCTACCCACTATAACTGCGACATGTATCATCAACCAATAACTATCTAAAACAGGTTGTAAATTTGCAATAGCAGGGTCCATCCAGCTCCAATGAGCTATCATAAGTATCATTGAAACGATAAAAGTTGTTGATGCTAAAGTTAAATCACTTTTTCTTCCAAAAGCAAGACCAAAAAACATAGTAGCCCAAGCTACATAAATCATCGATTCATATGCATCACTCCAAGGAGCATGTCCTGAGATGTACCATCTCCATATTAATCCAAAAGTGTGTATTATAAATAAAAATATAATTACAAACTTTAAAGTCTTAATAGATAAATTAATGATATTATTGTTTTTAAATATCTGTGTTATTAAGATAATAAACAGAAATGTTCCAGCATATAAATACCAACTAAATAACTTTTTAAAAATGTCATATTTATTATAAAGGACTTCCGCTTCAATCTTTTCAGTACTCAGCATAACATCACCTCCGAATTTATATTGAGCACTTAAAATTCCTTGTAAAATATTATTGCTTTGACTAAATTCATTCATAATCTTATCTTCGTTAAGCATATATAAATATGTTTTGAAGCCTGTATTAATAAAATTTGAGTAAAGAGAATCTTTTACTAAACTTGAATCTTCTATATTTTCTTTTGGAGAAATCCATTTATCATTTTCATCATCTGGTATTGGGAAAAATTTTAATGATTTACCTTCGATCATGTTGTATAAAAGATTAACCCTTTGGTCAGTCTCTTTAAATTCTTTTTGATAACCAGTAGGAACTTGTGCTTTATATGCATCTTCTAAATAAGGAGCTAACTTATATTCACCTCTTTCAGTAAAAAAATCAACTAAAGGGACATATTTTTGAGTATTATTAACACCAATTATACTTCTAATTGAATCTCCTTTTTTCATCTTAAGGTAGATTACAGGGACATTGTACCAAAGAAGTGGGCTTTCTTGAATGGAGAGAAAAACTTGATTAGCATCAAATTCTCCATAGTAATCTTTTTTACTTAATTTTCTCAAAAATTCAGATGCAAAAGTATTTACTGGCATCATTCTACCAGAAAGATCTTGAATTACAATATTACCAAATTTTGCAGCCTCACTCTTTGGAACAATATTTTTACTTAATATAGAATCAATAATTTCTACATCTGTTTTGTCATGAAGGTGGGTGTCATTTGATTGTGAGAAAAGATTCACAGAGGATAAAAAAAGTAAAACTAATGCTAACTTTTGTTTTTGTTTTTTGATTTTTAAAATTTGATTGCGCAAGAAATCAAATCTTGTAAATCTAGCAAACATAATAGCCATTAATCCAATATATAATAAAATATAGCCTAGGTAAGTTACAAATGTCCCTAAAGCGTCTTTATTTACTGAAAGTATAGTTCCTTTTTCGTCAGGATCAAAAGATGCCTGAAAAAAACGATAACCTTGATGGTTTAGAATATTGTTCATAAAAATTCTAAAGTCAAATGGTTTATCATCAATAACAGTGACTTCACTAGCAAAAGAAGAGTAACTCGTATCGCTACCAGGGTATTTATCAGCGATAAAATCATTTAATTTTACACTAAATGGTAAATCATAAACTTTTGCTCCATATCTGATATTAAAATTAAGTCCATCGACAACAAATTCCTCAAAAGGACTGTTGATTCCCTTCCCTCCTAGAACCTTAATAATTTTTTCTAGTAGGTTATATCTACCAATTTTTAATAGAACAAAACAAGCTAACATGACGATGGGACTAAGAATTGCAATTGGCATGTCAATTCCAGTTATCACCAGAATTACTCCGGAAGTACCCATTGCCAACGCAGCAAAAATTATGGGCATAAACAAGAGATTAATTAGGCCATACAAAATGACGGCCCAATTACCAATATTTCTATAGCCTTGTAATAATGTCGTACCGGTTGCAAGTGCGTATTTTGTACCGAAGTGAAATGTAGGATATTTTATCAAGTTAACTAATATTATTAATAGGACGAGGCCTAAGCCAAATTCGGCACCGGCTCGGCTTGATTGAACAATATGTGACACACCAACACTTGTCGCGGCAAACATTAAGCCTGGGCCAAATATTGCATTAAATTTATTTACTTTTGCTTTTACTTGATCAGACATTACGCGACCTATCCATTATAATTGTGTGCAGTTTGATTTTGGTATTATTCGCATTCCATTACAATGGAACTTAATCTTAAACCTAACAATGAATTTATGTCGAGAAAAATTTTACATGTTTATTCCGCAGCACAGAATAAATCTAAATACTAGATATATTCTGCTGGGGGCAGTGCAGAGAGTACAGACTTATCACGCGCTAATTCAATAAAATTGATATACCTTGGCATGGTACCTCTAAATACCTATATATAGATATGCTTCTAATAAACATTTAAGAAAAAAATTATAAGATGACCCTATTAATAACATATTTATTGTTGGCTCTGGTAGTTTCCTGTTTTTGTTCCATATCTGAGGCCGTTTTACTATCTGTTCGACCATCTTACGTCGCAGCATTGAAAAATGAAGGTAATAAATCTGCGCCTGCTTTACATAAATTGACCAATAATCTGGACCGTCCTTTAGCTGCAATTTTAACAGCCAATACTATTGCACACACAGTTGGTGCTGCGGGTGTTGGTGCACAAGCTTTACTTCTCTTTGGTAATAAATATATAGGGCTTACTTCTGCTATCTTGACCCTTCTTATTCTTGTATTATCTGAAATTATTCCAAAAACTTTGGGTGCTAATTATTGGAAACAACTGGCACCAACTTTTGCAATATTAATTGATTGGTTAACTCGGCTATTGTTCCCGTTTGTGTGGATGTCAGAGAAATTGACCAGTATGATTTCAAGCTCGGACGCAAGCGGAGCTACCTTTAGTCGTGCTGAGATAAAGGCAATGGCAGAAATTGGCGCCAAAGAAGGTTTACTTCAGCCCAAAGAGTTAAAAATCGTTATTAATTTATTACGACTTAGAAAACTATCCGTGCGGATGATTATGACCCCGCGTTCAGTGATTTTTGCACAGTCCTCAACTATGACCGTACAAGAGTTTTTCTTAAAGCACGACAGACAACCCTTCTCACGGGTTCCACTTTATGATGGATCCCGTGATAATATAAACGGCTATGTGTTAAAAACAGATTTATTTATTGCCCAAGCTAAAGATCAGTTTGATAAACCCCTGTCAGAATTTAGACGAGAGGTTTTAATGGTTTTAGATAGTCGCAACACGTCTGATGTTTTTGATTTGTTGATGCATGAGAAAAGCCACATGGCCTTGATCGTTGATGAGTTAGGTACTGTTCAGGGTCTTATTACACAGGAAGATATTGTTGAGACTTTAATTGGAATGGAGATCACCGATGAAACTGATAGGGTTGAAAACATGCAAACACTTGCGCATGAGCGGTGGCGGGACCGAATGGAAATAATGGGTTTAGATCCTGATATTATCTATAAAGATGAAAAATAAAGGTTAGTCCATGCAAATTTTTCAATCAGCAATAATAATATTCATTATTTTTATAATGGG
>ENA-OQVM01006658-OQVM01006658.1-marine-metagenome-genome-assembly--contig:-NODE-6658-length-10394-cov-3.230881_pt1 | contig 10394 bp, 12 predicted proteins | sample MGYA00237776_ERZ505498 | MGnify/ENA primary metagenome ERZ505498 (study PRJEB26159, sample SAMN06265151) | marine metagenome | isolation source: Helgoland LTER site | place: Germany:Helgoland, sampling... | reverse complement strand
TAGCGGTCACCATCTGCGGGACTGCCGGGCGGCGCGGTCAGATCCCGGTCGAGAACGGAAAGCTGGACGAGCCCGTCGAGCAGCCGAAGCGCCTCGTTGTGGGTGACATGCTTCTGGGCCTGCGCCGCCAGAATGTAGGGCAGCAGCAGGTTCGTGGTGGCGTCGGGCATGAAATGACCTTCAGAAGGTGAGCGTGATGGTTTTGGCCTCACCCCGCCCGATCAGGGTGGAGAGCTGATAGATGCGGATATCGAGCGTGTCACCGGGCGCGAGCAGTCCGCCCCAATCGGCTGTTTGCTGGGTGGAGGTGTAGACTGCACTGGTCGTGGAGGTGGTCAGCGTGCGCTTCACGGCAACGCCATCAAGGATTTCGACTTCATAGGCTGCGACTTCTTCGAGCAGCGGCACCTCGACTGCGCCCCAGTTATCAGCCGAGAGCGCACGCGATCGCCGTGTCCAGCGGATCGTCAGATCGCCGGGCGTGCGTGGTCTGCGCCATGGCTGCTCCACATGGGCCACCGAGAACGGCCGCAGGCCTATGCCGAATGGTGTGAAGGAGGCAGGGACATAGGTCTCGTCACTGGCAGACCGGCTTGCGGGACCGACGCGCCAGTTCCAGGGCAGCCCGAGATCGGCCTCGGCGATTGGTAGTGATGCCAGAGCGTCGTCCAACACTACCACCCGCGCCCCTGCAGCAGCCGGGTTGGCCATGGCCGCGTCCGTGCCGCGCTGTCCTCGCAAGAGCCGCGTCAGTTGATAGCGGCCCGGCGCGATCAACTCGGCAGCGCCCGCTTGCACAATTTCCCAAGTGCCGGGCGCGCTTTCGATGGCCAATGCATTGGCCCCGCCGAACAGCGTCAGGTCGGTGACGCTTTCCAGCGTGCCGGAGAGCAGATCGATCACCAGAGCATTGCCGAGATCGAAGCGCGAGGTCGGGCCCGCGTAGAAATCCGAGACCAACGTTCCGATCCTGGCACGGCCGCCAAATGTTGTAAGCAGCTCAAACCCGTCGGTCGATGGGCTGTGAAACACTGCCATCTCGCCCGGCCAGGGAACGGCATGGGCCACGATAAATGGCCGATGCGCAGGCTGATCTTCGGTCAGCTGCGGTATGTCCATCAGCACCACCTCGGGGGCGCCGAACACCACGGCTTTGGACAGGGACGAGGGTCGTGGTGATCCGGGCGGCAGGTCGTGGGCTTCCCGATCTTGACGGACCGCTTCGATCCCGCGCGCCTCGGTATCCGCAATCGAGACCAATCGCATCGGAATGTGCCGCCCGTCATGGGCCAGTGTCACGACATCAGCCGGGTCCAGCGCCAGCCGCGAGGGCGGCAAGCGAAACACGGCCGTTTCCCGCCCGGTCCAGGCTTCCATAAGTGCGCGGCGGCAACGCCGTTCAGCTTCCTCTGGCGGGACCGCCATGGGGAAGCTCTCCGAGGCAATCCGGGTGGTATCGACGGTGATGCGTCGCGCCTCAACCAGAGCGGCGTCGTAATCCTCGTCAGCACGGGCCACCTGCCATTTAAGCGCCTGTGGCAGTTCGGTTTCCTGCGCGCGGGTGAGTTCCAGAACATCGCCCTCGCGGGGGGCCACCAAATCGTCAGGAGTGAGGGTCGCGACGGAGGCCCGACCACGCATTATGAAGCGGATCATGCCTTCGGTCTCCACCGCGTCGAAGCCGAAGTGCCGCGACAGCGTGGTGATCGAGGCGCGCGGGCTTTCCAGCGCGCCAATGGCATAGCCCTCCACCGCACCCCAGAGCCCGGTGACGTCGATCTGTGCCCCGGACATGCCAGCACGCAGGCTGAGATGTCGGATGAGTGCCGCCAGCGACACCGCGCCCAGTCTCCCGGTCAGCCAGTGCCCCAGCCGCCAGTTTGCGCCGTCTGTCCAAACGTTGGTCAGCGCCGGGAAGAAAGGATAAGGCCGAGCATCCCAAGTCCAGGCCGCGCATTCCGGCACATGCACCATCCGGCCATCGTAGACATCCGACATCGGGTTGTTTGCGGGATCGCCCCACCACAGATAGGTCGCCTCAAGATAGGCCCTCTGGATTGCATCGTCCCGCCAGCCCCGCGAGAAATGCGGTGTGACGCTTTCGGATGATTTGGGGTCGAAGAAGACGTTGGGTTGGTTGGTGCCGCGGTCGATTGCCGGGCAGCCGAGTTCGGTGAAGCGGATCGGCTTCGATTTCGGAACCCAGGGGGTTGTGCCCATGGCTGGTGCGTTCATCCATCCGGCCATTATATGCACATCCGCCCCCGGAACTGCCGAATAAGGACCGACGCGCAGCTGAACTGAAGGATCCGTTATTGGCGAAATCCAGGTGAAAGTCAGACGCCAGAAGCCGCCGCCGATATCGGTCAGGGCGAGGTCCGAAATACCCGGATCCGATGTGTATGGTCCCGAGGTGGAGAACGAGTTTATTCTGACTTCCTTGTTCGACGCGCCGGTGAGGTTGACATAAACCCGTGCCTTGCCGGATGTGCCAGGCTTCAGGATCAGTCCTGTCTCATAGGTGCCACCGGACTGGACAAGATCAACCACTGAGGACGACTGCGCAAAATCATTTTCCCCGTCTATGGCCGCGATGCGTGCGCCGGATTTGAACGGACCGACGCTCTCGGAACTGGGCAGAACAGCCGCGGTTACCTCAGACCAGGCGGATGGCGTGTTGCCGTTCGGAATGTTGTTTTCCCTCAGACCCGCAGGGCGGTTATGGTGTGGGCGGGACCACCAGCCGGTGATATCCTTTGGGCGGAACAGCCAGTCCTCGCCGAAAATGCCATCGCGGACCGGCGTTCTGATTTGGGCCGTGCGATCAGCGGCGGAGACATAGTACCAGTCGTGAAGCTCGCCGCCGGCGATGTTGGATTGCAGGTAGGCGCGATCGTGGATCGCGGGCCAGCCCTCTGCCGCATCTGCATGACCGAACCCGTCGCGCCAGTCGGAGAGCGGCATGTAGTTGTCGATCCCTATGAAGTCGGTGTTCGCGTCGGCCCAGAGTGGATCGAGATGGAAGAACACATCGCCGGTGTCATCGTCCGGCTGGTGGCCGAAATACTCGCTCCAGTCGGCCGCGTAGCTGATCGCCGTGCCGGGCCCGAGGATGGCGCGGACATCCGCCAGAAGATCCCGCAACGCCTGCACCGCCGGATAGGTGGACGCGCCCGAGCGGATCATCGTCAGGCCCGGCATCTCGGTGCCAATCAGAAAGGCATCCACCCCGCCCGCCACTGCACAGAGGTGGGCATAGTGCAGCACCATGCGGCGCAGACCCCAGTCGTCAGATGGCCCGGTCCACGAAACAGACTGACCTGAGACGTTGAAGCTTGCGGGCGTCGCCGCGCCGAACAGCGCCGCGACCTGGCTTGCGGCCATAGCGGTCTTGTCCACGGTCCCCGCGTAGCCTGCCGCAGGCGAACAGGTGATCCGGCCCCGCCATGGAAACGCGGGCTGGCCTGTCTCGGCGGCGTTGTTGGAATACGGATTCGGCAGCGTGTTCCCGGGCGGCACGTCCATCAGGATGAACGGGTAGAAGGTCACGCGCAGCCCGCGCGCCTTCATCTCCCGGATCGCCTGTACCACCGCAAAATCGGCGGGCGTGCCACCATAGACCGGCCGATCTCGATCGTCGCGGCTAATCAGCAAGGCATTGGCACGGCTGACCCCATTCACGGACCAGGTCGACGGCGTGGTCGATTTGGCGGTGACCTCGATCCCGGGCCGTACCTTGCAGGAGCCCGCCCGTAGATCATCGCCAAACCAGGCCACGACGAGGCTGACGCTCTCAACCTTCGGGGCCATGGCCTGCAGCCGGTCCAGCGCCACCACTATGTCGGCGGTATCGGTCAGCGCGTTGAGGTTCTCGGGCTCCGACGATCCGCCACCGCCCTTCCGGATGCCCTGTGTGGCATAGGCGAACTCGCCTGAAGCCGGGATCATGGTTACGGCCCTCACGTTGCCCTCCGCCGTGTCTGGATCGGCGAGCGGGCGGAACACCTCGAAACTCAGTAGCGGGATGCGGTTGGCCGAGGACATGGGCGAGCGAGCGTACCTCGGCCACGAAGGCCAGTCGTCCGCGCCGGATCTGGCCGATGGCCCCGCGCCGCATCAGCACGCGCTGATCCGTGTCAGCCCAGTTCACCCGCCAGACCTCGACATCGGCGTTGTCCCAGCGGCCCTCAAAAATATCGGTCTCGGTGATCCGGTCAGAGGTGAGCACACCTTGGGCATCTTGGGCATCGACCGAGAGGTCTGAGCCCGAGCGGACCTCGGAGGCGGTCAGCCCACTTTCGGGTTCGAAATCACTGCCATCGAAGCTGAGTGTCTGGTCATGATCAGTGAAGCCGAAGGACTCACCGTCGCCCCGCGAAATCCGCCAGCACCAGGCGAGCGTGGTGGTGCCATCATCGAGATGGGTTTGCAGGTCGGGGGAGAGGGTTTTCATCGGCAGGTTCCTGTCATGCGGTCGTCGAGGTCGGCGATCCAGTCCGCCCAATCGCCCGGCACCTCTGCAACTGTCTCGGCAGAGGGCCGGGCCAGCCGCGCGTCGCCGTAGGAGGCGCAGCCAGCATCACCAGGCATTATCGTTGTCGTGCAGCCTGTCAGCAGGAGCGCCAGCATTGCGGCCGTCGCGCACCGCCTTACGCCCGGCATCCATCCGGTCTGTCTGATCACGTCGTGCATCCTGCCAAGCCTCCTCTCGTCCGGTGCGTTTGCCTTCCGCGCGACCAAGCAGGCGACTGAGGACCATGCCCCCAACCGCGCCCAGAGCCGCAATTGGCCAGATCAGGAACTCAGCCATTGCCACGGAACCCGCGCTCGATCCGGTCGCGCAGGCCAATCAAGCCAAGCCCGAGGAACATCAGCCCGGCAGGGGATGCATCGGCGGAGCCTGCCAGCAGCGCCACGAGCCGAGACAGCTCGCTAAGCGGGCCAGTGGCGGGCAGCAGGATAGATGCCACGCCGGTAAGAGCGGCGAGACACCCCGCCCACCAGGTCAGGGAATTGGGACGGATATAACGCATGGGATCAGGTCCTCCGGATCAGTGTGGAAAGAAGAGTGCTCAGCCGAGTGATCCAGCTGGTCTCTAGGGCTTGCGTAGATGGGACAGAGGGTGGCGTTAGCGTGGGGGCAGGGTGCAAGAGCGCCAGCGCCTGATCTTCACTCAGACGTCGAACGGGGCGCGAGAAATCGACGCGTCCCGATCGGTCCACCGCCCAGACCGGGATGGTGCCGGCCGGATAGCTGCCATGGCGGAACAGATCGCGCTCCGCCTTGCGGCGTGGAATGATTGCGGCGGGCTTGCGCCATCCCATGAAGGCCTGGGCAGCCGCCTCGCGATTGCCCGCGTTCAGATGTCGGGTCAGCATGGCGCGCGCTATACCGCCGGTGTTGTAGTGAAAGCTGACCAGCGCATCGAATTCATGCGGTGCCAGCGGTACCGTTACGGCCCGCCATACCTCGGCCTCGTAGATCGCGATGTCGGCGTGGAACAGCCGGAATGCCGCCCGGATCGCAGCATCGAGATCGACGGGCATCCCGCGCGGCATCTCGATCGGATCAGGCGGCCCAGCGGCGACGGTATGGCCGATGCCGAAGGTCCAGACGTTTTTGACGTCAAGATAGGGCCCGGGCACGAGACCTTCGTGCCGGGCGAGGGCCGATAGGCCCCGGTCTGTCATATGCATGGTTTTACCTCAGAAATGAGAAAAGCAGGATCAGGGCCGCAACAAAAATGCCGATGCGGATGCGGTGGTTGAAGGTCTGGCTTGGGTCGGCAGTGTCGCTGCGCAGGGTGCGCGCGAGGCGGAGGAGATCATGCATCGGTGTCGCCGCCTTTCGTGTGGCGCATCCGGGCGAGGACGATTTCGATAAAGGCCGGGCCGAAGACGCCCACAAGATAGGCCGCTGATCCTGCGGCCCCGCCTGCCGGGATCGCCTCAGGCGGCAGGCCGAGCCAGGCGGTGATGACCGCCATCGAAAGGCTGCCCATCCCGGCCGCAATCAGCCCGCCGAGCAGGATGTGGCGCAGCGCGTCTCGCAGGCGCATCCTTGTGGTCAGCGCGTTTGTTGCGCCGCCCAGCGCGCCCCATGCGGCCAGAATGACGGCAGTGGACGCCGCCAGATCGCGCAACACCGCGGCCAGAAAGCGGGTCTCTTCGTTCATCTGCGGATCTCCAGCAGCGGGATGGATGTGATGGAGCCAAGCCGTTCGATATCAAGGGTGACGTCGAGCGTGTCGGTGTCGAAGCGGACGGGCACGTCGAATTCGAAGCCAGCGGTGATCACCATGCCTGCGCCGGGGGCGGTATTGAGGCTCACGACGCCGGTGGTGGTGTCGACGCCCCAGCCCGACATCTGTTCGACCCCGTCCAGCGCGAGGCGCAGGCTGCCCGCGACGGGCTTTGCGATAGTGCGGGTCCAGGCCTGCGCGCCGGAGGTGTAGTGCTTCAGCACTGCAAAACTGGTGACAATACCGTCGCCGGTGCCGATGAGCTGGTCGGTTGGGGTCACGGGTTGCGATGGCAGGCTGGATTTATAATCGGCCCAGTCCTTGTAGCGAAACCCATACAGGCGGCCGTTGCGCGCCTCGAAGAAGGCGACCACGGCTGCCAGGTCGTCGGCGCGGCGGATGCCATAGGCGACATCATAGCGGCGGCGCGAGTTGGCCCAGCTGGCATTGCGTTCCTCGTTGCCACTTGCCAGCTCCACGATCTGGGTGCGCCGTTCAGGCCCTCCGCGTGCGCCGCGACTGATGTTGTCGGGGAAGCGCACTTCGTGAAACGACATCACATGCCCCTCCGGCCCAGCGACACCGCGCGGGCTATATCGGCCGCGACCTGCGTGCGCGATTGCCGGAAGCTTTCGGCGTCACGGGCCATGATGGTCACGTTGACGGCGGGCATGGAGGACTGCCCCTGGCCATAGCCAGCAGCCTCACGACGGGAGAGGACGCGTTCACCTCGTTGCAGGATCGCCGGAACCTCGTCTGGCTTCAGCCCGGCCCAGCCGCCGGAATGCATGCGTGGGGCACCGGCGAAGGCCAGCGCAGGCACCATGCGGCCCGGGCCGGGCGATCCGACCGTGCCACCGGCATGCAGGATGTCGGCGAACACCTCGCCTGCGCGGCCCGCGTCGCCAGCACCACCCAGCGCGCCAAAGAGGGCGTTGGCGATGGGACCAAGGATGAAACGCCGCGCTGCCAGTTTGGCCAGATCGGCAATCATCGAGGTCACGAGATCGCGGAAGTCCAGTTTGCCGGATTTGACGAAGGTGGCCACCGCGTTCTCGGCGCTTTGGAAGGCCCCGACCAATGTCTGGCCGATATCGCCACCAATATCGTGGGCCTTGGCGGCATAGTCGGCGAGCGCCGCGGTTATCGCAGCCCATCCGATTGCTGCTGTTTCGGCACTGGCAGCCGCTGCCGCACCGGCATTGCGTGCGGCACCGCCCGCGCCAACTGCAGCACTGCTCGCGTCATTCAGCCCCGCTGCCAGCGCATCGGCAGAACTGGCAGCATCGACCAGTGCGGCATCTGCTTCAGTCCCTGCGCCAGTCACGGCGTCGCGCAGCGCCTGCCAACTGGCCAGCGGCCGACCTGCGGCATCCGCGAGCATGCCTGCGGCTTCGCGATATCCGTCTTCATGGCCACCCGCATCCTCGGCCATAGCTCCGAGCCCAAGGTCGGGTGGTTCGAGATAGGTGCGCGACAGCGCGGTGGAAAAGGCATCTGCTGCAGCCGCACCTGCAGCCGTCGCGGCACCCTCGAAAGGGTTGCCGATCCGCGCCAGTCCCACAGGATCCAGCGCACCGATCCGCACGCCGCCCTCACCCGTTGCCCATTCCGGCAGCAGCGCCAGCGCCGCATTCAACCCGTTGATGAACGTGTTGATACGGGTGATGACGCCGTTCAGCATCGCTTCGACGCCCGAGATCAGCCCGTTCGCCGCCTGAAACGCAAAGTCGCCGATGGCACCGGGCAGGCTGCCCCAGATTGCCACGGCTGCATCATAGGTCCCTTGGAAAATCGCCGCTGTCCGGTCGCCGAAGCTGACAACGCCCGCGATGGTGCCCTCGAGCGCCGAAAGCCCGGACGCCTTCAGGCTCTCCCAGCCTGCCGACATGTTGGCAAAGGCGGCATCCAGCCCCAGCCACATCCGTGACCACACTTCCTTCGCGAGATCACCCAGCAGCTGGAACGCCGCACCGACGCCGCCAGCTCCTTTCACCAGCTTGGTGAACTGATAGACCAGCTCGCCCGCGCCGACGATCAGCGCGCCGATACCGGTGCGGATCAGCGCACCGCGCAGAACAACCAGTGCCGTGGCGACCCCGCGTACCGACAGGGCGGCTGCTGCCATGCCCGCCACCCAGCGCTCGGCCATGATGCCTGCGAACGTCGCCGCATAGGTGGCCAGCCGCCCGATGTTGTCAAAGAGTGCCTTGATCGCGATTCCCACTGGCCCGGTGGTGCGCGTGACGCTGGCCAGCGCATTGGCCACGGCCTCCAGAGCCGGGGCAGCCGCAACCGCGAGTTGGTTCGAGACACCGCGCCAGATCAGCCCCAGCCTGGAGATCGCATCATTGGTGCGTTCGATCTGGTCAGCATCCTGCTCGGAGACCACCACCCCAAAGGCTAGCACGTCCTCGGTTGCCTGGCGCAGAGTCGCTGTATCAATCCGCGACATGGCGATGGAGCCTTCCTCGCCGAAGAGCTGCCCGGCGACGGCAGCGCGCTCGGCGGCAGGTACGAAATCTGCGATGGCGGCGTTGATCGCACCGACACGCTGGTCCAGCGGTAAAGCGATCAGATCAGAGGCCGACAACCCCAGCCGGTCAAGTGCGTCTGCCGCAGGGCCTGTTCCGGCGGCCGCCTGGCTCAGCCGTCGCGTCAGATCCTTGGTCGCCTGTTCGATGCCGGACATTGACACGCCCGCCAACGCGCCCGCGCGCTCCAGCGTCTGGATCGAGGCAACTGTTGTGCCAAGCGATTGCGCCAGTTTGGCCTGTGCATCCACGGTCTGTAGCCCGGACCTGATCATCGCGGCCCCGGCTGCGGCCAGTGCAGCCGTGGCCGCAGTGGCAGCCAGCGTGGCGCGGCGGGCAAAGGCGGCAACGCGCGCATTGGCCAGGTCCATTTCGCGCGACAACCGCCCGAACCCGCGCGCCCCGGCCTCACCGACGCCTTCCAGCTCGGCGCGCACCTGGCGACCACCTTCCGCCACGAGGCGGACAGAGACCCTTTTCTCAGCCATCGCGGCTTCCTTCCATCTGTTCGTTAAGTTTGCGCACCATCACCGCCTCGATCTCGGGCAGCAGTTCCGCGGCGATCAGGGTGTCGATGCCCAGCGCCTGTGCCAGAGCGATGGCTGCACCCATGTCCCAGCCCAGCACTGCACCGTTGGTGACCCGCAGCTGACCGCCAAGTCGGCCGACGAGGTCCCAGACCTCCCAACCGTCTTGCGTTTGCGGCTGGTTCAGTCTGGCAGGGCAGTCGGCGCAGTTGCGCTCGCGGCCCTCGTAGGGTTCGCAGGCCGTGCAATAGCTGTCGCCCCCGCCGAAGCACCAGTCGGCGAGGGCGCGGAGGCGTTTTTTTCCTGATCCAGCAGCAGGCCGCGCGCGACATACTGGGTCTGGAACGCCTCGAAAACCGGCCAGATTTCCAGAAGGGCGTCGATGCCCTCAGGCGTGATGGGCAGCGGTTTCCCGTCCTCGCCGCCGACGCCCTCCCAATCCTTCACGACGATGCGGGCAACGGCCTTGGCGACGATGCGGGCGAGGTTGTCGTTGGAACGTTCATCACCGGGTTCGGGACCCTGCGCGGCAGCCAAAATCGTGGGGTCGCTGCGCGCTGCGAGCATGATGGCGGTGGTCAGCGGCTCCACCAGCAGGCGGACACCATGGCCCAAATCAAGCCAGCGTGGTTCGTTCGACAGGTTCAGGCGTAGCATATTGTAGTCTCCTACTTTATCTTGATGGACGTGCTGTCTGGTCAAGATTGGCATGTTCGTTCAATGTTTGAATGGCAATCACAGAGAGTGGAGGGACCATGGCGAAGAAGAGTAGCAAAGAAGACAAGGCCTTCGTGGTGACCGCAATCGCCTTGGAAATCACCAGGTTCCAGCGAGATAGCCTGAAAGACCAAATTGAACAGCTTGCCGCGCAGCTCCATGCCGCAACCCTCCGTGCCGAACGTGCTGAGGAACGCTTGCACGAAACAACAATCATGCTCTCCAAGCTGAGCCTGCAAGCCACATCCCACGCGGTCGGATCAACCTTGACCGAAGTCCTTGTCGAAGGCCGGAGTATCTTGCGGCTTGAGAACCCGATCCATACCCCTCAGCCCAATGCGACGGCGCGCCATCAGTAAACCTCGCGATCATTG
>ENA-OQVM01006657-OQVM01006657.1-marine-metagenome-genome-assembly--contig:-NODE-6657-length-10394-cov-5.399535_pt1 | contig 10394 bp, 7 predicted proteins | sample MGYA00237776_ERZ505498 | MGnify/ENA primary metagenome ERZ505498 (study PRJEB26159, sample SAMN06265151) | marine metagenome | isolation source: Helgoland LTER site | place: Germany:Helgoland, sampling... | reverse complement strand
TGTGAGCCTGCCTATGGATCGAGCGTTAAAGCCTCTTGGATACTCACGTTTTCGAGCCCTAATGCCTTCAGAACCGCACTTTTTGCCTCAGGGGTTGCTGCTGCGGCAATGATCGTGGACAGAGGTGTAACTGCCACCGTGGGGAAGACCTGCTTTGGCGTGCCGTCCGCGTTCAGGATCGGCTCACCCGTTTCATCCACCGCTGCAACCTTCGTTGGTAAATCAGCGGAAAGCTGGATGTTCGCCAAAGCCTTGTTTGTTACCGTGTCCGTGCCGCCAATTGAAAAGAACTTTCCGTTACAGCCTTCGGTCAATTCTGCATCTGTTCGGGCCTGGAAGAAGCCATTGTCGTCTGACTTAACAAAGGGCTTCTCGTTCTCATCCTGCATCGCGTTACAGTTCATATCCGCATAAACGTCAGCCGCCTTCACCGGACCGTCGACCACTCGACCATCAATGACACTGCCTTCGGCTACATCTTTAACCTGAACTGTGAGCGTTACCGCTGCACTGATATCGGCCGTCGCATCGACTCGAACTGTGTAGCTGTTACTGCCATCACCACCCGGGTTCTCAAAATCTGGCGCATCAATAAAAGACAGTTGGCCATCGGCCGCTAAAGTGAAGAGGCTGCCATCATTATCCGCACTGACGGATAAGGTGCCACCGGTGCTTGCAACGACCGCGACGTCCGTCGTGTTTTCATCTACCATTACATTCACAGGTTGGATACCAACTTTGGTACCGTTAACCGACATAGTCGGCGCAAAACCAGCTGGGCCGCCGTCCTGCGTTGACCCATCGCCCCCACCACAGGAGGCTATTAAGGCTGTACCCAAGACCAGAAGTAGACTACGAACCATGTTGATTCTCCGCATTTTTAAAAATAGAGTTGCTTCGGTGGCAGGCCTTTCTCGTTGCCCGCACACACGAAATAAGTAAATTAGATAATTCTATCTTCGAACCATAAGAAAGATTGCTAGTCAGGTCAACTCAATTGTTAGCTAATCAGCAAACAATTTAACCCGATAACCCTCTTTAAAATCCCGATTTTGTCCAAAACCTATTTAAAAGCGCTTTATTGATGCTTTTTAGGTATTTATTGCGCAAACATAACCAATCAATGACATTCTCCAACGATCTGACTAACGCCCTCTGAATCAACTGGATAATCTTAAAACGACTTAACTTAATATGAGAATCCATTGACGGCCAAGCGCGTTTTTTACGAACACTCGAACCGACATTTGGTCGGTAATGGCGCCATTGGGCCCGAACCGGCTCCCAGGCGCAAGACACCGCGATTCATGATCAGCCCATCGTCCGATTACGCCCCAATGAGCCTGCTAACGCATAACGCTTTTTACCTTTGGCGGATGCGGTGTGTTCAGAAACGTGAAGAACCAGTGCACCAGGACAATCAGGATAAAATCATCCGTGACCTGTAGCAGTCGGCTCAGTCCTAAGCCGCCAAGGAAGACGACGATGCAGTGACGCAATCGCCAGCGCAGGGTAAAGAAGTGCAGGCTCGCAAAAATAAGGTTGCTAACCACCACTGACCCGATCGATCCGAGAAGACTTTGCATGAGATGTGGCGCCACCACCCGAAAAAGCAGCTCCTCAACGAAGGAGATCATTCCTAAGTACGCCAGCCATAAGAGCGTTTGACCCTGGATGTGGACGCCGCGCCAAAGCCAGTGTCCGCAGACAAAACCGAGTATCACGATCAACACACCATAATGCAGCGGTTTGAAGGCCAATATCCCTTTCAACCCTATCAGATCCCAAATCTGTCCGCCGTTGTGCGAATCACCGCCCGCATAACTTACCAACCCCAAGCAAATGATTAACAGTAGGCTCATGGTCAGACCATGACGGATGAACACCCATTGAAAACTGTCAATCAAAAACCCGTTCAAGCCCGCCTGACGCTGCAACCGCCCACGCCGGTTTTGATTTGGTTTAGTCATTGGTTACCTTACATCGCCGCTCAAATCAAAATCAGTTTGAGCCGCGCCGTTTCATCCGTGGATTGGTTCGGGTTTGTGCAGACAGTCACACCGGTGCTGATTTCCTCTAACTAGAAAAACGTCGGCAACAAGCAACTGCCAAAGGCCTTTAGACTGGTTGATCCTAAGCCCACTCGCCGCCGCTATACCACCACTCGGTATTAACGATTACACCAAAACATGCGAGCACCCGCTTCTGTTTAGAATCGCGCTGCAGTATGCAAGATCACAACAGGACTCGCCTAAAATGCTCGCAGCGGTTTAGCCTCCACCGATGGCACTGAGCTCCGCCCGAAAATCCGGAGCCGCCAGCGCAATCATGGCTTTTACCCTGTCACGATGATTAAGCATCTTCAAATGCGCAACGCCAAACTCCGTGACCACAATATCAACGTCGGTTCGTAGGGCAGTCACCATGTCCACTTTCGGAACAATTCTCGAGACACTGCCGCCCCTTGCGGTGGCCGTCATTGCAACAATCGAGCGCCCACCTTTCGAGGCTTTGGCCGCACGCATAAAGTCAACCGAGCCGCCGGTGCCGGAAATCTGCCTGCCGCCGGCAACCTCGGCATTCACTTGCCCGAAGAGATCCACCTCAACCGCTGAGTTAATCGATACGAATTGATCCAACTGACGAATGATGCCGATCTCGTGGGTGTAGTTGGCGCCCCGAAACACAACGTCCGCTGCGTCTGACAACCAGTTGAAAAAGGCGTGATCGCCCAACGCCATACCCGCGACATGCTGCCCCTGATCAATCGCTTTGCGCTGGCCCGTCACATTGCCCGATTGAATCAAAGCTTGGCCGCCACCATCGAGCAACCCGCCATGCAGGCCCAAATCATTCTTATGGGTCAACTGACTGAGAATAGCCGCTGGTATGGCGCCAATCCCCGTTTGCAAGCAATCGCCATCCTGAATAAGACCCGCAACCCGCTCACCAATCTTGAGCGAGACCTCATCGAGCTGCGGCGGCGCCATCTCAAACAAGGGTATGTCAGACTCGAAGGCGTAATCAATTCTGTCAGGATCAATCGCTAGCCCCCCTGCAGGCGCAACAAAACCGCGATTAATTTCAACGATCACGGTTTTAGCGCAACTTAAGACCGCTGGATTGAAATCAACATTCGGCCCCATTCTCAGCAGACCATTGCGATCATAGGCGGCTTGCAGCAGGCAAACATCGATGCCTGCGCTTAAGTAATCATAAACCGCCCGCATTTGCATGGGCAAAAAATGCACGCGCCGAGGATCCACCGCCTTCGCCAGGGTCGCTGACATGAAGAACGTGGTGATCGATGACGTATCGTTCAACGCGGTGAAATCCGTGGTATTCAATCCCGGGAGCGGGAACTGGATGAACTCTAATTCAGCTGGCAGGTCCAGCGTCGCCAAACGCGCAAGCAGTCCACGCGGCTCATTGCTGCTGCCCGCAACATAGACTCGTTGCCCCGGATGAAAACAGGCTAATAAAGATTGCATCGGCATAACCTTTTTTACGCGTCAATCCCGCGCCGCTTTTATGCACTCACTTCTTATCAAAAGCAGGCGATTCAAAAGCAGGCGATACACTTCGATTACTGCCGGATTATTACCAGCGCCAAACGCTCTTTTGGCGAGCAGCAACTCAAATATGACCGCTGGTGCCACCATCCACTTCAATCGCGGCGCCATTAACATAGGACGCTGCGTTGCTCGCCAAAAACACAATCATAGACGCAACTTCTTCCGAGGTCCCATAACGGCCCACCGGCACCCCACGGCCATTGCGCATCAGCACTTCTTCTTTGGTTGAATCTGCGGCTTCAGCGATCTCGGTTGCCGCTCGGTCCCACATGGCGGTATGAATCAATCCTGGCAGCACCGAGTTCACCAAAACCCCATCGCTGCCGTACTTGCGCGCTAAGGATTTTGCCATGGAAATCATCGCCGCTTTGGTCGTGCCATAGTCGATGAGCGCGGCATTCGGGTATTTTGCCGCGCCACTGGCGACCATAATGACCCGGCCCCATTTTTGCTTTCGCATTGTAGGCAAACAATGGCGAGTGCACCGTACGGCCGAGAGTAGGTTAAGTTCATGCAAAGACTGCCAGTCCGCATCAGACATATACAAAAAATTCCGAGAGGGAGACGCCCCGACATTATTGATCAAGATGTCAATATCACCCCCCGCGGTTGCCGCCTCAAGAAAGGTTTGGGTGGAGGCCGCATCTTCCATATCTGCGATAAACCCGGTCACCGTTCCAGCGCCATTTGGCTTGTAACCCGCGAGCGCGGCAACGCCCGACGCAGTCCGGGCGCAGAAACTCACATCCGCACCGTGATCCGCCAACAGTTTGACGACCGCCTCACCAATCCCAAGGCTTGCGCCCGTTACCAAAGCCCGCTTACCACTCAAATCTAAATCAATCACCGTAGTCTCCTTGCTTGCGCTTGATGTTTTACCCACAAAACTTGGCAACAAATCTTCGAGCCGCGCAGGGTTACGCTATTCAGTCGGTTGCGAGCAGCTGATTTTTTTACGGTCTCGCCTAACAACCCAGACCCTGATTCGAACATCGGGCCGAATCGCAATTGCGGTAAGCCCGCCAACATAATGCCGTCTAGGCATAACAGATTGTCCACAACTGAAGCCTATCGAACTTGAAACCGACCCTCGATTCCCGTAATTGTTTGCTGCTCGTAAGACAGGAGTCCCGTCCGGCCGGTCAACTCGACCTTTACATGGTACGGGCCGGCTTTAAAAAAGCCGTCAAAATAACCATCCGTTCCAGTAACCCGCGTTGTGATCGGCAACAAATCAAATTCCAGCGCGCGCGCAGCACCGCCTGCTGGGCGCGCACTACTGACCGGCGCGGTTTGCAGATCCAATTGGCTAACCTCGCAAGCGCCGGCACCAGCGCAATTGATGCCATCGGTTCGTCGAATGGACGCGGCGCCCGTTGAAGCGGTAAAAACGCCCGCCGAATCATTGGGCTCAAAGGTCATCGGCACCGTCATGGTGATCATCGCTTCGTCCTCAGCGCGCACACCGTCCTCGCCTTCAGTCCAGGTCACGCGATACGTCAGATTTTCATTCGCCGCCGGCAGTCTAGATAATCCTGCGACCAGGGTGGCAGCTGGACCTGCTGGACTTAGGCCCACCTGATCGATCAAACCCTCTCGCGACAAATACCCACCAGGCAACGGTTCAAAACACAAAGTCTCACCGCACAAGACTGCAAATAATCCTTGGGATAAACGCTCGGTCCCCGGCACAGCAGGATTTACAGAAAGCGTGAAACCGGATTGGGTGCTGCTAGGCTCCGCTGTTTGCAGCGAAAGGTCAAAACCATCACTCACACCGAGCACAACCTCTTGAATTTTGACTGCGCCTTGGATCCGGTTAAACGATCGTCCTTGAAACCCTAAAAACGATTCGTCTGCACCGCCAATATCTGCTAATTCAACCACGAGATAATAATCACTGACGTCGTTGAACCACGACGTTACCGTACCGAAAAGACCGACTTCCTTTAACTTCTCGATCAACCCCTCACCGAACAATGCGAGCAAATCAAATTCCAAAAGCAGGGGATAGCCAGGATATTCGACAGGTACTCGAGCCGCTATAATCGCCGGCTGAACATTTTTGATGGTTTGTGCTGCGTCGAGCCAAAGACTACCTGACCCTAAGGAAGTTTCGACAACCTGATCTTGGATCGGCGCCAGGAAGCTAACCGAGGCGCCATCTGAAGACCAATTCACTTCAAAGGTGGTTTTGAAAAGGCGTTCATTCACCTTACTACCAAAAACAGCGTCGTCGCCATCGACTAAAGAAATCGTAAGTTTTAGGGAACCAGATCGGCCACTCGCCGGCACACGGTCCAGTAAAAAAGCAACGCGCGCTGAGTCCGTACCACTGCCCTCACCCGCAAGAATGGCCTGAATAGGACTCAAGTCAATGGCCGCATTGCTAAGATCGATCTTTAAGACACGATCCTCGACAATCGGGTTCAAACTATAAAACGTTGGCTTGGCTCGACCATCAACATGATCCGATAAAGCAATCGCGTGAGCATTGAAGCTCGACTCGATCGGACCCAATGTATCCAAGCGTCCGTCGTTGTCCGCATCGAAATCGACCGCCATGCCGGTTGCTTGGCAGGCGGTATCGCAGACATCTGGCCGGCCATCGCCGTCAGTATCGGTTAGGCCCCCAAGGCTAATCAATGCATACGCATCCATGGCGTCCACAACACCATCGCCGTCGTCATCTAAATCGGCGCCCATACCCAGCGCCAAACAAGCAGCAGTGCAGGCATTAGGGCGGCCATCGCCATCAGTATCCGTCAGCGAACCCAACGCGATCAGCGGGTACCAATCGTTAACGTCCAGGACGCCGTCGTTATCACGATCTAAGTCCACTGTCATACCCAGGGCGGTACAAACAGCATCGCAAGCATCGGGCCGACCATCACCGTCCGTATCCAGAAGGCCGTCAAGCGCGATTAGCGGAAACGCATCGTTATCATCTAAAACACCATCGCCGTCATCATCTGGATCTTCGGCATTGGCGATGCCATCACCATCAAGATCAATCGCTGCATTATTGCCGCCGCTACCGGATTTGACGGCGAACAATTGAGCCTCAACTTCCGTTGCCTGCTTAATCTTGGCGTCGGCCGCAATGGCGCCCTGAACCAGCGCATCACCGGAAAACCCAAACAGGTATCGAATAATCAACAGCCCATCCGTCAGTGGCAGCGCTTTTCCATCGCCATCGATATCTAAGGCGGCGCTGTTTTCCGTCAGGTAGGATTCGATCTCGGCAGCCTCACGCCGTTCAGCGCCCGCCGCGACAGCGCCGTTGGTCAAAGCGGTCCCAGAAAATCCAAACAAGTGCCGAATCATTAACAACCCATCGGTTAGGGGTTGTGCTTGTCCATCCGCATCGATATCAAAATCAAAGGCTGCGACAGGCTGCGACAGGCCAACCATGAGCAACAAGCTGGCGAAGGTTCGACGAGATCGTTTAAAAATAGAACACATAATTTTCAATACACCACCGGAATCAGCATTGCGCGTTGCAAGTCAATTGTCTGCCCGCTGAGTAAAAGTATAGCCCAGCACATCAGATTCAACACCCAAAAAACATCTCAAGCGGCGCGTTTTTTTAAGGACAGGCTATTTGCGATCAGTCCAGGCACGCGGCCAGCCGCCTGCCGACCCTTTTTTCGGTCTGCCGTCAAACCAGCAGGCGACGGTCTGAGGCATCCAGACCCTGCCGCTAATCGGCGAACATCAACATCAATCAATCGACGATCTTCGAGTATTTTAAAAATCTTGAAGGCCGCTCAACAAAACGAGTGCGCGCTCGCTTCCACGCCTAGGACCGACGTCGACACGCCCAGCCTTGCCACGTCGCAAAGGCTGGAATATCTCCTTTTCGTTGCGTGACCGCTATTGTTCACCCCGCTTGCCCTGCGCGATCGCGATCAGTTAAGGCGATCAGCGATCCACCACTTTATGCGTCAAACTAAAGTAAGCGCGATTCAGCAGTCTCACGGGATCACCCTGCACGTCGTCATACGCCTCCGTGATGCCCGCGTTCAAAATCGTGTCAAGCGACGCCCCCGCATTGATGAGCACCATCATTTGCGAGCGAATATCTTTTAGCATCGCGATGTAATTGGCCAGCCCTTGGTAATTGGAGAGCGGGCCGTGGCCAGGCACCACCACCGTGTCCAAATTAATTTGCGCAAGAGTTGCTTCACAGAAGGCAATAAGGCCGTCGATCGAGCCACCGTTACCGGCATCAATAAAGGGATAGCCCGAATTGTTATAGACATCGCCCAAATGTACCGCGTTGTCCCCTCTAAAGATCACCGCGGTATCCCCGGTTGTATGGGCGGCGCCAAAGTGCATCAAATCGATCACCTGCCCATTGAAGTGAAATTGCATCTGATCCTCAAACGTCATGACCGGCAGCGCGGCCAGCGGGTACGCTTTTTGATCGTAAGCAATGCTGACGAGATTGATCACTTGATCTTCGGTCATTTTTGCCCGGGAATTCGCTTGGGCCACAATCCACGCGCCATCGGGCCCTAAAAATTGATTGCCGTCGGCATGATCAAAATGCCAGTGGGTGTTCACCGCAAAATCAACCTGATTGCCACCCAAATCTTTAATCGCCGCACGGATCTTATCGGCCAATGCTGGGAACTGGTCATCGACAACCAGGACGCCTTGGGCGCCCACACTGACCGCAATGTTACCGCCCGCACCAAAAAGCACATAGAGCTGGTCACTGATTCGCTCGGAGGTGATTTCAGTGGCTTCAAAATCCCACTCAAAGGCCACCGCAATTTCATCCAAACCGACCGGCGCCGGCACCGCCGGCCCAGAATGCGCGTGGCCCTGAGCGCTGCTCAAAGCCATCATGATCATCAAACTCTGTCCAAAAATTTTCTTCATCGTTTTTAACTCCTTTCTCTATACCGGCACTATTAAAACGCAACCAACCCGACCCAACTTGAACCTTTAGAATGCAACTTGCACGTTTTACATCGTCTTCGCAGAGCGCCCCATCAGCCCCCTGCTCAGCAAGTCCTGATCCTTTCGAACGGTTCGGTGTGGTTAAACACTGAAAACCGACCCCAACCCTGCAAAATCTTGACGGTTTCAAGCCCCTGTCCGGATACCCAATCACACGAGTTCGTCGGTTATGACGAAGCATCGAATCCTCCGCACGAGCTGCACGAGCCCTATACCTCCGCACGACTCATGGCAGATCATGACAATTTAAGCCCTACACAATCCAATCTGCTGATACTTGGATCATGAGGCCTGTCTCGGCACATTACCATCCCCTGAAAAACTAGGGCGCTGACGCGCTTTGATCTGAGTAACAAGGCAACCGCTAATCTCGCCGGACCAGGCGCAATCCAGGCTTCGGGTCAGTCTCTTTTAGCCTGAGTGCGGGTCAAGCAGGGCCCTTTCAGAGTCCTTTAATGGCTTGGCAGCGCCCCCGATCAGCTGATAGTCTCCCAGACAAATCGCAATATTGTTCGCAACCTCCCAGCGGTAAAAAAGGACTTTTCGTGCGCCTGAGATCCATAACCACATTGATCCTCAGCCTTATCGGCTTGATCTCCGGCTGCGGCCAATCATCGCCGGACGCCCTCGATGCGGCCCAGCCCATTCGGCCCGCCTATGTGACCACTGTGACAGAAAACAGTGCCCCTAAACGCCACATCTTCATCGGGAAAGTGGATGCCGCCCAACGGGTCGACTTGTCCTTCGAAGTGGGCGGCCAACTCGCGCAGTTTGATCTGCGTGCGGGCGCCCAGGTGACCGAAGGCCAACTCATCGCCGCGCTTGACCCAGCCGACTTTACGCTTCAGCGGGATGCGGCCAAAGCAGAACGCGCCCTCGCACAATCGGATTTGGCTCGAAAACAAAAACTCCTGAAGGATCAAGCGATTTCTGCCGCATTGGTGGACGATGCCGCCAATGTTCTCAAACTACGCGACGCCCAATTTGCTCGAGCTGAGAAAGCCCTCGAGGATACGCGCTTAACAGCCCCATTCAACGGTCATCTCGCGATACGCTACCTCGATAATCATATGGCCGTCCAGGCGGGCGAGCCCGTCGTCCGTCTCAATGATCTAACCGAATTGTTCATCCAAATTAGCGTGCCGGAAAAGCTCTTCGGCACGCTCGGCTCGAGTGACATCGCATCAATCTATGCGACCCTGCCAGCCGCTGGCGACCGGCAGTTTCCGCTGACGTTGCGTGAATACGCCGGCGAAGCCAGCGCCGTGGCGCAAAGCTATCGCGTCACCTTTGCCATGGCGCCCGTTCCTGGCGTTCAAGTCTTGCCCGGGATGAATGCAACTGTTGTGGCGACACGCGCCGCATCGGCCCCTGCGATTTGGATCCCACTTGAGGCACTACTCACAAGTCCGGAAGGCGATTTCCTCGTCTGGGTGATGGACGCTAAAACGGAGACCGTTGGCGCGCGCACGGTGACCCTGGGTGAAGCGGGGCCATTGGGCATCAATGTCATTCAAGGGCTCACGCAAGGCGAAGTCATTGTCACCGCCGGCGTTCAGCACCTCCGCGCTGGCACCCGAATACGGCCCATCACGCCATGACCCAACTCGAGCACTGATGAACGCGATACCCGCAAAAAATCGCATTGCTACTTGGGCAATCGATCACCCGATCTATCCTTGTATCGTTGCCCTCATTTGCCTTTTCGGCGGCTGGTGGGGCATCGAGACCGGCGGCCGACTCGAAGACCCACCCTTTCCCATGAATTACGCCTATGTCATTACGACCTACCCTGGCGCCAGTGCCGTCGAAGTGGAAAACGAAGTCACCGACGTCATAGAAGCCGCC
>ENA-OQVM01006656-OQVM01006656.1-marine-metagenome-genome-assembly--contig:-NODE-6656-length-10395-cov-5.632875_pt1 | contig 10395 bp, 2 predicted proteins | sample MGYA00237776_ERZ505498 | MGnify/ENA primary metagenome ERZ505498 (study PRJEB26159, sample SAMN06265151) | marine metagenome | isolation source: Helgoland LTER site | place: Germany:Helgoland, sampling... | reverse complement strand
TTAGACTAATTTCTTAACTCTCAATACACATTTTCTTTTTTGTCTTGATTCCCATTCATTCACCTTTAATACTATGTTACTCTCATCATCTTATTTTCAGGTCGGTGGTTGGTTTGACGATGCCCTGGCCTTAATCTCGCTATGTGCCCTTGCCATCTATTTTCAATAATATGAGCGGAAAAAAACAACTAGCCAAAAGTTCACCTAGGACCCCCATCTCCTTGATGAGCCCCAACGTACACGTAGAGAAAAGAACCAGATCATCCAAGAGTGAAAGTGAGAAGCAAAGTTTAGTCGTGAACTCTACCTTTGAAAGAACCCCAAGCAATAGGAGCATCCTACAGTCATCACTCCTCAAAACAGGCCGCAGTTCACCTCTGGCAACATCGTTGTCAGAGTCTGAAGGAAATGCTAGTGATGACAGCACCAACACATCAAAATCAAAACCAAGAGTCATCAAGTCTAAATGCCCCTGCTGCAGAACCTCCGGGGGAAAGTCTTGGCTTTTGACCTGTAAAGACTGTGGCCAAGTCTGGCACTCTCTTTGTGCAAACTTGAATGGTACAGAACTCACCCAGAAGGGGATTGACTCATTGCTTCCCAATTGGGGCTGTCCATGGTGCTTCGTTGCTCCATTCCCAAGACCAAAACATCATAAGTCGACAAAGTTAGCGAACACGTTGCAAACAACTTGCTATGCAAACCAAATCTCGGCTGAGGTAATTGAGTCCCTCGAGGGTATAGTAGAGCAGAAAATGAAGCACATTACCCAACCAACGACTGACTTCATTGCATCGATTCAACATCAGCTGACGGAGCTGACTCAAAACATTGCATCCTTAAAGAACACTCCTAACCATCCTCCTCCTCCTCAAATGAACGAATACAACCCTCCACAACCACCAAAACAACCTAGGAGGGCCCCAATTCAAGTAGAAAATGTCAGTTCAATCAACTTGGATCCTAAAATAAAGCATATGGAAAATCAGCTAGAAGACTACATCACAGAGAAAGAAGAGAGCGACCTCATGAACATGCTACAGAATCAACTTGTAGACTTCTCAACAGAGGGACATAGAAATGTAATTCAATATGGAGAGCACTACAAGTACATGGGCTCAAAGTCAAATCCGAAGGAGATGCCTGAACCCATCAAGAAACTTTTGGATCGTCTCAATAATGAGTATGGGTCTTCACACCAAGAAGAAAGGTACCACTACAAGCTTAACTCCTGCCTAGTGAATATGTATGATGATAAGGAGTCAACTCTCCCAGAACATGCAGACAATGAGGGGGACATTGACCCAAAGTCATCCATCTTCACCATATCTCTAGGGATCCCACGTCACCTTCAGTTTAGGAACTTACAGTCTGACGAAACTATGACTGTCAAATGTAACAGTAGAAGCATGTATCAGATGACTAGGTATAGTCAAGACTTCTTCAAGCACACCATCAGAAAAGAAGAAGATGATTCTATCTCTGACGGCATTCGCTTCAGCCTTACATTCAGGGCCATCCATTGGTCAAACTTCAACTCAACTATTCTCGTAGGAGATTCTAACTTTGGGCCCATAACATTTGGAAGCGGCAAAGGTAAACTTGGAGAATCGACCCCTGGCCTCAGATCTTGGGCCCCTACAATAGACTCAGTAGACCCACTATCATGCACGTCATACCGTAATGTCGTGCTAATGGTGGGCACTAATGACCTTAAGAACAAAGTTACGGACCAAAATGTCAAAGAACTTTATAAGTTATACAAAACGAAAGTTAGCCTCATAAGGAAGTACAACCCTAAATGTAAAATTTTTATATGTCCAGTACTTCCCACAAAATCACATGACAAGAACCGTAGAATTTTTATGTTTAATAGGTTTATTGTTGAAGATTTGTGCCAGTGTGACCTTAAAGTTATTCTAGTTGAAGGTTTTATCAAGTTCCTAGACAAGCGAACAAATCTTTTAGATTATGATCTTGCAAAGAGTGATGTTGGAGATGAACTCCACCTTAATAGGAAAGGCACCAGTATTCTTGTTGTCCTGTTAAAGCGCTGCATCTTTCAATTTAAATCTAGTAAAAGTAAACTATCAAGTAGTAGGCTATATTCTAACGCACTCAGAGGTGGCCCACCAAACCCTGTATGAATAAATGACTCCGTCAATCAAACGAGAAATATGTGACTGCTGCAACAAAAACATCCTTATTGGTCAAGGATACTTGGAATGTCAAAATTGTCCCAAAATAGTACACAAATTATGCTTCAAAAAATCAAAATTTAGCCAAGGAGGCTCTGGAAACTTATGTACCAACTGCTTCAATATTAGTGTCATGATCTACAATCCCTTTAAGGAACTCATAGGACTTGACACAGAGTCTGATGATAAGTTCTACTCAGAAGACTTCCTGGAATCTTTTGACTGCATTAACCAAGCATCTACAATTCTAGAAAACTGTAGGAGTTACAAACTTAAATCAATCCATGAAAAGGTCCCTAATAACACTGATTTTGGCACAATGTTCTACAACATAGATGGAAATCTATCCAACTTTGACTCATTTTCTGCAGAATTAAGTATGCAAAAATTTACCTACTCAGCTATTGCTCTTGCCGAAACAAATGTTAGTCAAAACAAAGGCGACTTGTACAAATTAAGCAACTACTCGCATTTCTATAATGATAAAATACCAAATAAAACAAAAGGAACTGGTGTCTGTTTATATATCCACTGTTCCTTCAACGCAACCATAAACGACAAGCTTATCAGTACAACTAAAAACCTTGAGTCACTCTTCGTTACTGTTAATAAAGGGAATGAAAAAGTTAATGTTGGTGTGGTGTATAGATCACCCAATGGGGATTCAAAAGAGTTTCTCAATGAGTTGACACACTTGAAGTCACTCTTCCCCAAAGACACAAAATCTATAATTTTGGGAGACTACAACTTTGACCTTCTAAAGAGAACAAATTCCACAACGCAAAAATTTGAAAATTTGTTTCTTTCATTGGGATTCTTTCCGCTCATCTCATTAGCAACTCATTCCACAAACATTCAACAACATTCCTGTATAGACAACATACTCACCAATGACATTGAACACGTCACGATGTCCGGGGTAATTGATGACATGAATTCCCATCACAAACCAATCATAGCCATGTTCAACCTTTGCATGCCTATGAACAAAAATTCCTCAGATCAAAAGCTTCTCCAACACTACAGTTTCTCCAAGAAAAACGTTGATACCTTAATTACAGACCTTCAATCCAAAGAAGATATCCTGGCAAACAGTACCAACTTTGAAACCTTCTTTGACATCTTCACACATGCAATTGACTCCAATTGCAAATTAGAAAAACCCAAAGTCTCCAAAAGAAATCCAATTAACAATCCTTGGATGACAGATGGAATTTCAGAAGCTATTTCAACTAAAGAGGAGCTGTATGATGACTGGATAGCCTCGAAAAAGTCTAAAGAATTTAGCCCAGGTGGAAATATTGATCTTCATATAAAATTCTCAAACTATCGTCGATGTCTTAAAGGTGTAATAAAATGGCAGAAAAACAAATATTACTGTACTAAGATTACTGATCATAAAGGAGACAGTAAAAAGACTTGGGAAGTTATCAATGAATTAAGAGGAAAATGCAAAAAAACCATAAAGCCTCAATTCTGTGTCAACGGAGTACGCATCACAGAACGCAGACTCATAGCCAACAAATTTAATGAGTACTTTGCCTCAATTGCGTCGAAATTGAATGAACAAGTTGATGGGGAAATGAAAATTGAGCCACTTCCTTCATTTGTTGAATTTTTACCAAAAACTAACCCAAATTCTATGTACTTAACAGACTGCACTGAGGGTGAAATATCTCATATCATTTCTGAGCTGCAAAATGGCAAAGCTAGTGATTTCCCCATTAGTGTTATTAAAAAGGTTTCACACATACTCAGCCCAGTGCTTTCCATACAATACAACAACCTTATGTCAACAGGATGCTTTCCCGCCATCCTAAAGATAGGTAAAATTAGTCCCATCTACAAGAAAGATAATGAAGAACAATTACAAAATTATCGTCCAATTTCTACTCTCCCAATTTTTGGAAAAATTTTCGAAAAGGTTATCTACTCACGGCTTTATGGTTTTCTCTCAAGTCAGGGAATACTGCACGACAGCCAGTTTGGGTTCCGAAAAGGTCATTCTACATCACATGCACTCAACTACTCAGTTCACCACATTCAGCAATCACTCAAAGCCGGTAATCATGTTTTAGGAATTTTCATCGACCTAAGTAAAGCATTTGACACAATAGATCACTCAATACTTCTTAAAAAATTAAACACATACGGGATCAGAGGACGGGCACACAAACTCCTGGAAAGTTATCTTTCCAACCGTAAACAATATGTAGGTGTGCTTAATGAAACATCAGATACTCTACCTGTGCTCTTCGGAGTGCCACAAGGCAGCTGCTTAGGGCCCCTTCTGTTCTTAATTTACATAAACGATCTTACAAACTCTGAAAAGAACTCTAAATTTGTTCTATTTGCTGATGACACAAATATCTTCATTGCTGCAAAAAGTAAAAATCTAGCATACAAAAAAGCCAATGAAGTCCTAAGTTCTGTACACCGCTACATGCTTGCCAATAAACTTCATATTAACACTGGCAAGAGCTGTTACCTTGAATTCTCAAACTCTCGATCCAACAAAGATGAAGGAGCAACTTCTGATCAAGAAATCAATATCAATGGCGTACCTTTGGAGCGAGTACATGAAACCAAATTCTTAGGCGTAACAATCGATGAAGACCTAAACTGGAATGCACATAGAGGTAAACTAGCAAAAAAACTAGCCACCTGCTGTGGCATGCTAAATAGAATTAAAGATAACATTCCCACATCTCTCCACAAAGATCTGTATCACACTCTGTTTGAAAGCTATCTTGCTTACGGTATAACTGTCTGGGGAGGAGCATCTAACAAAAAACTCGAACCTCTGTTCAAAGCACAAAAAATGTGTACCCGCATAATGTTTGGTGATAAAGAAGCATACTTGGATAAATTTAAAACCAGTGCACGATGCAGACCATACGGGGAGCAAATCCTGGGCAGCGAATTTTACAGAAAGGAGCATACTAAACCCCTCTTCAACACTCATGAAATCATGAATGTTCATAATCTGTACTTCTACCATTGTATTAATGACATCTTCAAGGTCTTGAAATATAGAACCCCTATATCCCTATACTCCCTCTTTGAAACATCTGACAGACTAGGCAAAGAGACACTCATTCTTACACCCAAACCATCAGACAGCTACATATACAGAGCAGGGACAATTTGGAACACAGTACGACAAAACCTCATGCTAACTACATTCACCTGTAAACCCAATCACCTCAAATCATCTATAAAAATAACCATTGCTCACACTCAAAAGGAAGGAGAACCAAATAACTGGAACTTAGCCTTAAACAGCGTTCGACAAAATTCAAAAACTTTAAAGTTGACCTTGCCTAGATTACTTAAACTTGCAAAAGCTATAGTATCTTAGCAAAATAGGACTTGCAGCAGCCCCATATGCATACCTTGTCATGAACATAATCTCGAAACTACCTCTGTGACCACATCTTTCTCTGGGTGCAAAATGAATGTTATATAGGTTTATTAGTTTTATAGAAATTTACAATTTTTATAGAAATTTATATATAGATTTAAACATTTTGTTTGTGTGTTTTGTGTTATGCATCTTTATACCTAATAAAGATGAACGTATTTTACAAGAGATTTTTATAGAACGTTAGAAGTGCAATAGGGTCAGTTTCAGACAAATTAAGCCTAACTACATCATTGCCATGTCTGAAGTGGTTTGTAAATGGGCCATTGTTAGCCCCAAGCGTTTTGGTCCTTCATTCCTGCCACTCAGCATTGCCTACTGCAAAGTAGAAATTTTCCTAAGACAATAGAGAAACTGACCTTGTCTCACTAAATTCAACCACTTGCCATAATAACAAGAATTGCGCCCGTTGTTTTGTTTTGGCGGACGCTAGGTTTCCATTCACTACAAGCTCTAATCAGCTCACTTCATAACATAAACATTATGCTTTAAGTTTAAATAGGGAAACACTTGTGATTCAATTCAATTGCCGTAGAAATTAACTTCTACCATGTTTTATAATTCTAAACATCACTATCAGTACACTACGCGTGTCACATACACTGGGCTCAATGTTATGTCCTGCCTAATTTTAGTCACCATTAGTATAGTCTAGTCCTAAAACAGCCTTAGTTTAGTATATCTTAGTATTAGTATAAGTCTTGCCCTAAAACACAGTATTTTAAAAACTCGGCAATTACCAGACATTCCATCTTCTATATTTCTTGGTTGATTCTATTATTCTCTTGGTTGATTCTATCATCTTATATTGTCGGATTAAATTATATGTATTTGAATTTGATCTTACCTAAAGACGTCACCTGACAGTCCTGCACCCCATACTTCCAAACAGATAAACCTTTTAACCTTGGAAACCTGAGAATGCCGCAGAGATAACACTAATTGGGCCTCCTACAAGAAGATAACCACAGACGGGAGGACGCCGTTACTCAGACTATATAAGGGCTCGTCGCAGCAAGTCAATTGGATTTCCCCGTAGCTCTCGGATATGTTGACGCTTGCTCACGCCTCCTAATACCAGAGCTACCCCTACCCATACTATCCCTAAATGGTTAGTCCCCGTGTTATTCCCTTTATTCCCTTTGTCATGTTCAATCAACCAGCCCTTAATAATATACCTATAGCCTTTAATCATTTATCAAATTTAGCACTCTATTGACATTAACTCTTGAATTATCCCTAGATCAATATCCTCGGTGACAGCTCCCCCCTAAAGTTCCATGCCCATATAATTCCTAAAAGGTACGTCTGAGAGCTCGGGATCCCAATATAAATATTTATATGTAAAGTGCGTCGTCATATTTATGTAGTCATCTTACGCTAGTTATTAAAGTGTGTCGACACGTTTAGGTAGTCATCTTACATTGGTCAATATACGTTATAATATTATCGTTCCCTCATTTCAGGACTCGTTCCATACCCTCCATCTTCCTGACTTATATTAAGCCCCCATATCCTTAATTCTCATAATTGGTAAGACTTCGTATTCTATTCTTTTTTAGTCTCCCTTTGTTATAATTTTCTATCTAAAACTAGCTCAACCAGTTATTATATCGCGTTGTAGTCCTAATAACAATATCTATAATACTCAATCATAACCTTCGGGATCGTTCAGGTTGTTCTCCTCCTTAGTCCTATCAGTACCTACTTAGTCCTATCAGCACCTTCCTCATAATCCTACAATTTAGACGCCATCTCTGATCGGACAATTAAATAATTTTACCTGATATTATTGCGTTTATATTATTTTATTATTGTGTTGTAAATTGATTATCACTATTAGTTCCATTTCGTTGCAGCACCTATATACTCGTCTTTACTGCATCAACAACCAACTACAAATTAAACATCTAAACCTAAATTGAATCCTTAGAATACTTTCTGCATTTCCGGAGTCGTAGTTCGAACCCCGTCCCGTTAATTAACCTGATACTAGGCCACAACTACACCATTAGAATTAAAGGCATTGGCACTGACTCATGATTAAGGAGCCCTTATAAACTAAATAATAAATTGTAAGTCAGGCCGTGATTGAGACCGTAATTCAATGGAATATTCCTTGCAGCCGGGCCTGAGTACACAACATCTGTACTCAGCCGTTCTACCGCACCTTACAGCCTCATTTAGACAAATAAGAAAACGAACATCTCCATAATTAATATTAACCTTAAGTAACCAGGCACAGTAAACTCCACACCCTAACATAGCTATACATAAACGCATAATTATTAATAACCCGGTCATAACAACCATTAATTGGACACGATAGTATGATGTGTAAGGATCAAGAATATGCTAAGAACTTTACATATGACCTTATCAGTCACGTGCTATACCAATGCGCGTTTTTAACTTTGACAGTCTATAACTCTTAGGCCAATGAAGTAATTACATTCATATTTTGTCAGCAATAAGATCACATTGTTTTCTATTTGGTGTAAAAATATGAGCTAGAATAGACGTAATCTCGCTGAGTTATGGCTGTTTGAAATTTATGATGAACGCGCGGGTACCCATTGATAACAACTAAATGATTTAGCGCGCAGTGCGCGTCGAAAATTTAGAAAAAACGCTTGCGGAGTGAAAATATTCAAACTTCGATAAAGTATATCAAGTGGGTACTTCTCGGAAAGGTAAAATTGAGACAAACACGATACGACTATTTTTGGATTGATTTAGTACATCTGAAAAAACTTATTCCAAATTTAAGCAAAATAGGGCACATTTTGACACCCTTTTTGGATTTTTACCCGGGGAAATCCTGGAATAATAGCTTAATTTTGATACCATCATGTTTGGCTGTGGTACAGCTATCTTCATGCAAATTTTGTTGATATGCCAACGAAATTAACTTGCTCAAAAGTTCAAAAAACATGGTTTTTTGGCCTATTTTTGACCCAAAAATCGGTTTTTTGCGATTTTACCCGGGGAAACTCAGAGTTATCACTTCGAAACCACTTTTAATCGATTCTACGGTCAAAAATACGTCTAGAAAGGTGTATCTGGAGTCCCTAGCGTATCGAGCAGAAAATGCCCGTAAGAGCTTTACTAAATTACAACGTTTTAGTATAATATATGCTTCTGTTAGGGATGGGATTAGGGTCAAGATTGGGATCAGATTAGAGGATGGATTTCGATTAAATTGACGATGTCAATTCTTCGCAGCTCGGCGAGGCACAGTAGCGCATCTCGCCGATCTAGCGAGGAGCATTATTGGATGCGCGGCGCGGCACAGTAACGCTTATAGCTTCAAGCAATAGCAAGCACTAGCAGTAAACTGTAGACTCGTGGCTTTGTGAAAATGAAAAGTATAATATAAATACGACTACATCGTGTTTCCATTTTTGGCAAGCCAAATAACTTGCAATTTAGTAACGTATAATATGTGCTAAATTTTTTATGAACATTAAACATTAAATTAGCACTTGCAAATTGATAGCATTGAAATCTCGCACAGCAAATTATTTAAAGAATGTAATAAGAGTCGAGCCGAATTTATTGTTCAGTAATCAAATTTACAATGGGTTTACACATTACATGACAGTTTAAATTTCAAATTAATATTCCTGCACGATATTCCTGCCTCATATCGTACCCACGAGTTTACGAACTAGGCGCAAGTGTGAAATGCAAGCGCGAAAGCTTTGTTTATATTAGTGCAATTTAGCTACGAAAATACAAAAACCCTTAAAATGCGATGCATTCAGTATTTAAAATTAATATAATATAGCATAAATTTATAAGTTATGTCAATCCTCGGGATCGGAATTATTTTGAATAAATACTTTACAGCTTCGAGTAATCAGTAATCTATTTGACGATGTTTGTTTTGGCGCGATGCACCAGCCACCAATGTGAAGGATTGACAATGACATCGTGAATCAACACGATGCGTTACTGTGTCGCGCCGCGCATCCAAAAATGCTTCTCGGCATCCAATAATGCAAATGCTTCTCGGCGAAATACACCACTGAGCTGTGAAAGATTGGCATCATGAATCAACGATGTTAGTTACTTGTATAAATTTCGTCGAAATAGTACTCGCCGCTTTCTTCCGATCCCGAAATGTTAAGGGTCGACGATCGTTTACATATTACGTAATCAGCTGAGTGCTGAGGAGGTTGGGGTTTCCAAATGATTATTGATTACGCTAGTGTAATATTGACATAATAGCTATGGCAAAACTGCAACTGATTACGGAGTATGTGAACCCTTATTGTTAGTAATCAGTTCCATACATGACATAGCTATTATATTATATATTATATGTCATATTATTATATTATATGAGACCTGATCGTCACATTCAGTTGCGACTAGCGTCTCTTCTTCTATTCACCGACAATCTAACTTTTAATGTTGTACGTGCGCATGACTCGTTGCTTATGTGAGTATGTGGTTTCAGGACTCTACCAGGGTCAAGTAATCGTCACACCCTAGCACGTGACCCAGGACCCTAGCACGTGACTAGTGCAGTATTGCAGTAATGATATTGGTCAATATGATAATTGGCTCCCGGTTGGACATGGCTATGGTACAGTGAACGTGAATAGGCCCTTTTATGCCTCAAATAACAGATTGCCAATTTGGTTCATTTTGCTCCGGATAAAGTTCTACCATTCACTTGTGGCACGGTCTTAGAATATTTTTTGTAAGATATATACTATGACGGTACATTTTGATATCTATTATAATTCAACGCAGCCTTCATAT
>ENA-OQVM01006655-OQVM01006655.1-marine-metagenome-genome-assembly--contig:-NODE-6655-length-10396-cov-2.820816_pt1 | contig 10396 bp, 10 predicted proteins | sample MGYA00237776_ERZ505498 | MGnify/ENA primary metagenome ERZ505498 (study PRJEB26159, sample SAMN06265151) | marine metagenome | isolation source: Helgoland LTER site | place: Germany:Helgoland, sampling... | reverse complement strand
TGGAAGATACCATTAGATCTCGCGCGGCAAGCATTCTGGACTCACTGCCACGTGGTGAAACCTTTGACTGGGTCGACACTGTTTCCATTGAACTGACCACTCAAATGCTTGCAACGCTGTTTGATTTCCCGTTCGAAGATCGACGTAAGTTGACGCGCTGGTCTGATGTGGCAACCGCAGTCCCGGGACAAGGCATTGTTGATTCACTGGAACAGCGAAAAGAAGAGCTCTTTGAGTGCCTCGAATACTTCACCGGACTCTGGAACCAGCGTGTCAATACTGCTCCCGGCAGCGACCTTATCTCTATGCTCGCTCACGGCGAGAATACCAAAAACATGCAACCATTAGAGTTCCTGGGCAACCTGATCCTGCTGATTGTAGGCGGTAACGATACGACGCGTAACTCGATTTCCGGAGGCGTACTCGCGCTGAACGAGAACCCGGATCAGTACGAAAAACTCAGGAACGACCTGTCGCTGATTCCAAGCATGGTCCCTGAAATTATTCGCTGGCAGACCCCACTCGCTTATATGCGCAGAACTGCATTAGAAGACACACAGTTGAATGGTAAACAGATCAAAAAAGGTGACAAAGTTCTAATGTGGTATGTCTCTGGCAACAGAGATGATGAGGTCATAGAAAACCCTAACGCATTCATCATTGACCGAACCAAAGCGCGTCATCACGTATCCTTTGGTTTTGGCATCCACCGTTGCATGGGAAATCGCATGGCGGAAATGCAACTGAGAGTTGTTTGGGAAGAAATCATGAAACGCTTTAGGAAAGTCGAGATCGTGGGCGATATTGAACGCACACACTCCTCTTTTGTTAAGGGCTATACCCGCATGCCTGTAAGAGTCCACGAATGGTAACGACAGAAGATCTTCTATCACTCAAACAGCAGATGTCTGCGAAGCAACTCTCCGGAGAAGTCGACTACCATCGCCTCTGGATATCCCAACTGGACTGCTCATGGTCTGCAGAACAAACAGCTTTCGCCGGTGGGCTTATCTCTGACAGGCTCGCGTTTCTGTTTATCTCTGGTTACCAGGCTGCTGTAAGACGGACGTTTAACCTGACAAAACCTACATGGACCGTCCTGGCGATATCTGAAGACCGCAACCCTGACCAGCCCAGACCTGGACTCACCGAATCGAACGATAGGGTGAGTGGCTATAAAACCTGGGTGGCGAGTAGTCGGTTTGCAGAAGATATTATCGTCTCTGTTGATACGACGAAGTTATACATCGCCAACAGGACCACGCCTGGCTTGCAGTTGGTACACAAGGAGGCACCTGGGTTTCTTGGAGACATGAGCCAAGGCGTTGCCCAGTTCACCGATGTCGCAATCAGCGAACTACAGGTGCTTGGTGAGTTTGACCTGAAATTATTTGCGAAACGGGAACCCCTGTACATTTATTTTGCTTTCTGTGGATTTCTGCATCGCAGGGGCACGGCTGATATCAAGTCACTACTGGAAGACTTATTAATAATCGCTTCCGGTGATTTCACTGACCCGATCCACAAGGCGCTTTTTGCAAAAACAGACACCAGGATTAGTGAAATTTTTTCTAACCTTGCGCCAGCGCTATTTGCCGGAGACTACGAGAAAGATAAAGGGTTGATGTCTCTTTATTCGAAGGTCATTCAGAAAAGAGCGGGCCTGGGTTAGTTCTCCCGCCCAATTGCCTGGTGGTCACGTGAAACCTCTACGAATTCACCAGCAGACAGTATCCGAGCCAACCGACCTTGATCCCTAAAGGGTCAAGCGGACCGTTAAGGTAAGCAATAACGGCCTGGCGTCGTGGATGGCAATACGCTAATCGGCTCAGTCATCTGACGCTAGATTATTGGTGCTATCAAAGAATACCTGATCGCGAATACCTGAATGATGCGCAAAAAAAAGGCCATCCTTAGATGGCCCATAAAGGGCCCAAGCCCCTTTCGAAAGCTTGGCCCGAGGGAAAAACCTTAACGCCTTACAAATTCAGGATAGGCTTCCACACCACACTCGCTGACATCTACACCCGCATGTTCTTCTTCTTCTGTTACCCGTATACCGATTACCAGCTTCAGAACGAACCAGACGACAAAGCTGGCCCCAAATACCCAACCGAAGATCGTCAGCGCACCTACAATCTGGCCAGTGAAGGACGCAGCAGGATTGGTGAGCGGCACCAGCAATAGTCCGAGCAAACCGCAGGTACCGTGTACAGAAATCGCCCCTACGGGGTCATCAATCTTAACCTTGTCCAGAAAAACGATTGATAATACGACCAGTACTCCCCCGATTGCGCCAAACAGCGTTGCTTCAAGTGCCGTAGGTGTGGAAGGTTCTGCAGTGATTGCCACCAGCCCGGCCAGCGCACCATTCAGCAACATCGTCAGGTCCGCTCGACCAAACATAACCCTTGCCGCAATCAGGGCCGCGATCGCACCTCCGGCAGCCGCTGCGTTGGTATTAAGGAAAACCATGGCCACTGCGTTGGCATTGGAAATATCACCTAGCTTCAACACTGAACCGCCGTTAAACCCAAACCAGCCCATCCAAAGGATAAAAGTACCTAATGTTGCAAGCGGCAGGTTCGCACCTGGAAGCGCATACACCTGGCCATCAGGCCCATACTTGCCCCTTCGTGAACCGAGCAGGATCACCCCGGCCAAGGCCGCAGAAGCGCCCGCCATGTGAACAATGCCAGACCCTGCAAAGTCAGAAAAACCAAGGTCACCCAGGTTGTAAAGACCAAACACGTCAGCACCGTTCCAAGTCCATGAACCCTCCATTGGGTAGATTAGGCCTGTCATCACTACGGCAAACGCGAGGAATGCCCAGAGTTTCATCCTTTCAGCAACCGCACCAGAGACGATAGACATTGCGGTAGCAACGAAAACCACCTGAAAGAAGAAGTCTGCCGCATCCGCGTAGACCGCACCGCCGCCGAAGCCTTCTTCTCTGGATTCCGCCAGAACTGTTTCCGTTAAAGCTTCCGCCGATGCTGCACCATCAAGCTCAATGCCGCTAAGGAAGATACCTCCACCGTACATAATGGCGTATCCACAAACCAGATACATGATGCATGAGATGGCAAAAAGCGCCATATTTTTTGTCAGTATTTCCGCGGTGTTCTTTGAGCGAACAAGACCCGCTTCCAGCATGGCGAAACCGGCTGCCATCCACATGACGAGTGCGCCACACACAAGAAAGTAAAATGTGTCTAATGCGTATTGAAGTTCTAGTGACTGATCCAAGATGATCCCTCCGATAGTTTTAAAAGTTGCTAAATTCGACATTTCTAAAAGCAATGTTGATGCCAGAAATGGTGAGTAGGAGAAATTATTTAGTTTGAGTGGTTTCAGGCCCGTTTTGACCTTCTTTGGTGCAAAAACTCGATGCAAAATCGCGCCATGTCGCACCTTAATGAGGCGTTCAGATTCCAGCCCGCACTATCTTGAGGCACTATCTTGAGGCACCAGTTTGGGCCTGACTTTCAAACACGAGCATTCAAGAAACTTAGACCAGCAGTTATACTCGCGCTTTCCCTTAAGGCGCCAATTCGTGCAACCTGACTGGTTTAGCCAATACATTAGAGTGATCCCGGAGCACCACAGCTGCCAGGTTGAAGGCGCCACCATCGCTTACCAGCACTGGAAGAACCCCGGTAAACCCGCATTACTATTCGTCCACGGTCACGCTGCACATGCTCACTGGTGGGACTTTATCGCCCCTGCGTTCGTCTCCGACTACGACGTCGTTGCGATCGATAACAGCGGTTCAGGCGAAAGTGATCACCGGGCGGAATACTCTGCAGCGCTTTTCGCAAAGGAAATTGTGTCATGTATCAACGCCGCCCAACTGAACTCACCTATTATCGTAGGTCACAGCTTTGGTGGGAGCATGACTCGCATCGCAGCACACCTTTTCCCGGAGCAACTAGATAGCATCATCATCGTCGATTCTGCGCTACCACCGAAAAGGTCATCACGAGAACCCCTGCCAATGCCAAAGGTCAGGAACAGGTTTTATGAGTCAATGGAACAGGGTAAACGACGCTTCAGACTTCGTCCTCCACAGCCATGCGACAACAAGTTCATTCTGGATTATCTGGCAGGACATTCGCTTAAGAAAACAGCGGAAGGATTTGAATTCAAACTAGATGGAGCGGTGTTCGCCAAAATGTCGCTAAGCGAAAAATTTCCTGCCGCTGCGGATATGGTGCGCGATATGCGAATACCGGTAGGTTTTATCTATGGCGAGAAAAGCCGATTCTTCCCCCCAGCCATCGCCGAGGGGCTAGCGTTTTTTCTTAACCCAACTTTGATTCGAGTCGTCCCCGAGGCGCACCATCACGTGTTTCTGGATCAACCACAGCGCTTCATAGAAGTATTGAGGGACTTGCTGCACGAACTGCGTCGTTAGCACAACGAATCTAAACGGGCGGCCGCCCATCATCAATAGTGATACGTTGCATCTTTCGGTGGGCAGGCCAGTAATCGTTGACCGGTTTGTGCTGCGTGATCCTGTTATCCCAGAAAGCAACTGAGTTGGGTCGCCAGTTAAAGCGGCAAGTATATTCAGGCGTCGTCACATGTGAGTAAAGGAAATCGAGCAGCGCGCGGCTCTCTTTCGGCTGCAAACCCTTAATTCGAACCGTAAACAACGCATTGACAAAGATGCTTTTTTTACCTGACACCGGGTGAGTCCGTATCACCGGGTGCTCAACGGACGGGTTTGCCGCCACCATATCTGCAAGGCGCTCTGCGCCGCCCGGCTCGTCAAGACTCTCTCTAAATCCATATGAAAAATCATGGATAGCAGTCAAGCCTGACAACAAGGACTGCATCTTGGCAGATAACCCCTCGTAAGCGGCCGACATGCTCGCGAACAGCGTGTCACCACCCTTTTCAGGGATCATGACGGCATGAAGTATAGAACCAATGGGTGGGCATGGCCGAAACGTCATATCGGTGTGCCATAGCTCAATTTTTGAGGGTCGATCCCGATCATTTTCAAGGATCGTTAACTGCGGGTAACCATTCACATGATCATACGCTTCGTGCAACTGGGGCTGGCCAAAGAGATTGGCAAAAGCAACGTGACTCTGAGGGCTCATCGGTTGGTCGCGGAAGAACAACACTTCGTGCTCCAACAGTGCCGTCTGCAGGAACTCACGTGCCGCTTCATCTATCGGTCGGCAAAGATCAACACCCCGCACAACGCCGCCGATAGCACCTGTCAATGGCTCAACCTTAAACATGTCTTTGATCACCCTGTTGGGAATGGTCTAGCTTGCTGATTCCAGCAACGCTACCAGCTTATTAGCTTTGACCTCCAACTCTTCGATCAGGTCTTTCGACACATGCACGGACAACGCAACCATCCTGTTAGGGCCAAGCCTTTTAAGGCCATCTGCGATTTCCTGGGCGGTCTCTTTCATTTGGTTCTGGCTCATGGGTTCTCCTTTCTTACTGCAAATACTGGATTCTAACGCGGCGCCATCATACCTTAATTGTTTGGAAGTACGCCACGGCGCCCGATTAGATATAATGCCCTACTCACTAAAAAGAAAGATTACCCAAATGCCAGCGCTGAAAGTCGAATACAAAAATGCTGCTCTGAGAGTAGAGCTTGAAACAGGCGGGTCTGCAGGGCTTTTTATTAACAATATTCAACGAATGCACTCGTCGCTAGGGACACTCCAGGGGACTCTCCAGGGGACTCTCCAGCGGACTCTCCAGGGGACACTCCAGCGGACACTCCAGAGGACACTCCGACTTTCCAGCTCCGTTCAAACCGACTATGAATGGCATGAGTTCATTGAAGCCACCATTACTTTTAATGAAAAAGAAATCAGCGTATCCCTGTGCGCCAGCAACGTAGAAATCGCCTTTGAAACCTACCCCGCCCAAAACAATGACGATAAATATCTAAATCTCTAAAAGATAAGGTAACAATATGAATCTGGCAAAGCATTGCATCGACGTCGGTGTACGAACAAACAACATCGACGCCATGCTCGAGTTCTGGACGAAGGAAGTGGGGTTACCTTATATGGAGTTGCTCAAGGTTGGCGGAGGCGTTCACCAGCATCGCCTCTCCCTAAAGGGTTCAATATTCAAACTCAACCATGTAAGGAGTCTTCTACCGGAAAACACCCCGACGGGTTATCGAGAGTTACTCATCGCATCCGACGTTTCCAAAACCACGCCACTGACAGACCCTGATGGCAATAAAGTCACCCTGGTCCCTGCTAGCTTACACGACATCACCAACATCGGAATGAAGATGGTCGTTCGATCCATGGAAGATGCAAAACGGTTTTTTACCAAGACAGTTCAGGCAGAACCACTATCAAATAACAGCTTTAAATGGGGAACCACGGTATTCCTGCTTGAAGAAGATAAAGACGCCCCGATTGGCGGCGGCATGCAGGGCGCTGGATATCGCTATTTGACCGTCCAGGTATTTAAAGTCGACAAAGAGCATGCAGAAGCCCTGGAAAGAGGCGCACTAGAAGGAAGCACACCGGTTACACTGGGCACTACTGCCCGCATATCTTTTATTACAGATCCTGATAATAACTGGGTGGAAATATCACAGCGTAAATCCTTGACCGGAGATCTCTCCGATAAGTAAGTGCTGGGTAACAGAGGCTTTGAGGCACCTAAAGTGAACGATGTTAAGAGCACTCACATTCAATCCACCGTCAAAACATTTAGCGTTTAGAACATAAACCAGGATACCCATCACTAATGGACCCAATCGCACGCATTAAAACTGATCGACAGAACGCCCGAATGGTTGACGATCCCAACGCGGATCTGTGCTTCTTGGCATTGTCTGAATCGGGGCAGCCTTCCGTTCGAACGTTGGTCCTTCGGGATATTACCACCGAAGGATTCACACTGTTCGTTAACAAGACGAGTCCCAAGTGGTCCATTATTGAGGCCAACAACACGGCTGAAATGCTCGTCTGGTATACCAACAGCCAGAGACAGTACCGCATCAACGGTCGGATTGAAGAACTCGGGTCCTCTGATATCGAACAAAACTGGCATCGACGTCCGTCCGGCAGCAAGTACATGGACTACAGCTACGAAAGGCTTGGCTCACAAAGCAGTGAGGTCGACTCTAGGGAAGATCTGATCGAGCGCATCAATGGACTCAAAGAAGAACACCCGGAAGATGCAATGGTGACGCCGGCATCTGCCGCAGCAATCGTGTTGCGCCCGGAAGTGATCGAGATGCTGGACCTCAATATGCCCAACCGTATTCATGACCGCCGGCGTTTCGTTCTAAAGGATGGCCACTGGCAATCCACCCAGCTAATCCCTTAACACTCGTCTTTTAAAAAACCGCGACCAGAAAAGAAAAAGCCCTGCGAAAAAATCTTCGCAGGGCCCTGTCTTCGTACGGGGAGCAGGCTCCGAGTTATGTTAACTCGGAGGCTCCCCCAGTTGACTGACTATTAATGGGATCACCTCCTTTTACGATCAGGGTGTCACTCGGCATGCACGCTGTCCCCCCTGGATAGAACTACCTGCACGTTTACTATTTCTACAAGCATTTAAGCGCTTTACCGCGTGCTAATCAAGAGTACTTTGGTTGTACAACACTTACGAAACCTCTACCGCTTTGATGCCATTCAGGTTGGAAAAGCAGGTTTCACTCGCAGTGCTCAGGAAGTCTTGCATAAAGGCCATGTCGAGCTGGTCTTCACGAACCGCGGCGTAAAGAGTACACCAGAGGCCGGAATCACCCAGTTTTTTGGCCATCACAGTGCCCTGCTCAAGGTATTCAGTGAGCGCCCAGTTCGGTAAACAGGCGACCCCTCTTCCGGAAGCCACAAGCTGAATCATCATAGGAGTCAGTTCTGCTGTTCGCACACTGGCGGGTTCAACGTCCATTGGTTCCAGAAACCGGGTAAAAATATCAAGGCGATTACGATCGACTGGATAGGTGATCAACATTTCTGACTCAAGGTCATTCGGCAACACGCTCGCGTTTCTAGCCAATCGATGGTCATTGGAGATTGTCAGCATCGCTTCGTAACTAAACAATGGAATATAGGTAATGCCAGGCAGCTCAACCGGATCCGAGGTGATCACCAGGTCCAGGTCACCACGAACAAGTGCGGGCAGTGGCGCAAAACTAAAGCCTCCAGAAAGATCCAACTCAACTTCAGGCCAGTTAGCTCGATAAAGATCAAGGCAGGGGATTAGCCACTGAAAACAGCTATGACATTCTATGCAGATATGCAGACGTCCCACTTCCCCGCCCGCAAGTCGAGAGATATCCCGCTCGGCACTTTTCACCATAGGCAAAACTTCATCAGCAAGATTGAGCAGCCGCCTACCAGCAGAAGTGAATCGTGGGGGTTTCGTCTTACGAACGAAGAGTGAGCACTCCAACCTCTCTTCAAGATCTTTCAGTTGATGCGATAAGGCAGATTGCGTCAGGAAAAGACTCTCTGCAGCCTCAACCAGGCTGCCGGTATCTCGCAGTGCCACCAATGTTTTTAAGTGTCGAAGTTCAATCACGATGTTCACCATTCACTTAAGGAAACGTCTCACCCAACAAAGTAAACAAAGGTCTGAGTGACAAAAATTCAATCTATACTCATTTTTCGCAAAAATCACTCACTTTGACAAGACCGGCACGGTTAACGCCACAAGCTTTCTGCCGCAAGATTGAACCAGACAAGGTGCGCTTTGCCCTATCTCTTTTACATCGGCAAGACACCGGCGATCCTCTGGCCTCGCTGCAGAGGTCTCCAGGTTCGAGAATTAGCAATTAGCGCCCAAACTTCGTAGAATCGCGTTCCTTTTTTATTCGGAAGTACCGATCAGATGTTGGCCGCCAATCAGCATCCACCTCTATTTCATATCGTAAAAAACCCCACGCTAAAGGTTTGCTTACTGGGTTACCGAAGCAATCCTTACAGCGGTGGCCAGGGGATTTATATCAAATTCCTCAGTAAAGCCCTTGTAGATGCGGGCCATTCGGTCGACGTCATCTCTGGCGAGCCCTACCCTGCACTTGATGAACGCGTCCGCCTGATCAAACTCCCCGGGCTTAACCTATTCGAAGCCAACAACCATGTCACGGCACTTCGACCAAAACACCTACTGTCTTACACTGATTTTTTTGAATGGTTTAGCATGCTAACGGGTGGTTTTCCCGAACCCTATACATTCGGTCGAAGACTGGTACGGTATTTCAAACGCAACCGGCCTGGTTACGACATCGTCCACGACAACCAGAGCCTCTGTTACGGAACGCTCAAACTGCAAAAAATGGGCGTGCCAGTGATCACGACTATTCACCACCCGATCACCAGTGATTTACGAATTGCCCTGCAAAGCGCCGAGACCTGGCAGCTACGGCTACTGATCAAACGATGGCATTCATTTCTTAATATGCAAAAAAAAGTCGTTAAACAACTCGATAACCTGGTCACCGTATCACGCGCATCACGGCAAGATATTGCAACCGATTTCGCCATCGCTGAAACCAAACTCAGCATTGTTTATAATGGCATTGATACCCAAGTGTTCCGGCCAATCCCTAATATCGAACCCGAGGCATTTAACGTCATGGCAACTGCCTCAGCCGATGCTCCACTTAAGGGGCTCGACTATCTTATCCGTGCAATCTCGATACTTACGAACGAAATACCAGAACTGAAACTCACAGTGCTGGGCAAACTGAACGAAGACGGTAAAACGGCGAATCTTATCAAGCAACTCGGGTTGGAAAACCGGATTCACTTTTACTCGGGCCTGAGCTCCCAGGAAGTGGCTGAATTGTATGCCAAAGCAACCTGCGCCGTTGTTCCCTCTATCTATGAGGGTTTCGGATTGCCAGCGGGGGAAGCGATGGCCTGCGGCGTCCCTGTCATCGCAACAAATGGTGGCGCACTGCCGGAAGTTGTCGGTGACGCCGGTATCACCGTAACAACGCGGGATCACCTCGCGTGGGCTAATGCGATCAGAACACTGCTCGCGGATTCAAACCTTAGGCACACACTGGCGGCAAAAGGACGGTCAAGAATACTTGAACTGTTCAGCTGGCAGGTTGCCGCAGGTGACATGGTTCAACTATATCGCGAAGTCGTCGCTGGAAAGGTAACTCACTGATGTCCCTACAAACTATCAATTTTTCAACAATGCGGCTTGCAGAAAATGAACGGCTGCTCGACCTTGGATGCGGTGAAGGTCGGCATGCCATATCTGCCTATATGACAAACAACCTGGACGCTGTCGGAATTGACCTTTCTGTAAAGGACTTGAAAATCACACAAGAAAGATTCGAACAGTTTTTCGAACCCAATAACAATAACAAAAGCCTCCATCTCCCTCACCGAGTGCTGGTCTTGACGGTTTTGAGCACCAGGAC
>ENA-OQVM01006654-OQVM01006654.1-marine-metagenome-genome-assembly--contig:-NODE-6654-length-10397-cov-7.958430_pt1 | contig 10397 bp, 6 predicted proteins | sample MGYA00237776_ERZ505498 | MGnify/ENA primary metagenome ERZ505498 (study PRJEB26159, sample SAMN06265151) | marine metagenome | isolation source: Helgoland LTER site | place: Germany:Helgoland, sampling... | reverse complement strand
CCGTAAGTGTCTGATGTAGAGAAGGCATCCATTACATTTGCAAAATCGTTCAGAGACTGGAAGAATTGCTGAAAGACTACGCTGCCTGCGTTGTTGCCGGTCATTATGGTACCAACGCTAGCTCTAGTTGATCCAGCTGCCTTGGACTCCTCGGCAAGCGTTACACCTAGCGAAACAGCTTCTGATAGTTTGCCAGCTGGTACAGCTCCAACTGTATTGACGTAGAAATTCTCCGACATTTGTTAGCTCCTAAGATTAATATTTCGCTACGTACAAAAAAACCTTCGCATTACTTACGTTCAAGTCTAAATTTTAAAGTGGTTGGAATAATTGTGACCTAGTGGAGCATTATGCGGGGTGCGGGCGGTAAAACTAGCAGCAACGCTATTGAACGATAGAAATTACAGTTTTCTTCAAAGCTAACCTCCGCCGAGTGCGGGATGAGCCGTCCTGAGTTAATTTTTTATATATTGCTGTCGTTTAATCGAACTAAGCATAATCTATTTGGTATGCTTATGTTTGAGGAGACTTTGACAGTGGATGAGAAAGAAATTTACGAGCGCATTGGTCAAATCCAGAAACGGTTGGATAACTACAAATCTCCTGAAACTGTACAACTATTGGCTCAAGATAAACCCACTGTGGCAAGGCTAATTACGGCTGTTGTCATTTGTTTTCTATTTTTGGTTTTCATTCCGATAAACACTCACAAAATTCAAGAAAACGGACCCCTGATTATGCCTTCTTTGAAGCATATTAATTTCTCAATCAATACTCAGAACTCTAATTTGTTATATAAATCTGATAATTATAGTGATGAAGTCCAAACGACTATGGGCGTCTCGATGCAATTAGCTTTAAAAGCAGATTTTGAAACTAGTGACTTTAAAAACCAATCAATACATCACGCAAATGACGATCAAAAGTTCAACTCAAGAAAACCTATTTTGTTTAGTTCCCTATCTTCTCCAGACAAAATGTCTACGAAGGCGTTGGGCGATGATTTTGCGTTCTCGGCGTTTTCTGAAGTTAGCTTAGAAGTGGCTCCCGATGAGAGGCTCAGAGAGTTATTTAATTTATCAGATTTTGAAAAGGAGTTTGGTGTTTTAGAACATCGAGTAATTGCTTTAGTTTTAAAGAGTGAACAAAAATTGAAATTAATCAAAGACGGAAAACATGTTTACACTTGGAAGGTATCTACCGCACGCTCTGGTAAGACCACACCTAATGGGACTTGGGCGGCTCAATGGCTTTCAAGGGATCATAAATCCTCGTTATATAATGACGCACCGATGCCGTATTCGATATTTTATAATGGCAATTATGCCATCCATGGGACAACTGACATCAAAAATTTGGGCACACCAGCTTCGGCTGGTTGTGTGAGACTGGATCCAAAGCATGCACAGATTTTGTTTGAATTGGTTGAAAGTGTTGGTAAATCGAATTTTTTTGTCCATATTGCAAGCTAAGAAATTCGTGTCATTTATCAAAGCTTGGATTTGGGTAAAATGCTGATAATTCCAACTAATTTGTAATTTAAATAGTTAAAAATAGGGTGCTGTCAGACTAATGATTGCAAGCATCAGATTGATGGGACAATCGAAATCTATGCGCTCAGTAGTTGACGCCACTCAGCGATAGCAGCGGCACGGTTTAGCTTAAAATTAGCATGTGAATAGAGATGGCGTTCCTGGTTGAAATGGTTTTGGATTTAAGTGTGGATGGAGACGAATTTCTGCAAGGTTTTCGCTCGTCGAAATCTTAGCATCGCCCTCTCTCGTCGCCTGAACGGTAAATGAGAATTCTCAGCTCTGTTGTTTACCCAGCGACCTGTTTCTTGCCGGTCAGCATTTCCTATGATCATCATCGCTGCGCGGTAGGAACGCAGTTTGTCCGTTACTATAATTTTAGGTTGGCCATTGCGCTTCATTGATTTTCTTATGAATTTCAACGCGGCCTTGCGATCTCTACGCTTACTTACGTAACTTTCCAGAACTTCACCTTCGTGATCTACAGCACGCTAAAGGTAGTGCCGTTCACCATTGATCTTCACAAACACCTCATCAAAGTGCCACTGCCAATTAGAATGACTGTGTGCCTGGTTACGTCTTTTCCTCGTAATCTCTGCAGCAAACATTGGCCCGAAGCGGTTCCACCAAAACCGGATCGTTTCATGGCTTACATCTACACCCCGTTCATGAAGAAGGTCCTCCACATTACGAAGAGAAAGCGGAAATCGAACATACATCATTACTGCAAGTCGGATGACTTCAGGGCTGGTTTTAAAGTAGCGGAACGGGGAGTGTTTTTTCATCCACTGACGCTAAAAATTGGTGGTGTCCGCTTCAACCAAGTTTAATCTGACAGTGCCCTCATATAGGCTAATCCACTGTAATAAATTTATAATACAGGGATGGGCGAAAGGCGGCTGACAGTGCAAGATTGTCTGGTCGGCCCGGAGGGGCTGTATAAATTTTAAAAACAGAAACTTACGTTGAATACATTTTGAAAAAATACCAATAGTTAAAAATGGGGTTACTACACTACAATGAGATCTTTGCGGGCTTTATAGGGCAACAAAAAAGGAATAGATCTTTTTACGTTCATCCAAAACGGGCTTCAACTGGGCAAGCTTTTCTTCACAAGTTGTATGTGTGGGAAAGGGTGTCTGTACTACTCGCAACTCACAACTCTTTATCATCGGGGATGCACAGACCCACGCGATGGCTAAGAAATTCATATCATTCAAGCCTTTACAAGGGCGACGACAAACCCAATTGAAGTGACTTCTCCAAGGCCCAGCGCTTTCATTTTTTTAAGAGAGGACACACGCTTGTCCAAATTGTCTATTTGACGCGAACCATAGAAAAGTTCTTTCAGATTTTCTTGTTTGAACGTAGCCTCTTAAGTTAGTGCACTGATTGATTGGAAAGTTACGGCAAATGTCTGATGACGTTCTTTCAAATAAGTCAACGAATTCTTTGGTTGCGGTAGGCGGTTCTGTCACAGGAGAGATAGAGAGTTCTGGCGATGAAGACTGGCACGCGATCTCGCTCTTGGCGGGTGAGACGTATCTCATTGATCTCAAAGGGGCCGATGGTGACTGGGGCACGCTTGCGGATCCAGTGCTCTGGTACATCTACGATGCTTCAGGATCTTATATCAGAGGAACCTATGACAATAATTTAGGCTCAGGAAAAAACAGCTCCCTTGAGTTCAGACCTGAGGCGAGCGGTACCTATTACATAAATGCCACCGGGTACGAAGATAGTATCGGAACCTATACGTTGTCGGTCACTACCCAGGTTTCAGCTTCCACTACAGACGAAATTATAACTGAATCAAATGCTCAAGGAGAGACATTTACTTTCCAAAAGGATGTCAACGATAATAAACAAACACTGATCGATAATTTTAATAGTGATAAAGATAAAATAGTATTTTTGGGTTTTGACGATGATGGAATTGTCAAAACTTTAGCCTCTGATGGTGGGGATCATTTTATTTTTGTTCAAGACAATGAAACCATTGGAGAGGTAAAACTTAGCCCAAATATCCAATCAAGCTTGCTGTCAGTAAACAATGTTACCGATGAGTCGATTACACTTTCAGGAGAAACTGACACAATTGTGAATATTTCGAATAATGGTGAACTATCCATTTTTAACCAGACGTCTTTCTCTGCTGTAACTGTAAATGGATTGAATAAGTTTAAAAACCAAATCTCTATAATGGGAGAAACTGAGGCTTCTGATCCAATTAATCTTAGTGATGTCCTTGCTCAACTAAAACACATAATCGGCCTCAGGGAACTCAAGGCCAATGCACTGCAAGCCGGTGATACCAACAATGATGGCGAAGTTAACCTCTCTGACGTGCTAGATAATCTAAAACACATTATTGGGTTGCGTAAGATTGATACCTTTGACCTCGTAACGGATAATGGGTTCTCAATTAATTCCTTAAATCTCGATAGCGCTGGCAATTTGGCCCTAGTGATCAATGGAGATGCAGATCAAAGTCATGCTGATTGGGACTTTGTGTAATGCATGACTGTAACTCTTCAGATTGGACCGAGGAATATTCTACCCCCCGCCCCCCTGCTTCGTAGTCAGGTACTCTATCCAGCTGAGTTATCGGCCCAACATTCATGTAAGTTGTTCTATATCAGATATTTATCTAATTTCTGCCTGTGAATCTTCTAGCGATGACCTTGAGTTTTCAATACATGACAATCGAATGAAATAGCCTCAAATTAGAAATGTGTACCCAAATATTTCCAAAGTGAGAAGGTTCCTAATTTGATTTAGTATTGTCATATTGCTACCTGAAACTAAGCTCGAGCATGTGGTCTATATCGATCAATTTAGACATATGCTATTTGCGTGGCTTAAAGTGTCCTCCCACAGAAAAATAAACCTTAAACACCTAAAGAAAGACTAAAATTCAAGATCTGTCCTATTTTTGTAAAAGTTACAATTAGTGGCACCAGTAATGAGGTAGTCATTTATTTGGTTCTGTCCAAAACGCAGTCTAGGATGGCTGATATGTTTATAAAACTATCAATGAACAGGGTCTATGCTGGGTTAACATGGGAGATGAAAGCGCCGCTTGGCAACACTGATTACCATAATTTTCGCACTAATAGATTTTTTGTCCGTTTAGAATTTTGTACATGACAGTGCCTTTTAAAGTACTAAATCATCATCTTTATACTACCAAATGAAGTCTCCAAAGCAGCAATAAGTTGTTGGTCATTCCAACCAAGTCCAGTGGATTGGTTCCGCTTTGTAATTTGGATGTTGTTGTTGTCTATCCTCATTTGCAAATTATACTCGGCCTCATCAAAGTCTACATAGACTACGACTTGGCTTTTGAACGGATACCAATCAGCGTAATTTTCTTCGTCACGGGTATTTGGGGCTGCCACTAAAATTTCATTGAAGGAAAATACTGCCGCGTCTAGCTGATCAAAGACAAGATGTAATTCGACAGCTACTTTATCTCTGTGATTTATGATTTGTAATTGGTGATCGCTAGTGGTTTCAAATTCATTATAAACAATGACTTGCAGCGAAGTAACTTTTTCAGATTTAACGAACTCTCCCAATGGCGCTTGATCAGAAAATTTATTTCTGGAAGTATCTGTTTTTATACTTTGAATTCTTTCCACAAGTTCACAGAAACGTTGCTCGAAATTTATTGTCATATTTACCAAATAAAAACTTTAAATCCATCTTTTTACCTAAATTTAAACATGAGTACTTACTTAAAAGTAGTCAACCAAAATGCATTTATAATTGGTCAAAATCTTTTATTCTTTTTAGTAAGCGCCCAAGTATTTCGTTCACGGCATTAATCCATTCACTGATAAATAATCTGATGTGACATCAGCACTCGTCCTAGATCGCCATCAATGCTTGGCTCGGGCAATATACTCGTAGCCGACCTCCCTCTGCCCTAAACATGAAACCACCAGTACCGGAAACCTGATTGTAGAAAACAAAATCGCGGGGCTAATATAGGAGGCTAGACAATCCTGTATGATTTTATGTCAACAAAGAACCTCATTAGGCTTTTTAATTAATTCAAAGCCTAATGTACAATTTAGCTTACTAATCTGCTAGCCAACAATTCAGAATGGTGGCTCCCGGAAGGTTTAGCCCATCAAGCTCGTTCAGGAATATGTACGCGTCTCGCTCATCCCAATCTCCTTCTGAAGCTTCTACGAGAGATTCGAGCCAACACTCCGTATCATCACCACAATAGGAATCCACCTCATCAAGTGCCAATGCCGCGTCCACGCATTCCATTTCGGTAGTTTCAAAAATGAAGTCGCAAGCTGTACTCAAATTTTGATCACAAATCTGTTTATAATTAACTGCATTTGCTCCTGTGTAAGCAAAAATCAAAGCAGCTATATAAAGGTATTTTTTTAGCATCAATCGCCTCCTTACAGTCTTAATATCAATAAATGGTAATGGTATTCGGCATAATTTTCCTTCGAGTGTAGAAAATCGTAACCAACCATAAAACTTTTTTCAAATCCTACAATCATTGGTTAAAAAATGCCATCAAGATCATTAATCACAATTTAAGCAACGCTTTTATCCGATATTTCCCTGGTAGCTTATTGTTGGGTTGAGGTTGCACGCTTTCTTGGGTTTTTTTAAGCTTACATGCCGGCTCACCAGCAAAGACGTCAATTTTGATAGCTTTGCAAACGCCGTCTTCGATGGTCCCACCAATCTTGGCCCATTTTGGTCGCATCAAAACATAGCTATCGAGCGCCTTGTTCGGGTTTCGCGACATGGCCTGTAATGCAGGCCTTGGCGGGCCTTGCTCCATGAGGCGGCTTGATACTCAAAGTCATGGTAAAAGCGCCTCACATAATTGGGTAGACGTCTTACTGGCGCTTCAAGAGATGGGAGACCACGTCTTACAACACTGCGTTACCATTCACGTAAAGTGAGGTGCAAATATTATTGGCAGCAAATTTAAGAATACCTTGCTATATGCTCTGAGACCTTTGGGTGTTCTATATGCCAAAATTTTACTAAGAAATTCATAACTTCGCATTATCTAATTCAGGCAATTACACGTGAAGGTATGCATATCATATAGGCTTTAATCCAAAAGCCATTGTTTTTTTGTTTAATTTCTACAAAATATTTATAAATTCTAACTTCACGTATTAAAAAATTTAGTTGCTTGAATCAGCTTCCACAGTCTTAAGAAAATTCATGGTGAGGGTTCGAGTTTCTTCTGAATAACGAGTATCTAACTCTTTAGATAAATGAATTTTGTGGGAGAAGTATAAAGAAACGAGTTATTAGCTCAAAATGCCATACTCATTAAGTGCTTGATCTCGTCTTTGGAAAGCTGCGTTCGTAGTCAATACTAAGGGGAATACAACCGCAATGCCGATCAGCGAAGCAGGCATCTCGCAAGCGAACGCAAAATCCCCACACAAAAATGTAGCTATTGGTTAGATGATACTGATTAAGTATAGTTCTTAAATTCATTATATAAAATAAGTATTTAATTGGTTCCAGCATGCCACCTTTTACCAGAAGGTTTAGATACACCGCTCCAACAGCCAACGCAAATCCATTAAAGGAATTGGTTACGGTTCAACAAATATCCTATCGAAAACCTTAGCAAAAAAGTTTTAGTAAAGTTGTTCAAAAAGCCTTTTGGTATGATAGTTTTTGAAATTATAAATAGACCCTATTCGCAAGCTATTAAATCGTGAAGGTGAAGAAATATGTTTAAAGATCGCGCATTCAAATCAAAAAAGCTTATTGGAATGTCCATCATGGCGTTTGTGGTATCAACAAGTGTATCTTGGGCTGGTAATGATCTACTCAAGAACCTTACCAATGAACTGCTAAACGCCGTTGAAGAAGAATTTAAAGAAGAATCTCAAAAAAAATTGGCGCCACCCTCGGACACACCCGTAAAAGTAAACTCGCGTGAGGTGGTGAAACAAATACAAGGGGGTCTGAACTGGTTCGGTTATCCAGCCGGAACGCCAGATGGCTTAGCAGGAAAAAAAACGCGTGCCGCAATAACAGAATTACAAAGGTGCTGGCAAGCAGCAGATCCGGAACATAAACTCATACCTCAAATTGAAGAATTTGGCAGTTTATCAAACAATGAACTGAACTTTTTCAAATCTCACTATTATGAAACTTCTACCAGGAAACCACGGATTTATTTTGATAAGTACAACACATCTGGCTTCACAGCATGCGAATATTTTGAGGCTTTAGTTCTAGAAGCCACGGGTAATAGTGCTTACGAAAATGGGTTGCCCCCAGGACAATGTTATGCCGAAGGAGATAAAGTGGAACCTTTATTTTACTGCACATTTTCAGGAGGGAAAAAAGAAGTTTCCGTATGTGAAGAGTTAGACGAAGATGCTGAAAGTGAAGAGGACAGAAATACGCTTTCATATAATTTTGGAAGATATAACGCTGATCCAGAAATGTATCTTTATGAAAGAATAGAACATGTTTTTCGTCCAACCGAAAACTATACTCCCAATAACGTTCCAATGGATACAAGCAACGAATTCGTGTTTTCTAACAGGGGCACAAGGTACGTTATAACTGCAGATACATGGATCCACTCAAAAGGAAGAGGGTTAGATGGTTCACTTACGGTACTTGATAGCGATAAAGTTTTAGCACAACTCACATGCGATGAGGAATCAATTCTGGACAATTCGTGGGATGGCTACACGCATGCTAAATTGAACCGACGAACAGAAAGCAATAATATTTGCGAAGGCAAATACACCGGCTACGCACTGAAAAATAATGTCTTTTCTAGGTTTCCAGAGGCCGATGCAGGATATCCTTGGTCAGAATTGATGCAAGAAAACCCCATTGGCGCGTTATATCTAACGGTCAATGGATCTGAAGAAGCAAGCTACAATTTAGAAGGCTTTGATCGTTCGATAGAGCTTACAAAAAGGAATGAACTTATTATTGATAATGGCGAAAAACCTGTGGAGGATTGTTTCGGGGATTGGTGTTCTGTTTGCGATACTTGGCCAGGAAGTACTGGACAGAGTTGTTACACAATACATGATGTTAACAGTAGTGGGCTGATGCTGGCTTTTGACAGTATAGGTAGAGCGGCTATTCACGAAGAATGCTATCCCAAATTATCATATCCATGCTCGTTTGCAGGTCGTTCAGGCGACAGCGTTTCAGTCGAGTTGTCGCTTTTTGAAAATAACGGCTCAGGAGCAACAGTATTTGAGACTGGCAAAACTGACTGGTCGTTGAGTTGCAATTAGACCTGTCAGTAATAGGGGTCTTCACATAAGAGGCGGCAAGGAAGCTAAATGAACGACCCTTCTAATTGATCATTATTTTCATTTTTAGAGGGTATTTCATAAAAGTAGGGGCCAAATACATCTTTGATGATATAACAAACGAGTTATCCAAAGAACGCACATGACATTTCTGTATGTAACAACGGTTACAGGCTTTTCTTATTGTAAAACATAAAGAGTGAAAGACAGTCGAGCAAAAAGCGTTTTGCTTTTACAAGTTAAGTTTCATATTTAGTTTCAGCGTATCAACAATCTGACAAATAAGGTGCATCTCTTTTAGCAGGCTTTGAGCATCATCAACAAAGTTCTCTGGTTCAGTTATTGGTCCTGGTTCAAAAATCGGTTTCCGTAATGGTATAGTCATTAGCAAATTGTTGTCTTCGAAACAGATCTGAATTTCGGCGTTATTAAATATATCAGCTAACTCTAACAAACGTTCCATAAAACTGACAGTTAGAAGATACCGCGCCTCTATCTGATCCGTTGCATACACCTCAAAAATTTCTTCAAATTTTGGATCTTCTAATTTTACATTTTCCAAACCCGAAGATTTATTTCCAAACCAATTGGAGACAAACCCTTTATCTCGTTTAACTAAAGTCTTGCCACTAAAATCTTTGTTCATATTAAGGACTATGATCAAGCCATTAAATACAGTTACTAAACGGCTCCTTTTTCCACGATATTTCCATTTTTGAAGATGCGTTTCAAAGAGCTGAAGCTGAACTCCCTTATACATTCCAGTGATCTGATCTTCGTTAGTCTCTACGCTAAATGCAGGTATCAAACCACTTTTTTTAAATTTTATAACTTGCGACGGAACATCTGTAGAAAATTTGAAATCACCAATAAATCCTAAAATTTGTGGGAAAATTTTCTCTTTTATGGAGTTTTGATAAACTAAAATGGAGCGTTTTATGTACCACAAAATGGCACCAGACAATAGTGTTACCAAAATAATGCCTAGGCCACCGGGCTCATCGTATTCATTAAATTCCCAAATAGTTAGGTTGATTCCGATAATCAGGATTATAAAAAAAAATGGTGTCAACCAAAGCAGTTTATTTCTGGCAGCAGTCGCGGCGATGACCCTATTTTCCTCAAAATCGTCTACTAGATCTCTTAAGTTTGAGTTGTAATATTTTGAAAAGCCTCTGTCCCATTCACCCAATTCTTCATAACTCGGCAACAGCTTATCTGATTTAAGAACGGCACTATTATAGAGCCGAAATACTTGCCCCAGACCCAATTCACCAGGTTTTCTACGACTGAAGAACGAAAATACCAAAGTATGCTCCTTTAGCCAAGGATGGAAGATGCATCAATTGGTGCTTTAGATGCTTCGTCAGCCTGGTAAAAGGGCATAAGGGAGGCTTTCGCATATGGCGCAATTATGTTACCCGGAAATATCTCTATTGAATTATTTAATTGCCCAACTGCAGAGTTATAGAAGCGTCTTGCTGCAGCGATCTTGGTCTCAACTTCATTATATGATAATTGCGCTTGCTGCATGGTTTGATCAGATTTTAGATCTGGGTAGGCTTCA
>ENA-OQVM01006653-OQVM01006653.1-marine-metagenome-genome-assembly--contig:-NODE-6653-length-10398-cov-3.343959_pt1 | contig 10398 bp, 10 predicted proteins | sample MGYA00237776_ERZ505498 | MGnify/ENA primary metagenome ERZ505498 (study PRJEB26159, sample SAMN06265151) | marine metagenome | isolation source: Helgoland LTER site | place: Germany:Helgoland, sampling... | reverse complement strand
TCGAAAGAGTTGCCCGCGAGCGTAGTTTTTTCGTCATCTGGCACGGAATGTGCTTACTTCTCTCAAAGAGAAAGACCGGGTAAGGTCGTTAAATCCAGAAGATGAGGCCCTCAAATGCCGCCTAAAACTAGTGCTAAAGCGAAGCCACAAGACTTAGAAACCGTCGTTCAAATCGCGTTAGACGCTGCGGATGCAGCGATGGATGTTACCTCTGAATTTGCGCGGATATCGTCCGAATTTCAAAAGGCAAAGAAAAGTTTTGCCAGTTTACAAAAGACGGTCAGGATCAGTTCTTTTGTTGTGGGCGCCATTCTGCTTGGCGGGGTGGTCGCCGTCGGGATTTTGCTTGCACGCTCCGCTGATAAAATGAACGTTTTGACTGCGACAAATACGGAATTGTTGACGGTATTTACCGAAAATATCGCAACAATGAATGAGGGGGTTGGCAATCTTCAGGGACCCTTTAGCCAACTGGCAACGTTGCAAGAGCATCTTGAAACAATGGGTCCTGATGTCGCGAAGCTGTCTAAAACCAGCGTCGACGTGAGTGAGCAAATAAATGGGATGGATCTTGCGATAGATCAAGCTTTTGAAGAAATTAAGATGGCCCAAGCCGATCAGACCATTCAAGTGTCTCAAACAATAGATGAGACGCTGGCCACAAAAATGGGTGGGATAATCGAAGAGCTTGATGCGCGTGTTTCCCTGTTGAATGGTGAACTTGCGATGGCCACAACCGATAATATTGATAAGGCTTTGAAAGATCAGGCTGTGCTGTTTCGCGACGTGACAACCGAATTTATGGCAGTGATCCGCAGTGGTATTAATCAAGGTGACCCTGAGGCGGAAAAGCAGATGCAGGCTTTGATGGACACACAGTCCAAGCTGGAAGAGCGGATAGGGGAGCTGAACAAACGCCTTTTGATAGCCAGCCAGCGTCCCAAGCCCAAGCCTCAGCAGCCTAAAAGACAAGCCGCGCGGGCACCCAGCCAAGACGTGATTAAATTCCCCTGATAGAACCCCTGAGGGCTCATGGCACAAGATGACCAAATGCAGATGGGTAACCAGACTGTCGATACTCCAAGACTGTCTGGACCAATTATCATTGATAAGATGAAAAAGGGCGCTTTTGGCCTCAAGTTAAATCTACTGGAGTTGGATATCTTGGTAGGTGTTGGCGGAAAGCCCTATTCCGATCTTGGTCATCTCGCAGACGAGATCGAATATCATCTACAAGAGTATGCGCGGCCAGTCCTTCTGAGTTTTATGCGAGAGGGCAAGCTTTTCCACGTTCTCACAGACCGGGTACTTGGGGTGGATTTTCTGCCCGTACAAGGCGACAGCTTAAAATCGCTTAGCTCTTTGATGCGCAACGTGGAGCTGCCTTTTTCAAGTGATATGCGAAATTATCATATCTATTGTGACAAAGATAAACAGGCTGAACTGCATTCACAAACCAGATCTATTTTGGCAATGCTTGCGCCACCGTTTTGGATTATGTCGCAGAGGTTTTTTGAGGGGGCCATTGTGTCGACCCTTGCAGTAGCAACAGCCTTTGTCGTCCATTGGATGCTGGGTGTGCTAACCTATGTAATTCTTTGTCTCTATGTGGGGCGGGACCAACATAAACTTGGTCAGAGTTTTATGGGGTATCGTGGTTTTCGCCAGATATTTTGTATTGCTGGCACCACAGAAGCAGACGCGCAACTCGCGGCCTTACATTTGGACCCAGAGCTTAAGTTTATTTTCACTCCTAAGAAGTTGCGGCAGCGCCTATCTAAACCTGTCCCTTCGCGGTCCATAGGTGAATAACACAACCTCAGGATTGGTTGAGACAAAAGCCAAGCTTTAAAGCTGCGATGGTAACGGCCTGTTAGCCGCAGAGCGCGTCCATTTTCTGTCGTCTGCGACGCTGTGACGAAGATGGCATGCCGTCTATTTCGCGATATTTCGCAACAGTGCGCCGGGCCACCCGAATACCCTCTTTGCTAATAATCTTGGAAATAGCTTCATCGCTGATGGGTTTGCTGGGATCTTCCGATGAAATGATGTCTTGAATGCGTTGACGGATTGCTTTTGCTGAGGCGCCTTCGACGTTTGAGTCTGAATGTAACGCACTACTGAAAAAGGCTTTGAGAGGAAAGGTGCCTTGCGGTGTGGCCATCATGACCGAAGAGGTGACACGGCTTACCGTGCTTTCATGCACGCCGATTGCGTCGGCGACGGTCCTCAGTTGTAGGGGTCGAAGATGGGCGATGCCTTTTTCAAGGAATTCGCGCTGATACCTGACAATTTCTGCGCCAACTTTTTGGTTGGTTTCATTGCGTTGAGCAATGGCACGTTTGAGCCAGCGCGCCGAAGTGATGGCTTCACGAATAAAATGCTCATCACTTCCGTCTTGATCAAGTTTCTTAACGGCCTGACTATACGCGGTGTCGACGCGGATGGCGGGCAGGTTGGAGCGGTTCAACTCGACAATCCAGTCATCCTCATCGTCTTGATAGGCGATCAGATCTGGTTCAAATACCGGTTGAGCAAATTCACCCGAGAACTTAAGCCCTGGTTTTGGCTCAAAGGTTCTGAGTTTACGTGCCAAATCCCCAATTTCTTCTGCAGTGCATCCGGTCATACGCTTGAGAGCGGCTATTTCGCCTTTGGCAAACAACGGTAGATTTTCGAGTAGCGCATCCATTTTTTTGCAAAGCAATCCCTTGTCCCGGGCTTGCAGGCGAAGGCATTCAGACAGGTTTCGTGCAAATAGTCCGGCGGGCTCTATTGTTTGAAGCCGGGTTAGAACGACTTCGATGGCCTCTTCCGTCACGCTTAACGCGAAAGCAATCATCTGCAAATTTTCGGTTATCCACCCTGTTTGTTCGATGGCTTCGCACAGGCTGTAGGCAATGACTTTTTCATCAGGATCTTCAAACATCAGCTCGGTTTGGGCAAACACATGCGCGTAAAGACTGGTGTCGCGGGTGTCGGCCAGCGCGTCGATCGGATCAAGATCGCTGTCAGAGCCGCCACCTCTCGATGATTTTCCAGCACCGCTTTGTGCGGATCTTGCTCCGTCCCATAACGCCTTGCGGGAGGCAGGGCGCTCTACATGTAAGAAAGGGTTCTCTGTTGCGACTTCTTCAGCATGGTCGCAGATTTCAACGTTGCTCATTTGCAGCAACGTAATCGCTTGTTGAAGCTGAGGCGTTATGACCAGTGACTGACGTTGCGCCAGACGCGGTTGCATGGAAATATTTAACATATTACATCCACTTCATATCTAACATGCAATAAGTATACCAAATTGTAACTATCTGTTAATAATAGCAAAAGAAAATAAATATTTAAAAAGTTATGTTTTTAGCCTTTAGTATTGTTATGTATTTAAAAGACTGCGATACATGGTGTTATAATGACCTAATTCGAATGGCTTAGCGGAGGTTTTTGTGTCTACTGAGGATGAAACAAATAAAGTTAGGCGTGCACCCTGTGGTCGTTGTATGGCACTGCGTCTTTTCATATTGGGCGCTTTGACGATCGTTGCTGTTTGGCAGGTCGCCCCAGACAGTCTTTTTATTATTGCCCAAGTTACGCCCATGCAGGCTGCGCTTTGTGCAGTAGGGGCTTTAGCATTCCTTGCGATTGTCAAAACGATATTTGAGTGGTTCGAGACCAAAAACTCAGAGGAGTGACTGCAAAAAGCCCCTGGCAAGTTCTGATTAAGATATACTCTTAATCAGAACTCGATTTCGATTTCTATGCGACGATTTTTCTCGCGCCCGGCTGCCGTATTGTTATCGTCCACTGGACGCGTCTCGCCATAACTGATGGCTTGCAAGCGTTCAGACGGTAGTGAACCGGATTGCTCTACGGCTTGCACCACACTGGAGGCTCGCGCCGATGCAAGATCCCAGTTATCGCGATACAGGGCACCAAAGCCGATCGGGACGTTATCGGTATGGCCAGACACTTTAACAGTGCTGTCATCCCCATCTGAGGCTTCGGCAATTTTGCCAACAATGCCCACGGCCTCTTCTGTGAGAACCGCCGAACCGGACGAAAACGCGCCGCCGGCCCCTAACGTCACAAACACTTTGTTGTCGCGGCGCTCAACTTCAACCAGACCTTTGCCAATTTCCTCTTGTAGTGAAATTCTCAACTCATCCTCAGAGGTCTCGGCTTTTTCTTTTGCCAGCGCTTGCTTGGCATAGCTATCCTCGTCACTGGCACCACCACCTGTGGCATCCTTGAGCGTTTCGAGTTTGGCAACCATCTCGATCAATTCAGACATTTGTTGATCAAGGCCGCCGAACAATACTTCGCTTTCTGATTTACCTGTCGCCAATCCTGCGACTTCTACCGCTTGCCCAACTTTTGAGAATTTTTCCATCAGCTCTGTTGGGGAAGACTCCCCTGCTTTCAGGTCTACGATAACCTTATCACCCATGGATTGGACGGCTATATCAACTGATTTGGCCATTTTTTCAATCGCTTCGGCAAGCCGTTCAGCATCGGATTTTCCTTCACCCTCGCTGTCTGATTGACCCATTCCTTCAGCGTCAGATTGACCTAACTTGTCAGCGTCTGACTGGCCCTGCGCCTCAGCATCTGCTTGGCCCTCGTTGGTTTCATCGCCCTTGCCGTCGGCATTTTCGCCGCCGATGCCCTCTTCGTCGCCTTCGCCTTCTTGCAGTTGGTCCGAGCCTTCGCTGTCTTTGCTGTCGGTCGGAATTTTCAGTTCGGGTTCAACTGTTTCGGTGGTATCAGATGTCACCTCTTTGGTTACTGAAGGTGAGGGAGACGGGCTGAAGCTCACCGTAAGTATCGTCGTACCTTTTGGCTGTTCAACAACGGGAACAATTTTTTGCACCCCGAACGCATCCTTCATTGAGCCCTGAATGGTTTTAAACTTCGGAACGTTCATTTCGGCAAATGACAAAATCAAAACGAAGAAGGCCATCAAGAGTGTCGCCATATCCGCAAAGGTTGCCATCCACGCGGGGGCGCCAACCGGAGGACATTTCGGGCATTCTTCGCATTCGTTTTCTTCTGGTGCTGCTTCTTCTGCCATGATTATGCCGCCGCTTCAAATTTCTCTTGAGCCTTTGGAGCCAAGAGGGAGACCATCTGATCTTGCATGTTACGAGGTGACTCACCTCTGGCAATCCCGCGAAGACCCAAGATAACAGTCTGGCGGTAAACCACTTCATAAGAGCTGTAATTCTCAAGCTTTGTCAGCATGGGCATGAATAAAACGTTGGCGATGATCGCTCCATACATGGTGGTCAACAAAGCCACCGCCATCGCGGGGCCAATTGAGGCCGGGTCACTCATATTACCAAGCATGATCACAAGTCCAACCAGTGTCCCGATCATTCCCATAGCGGGCGCAAGATCAATCCACGCTTTCACACAGCCTTGCATATCGCCATGACGCACTTTCATGGCCTCAATCTCAGCTTCCATCTGACCGACAAGTTTTGCCTCATCGGCACCGTCAACCAACAGCTGCATGCCTTTCGCAAAGAATTTGTCCGGAGTTTCCTGACCTTCAAGCGCCATCATGCCGTCCTTACGTGCCATCGCGGCCAATTCGACCATGCGTTCGATCATGTCTTCCATTTTCTTGACGGGTGGAAAAAACGTCTTACCCATAGCACCGAAATGCCCTAAGAATGTTGGCAGGGTCGCTTGGTACATGACTGCGAAAAACGTTCCACCAATAACGATCAAAATAGAGGCGGTGTCGACAAACGGGCCAAGAGATCCACCAGCCAACATGGCGCCGATGATCATACCGCAGGCTCCGATAAGTCCGACGAGAGAGGCTATGTCCATTGTTCAAATTCCCTAGAAAGCATTGCGGTTTCGGCACAATAGATGCAAGCAAGATGCCATAACGCACGTGGCAAGCAGTTTTATTGCTTTGTTGTCTAAACGGGGGACCGGATGAATTTTTCAGTACTCAGAAACTTTGCCTATGTGATTTGCATGTCCGCTGCTTTTATGGCTGGCCCCGCGATCGCCGATGGCCCAAGATTGATGCACAAGGGGCCGATTGCCATCGACCTGCTCGGCAAACTTGAATGGATGCGCTGCAGCATTGGGCAGTTTTGGGAAGAGGAAACCTGTAAAGGCGAACCGGTAAAGCTGACGCTTAGTCAGGTACCCGAGGTGGCCGCCCGTTTTGAGGGGCTTGACCGTGGGGGCTGGCGGTTACCGACCCGGGATGAATTGGAGAGCCTCGTATCAGAAAACGACAGTCCGCCAATGATTAAGGTTAAAACTTTCCCTATGACCCCGCCTGAGGCTTATTGGACATCAGAACCCAATTTCTTTAACGCGCGCAACCATTGGGTCGTCAATTTCTATACCGGGTATAGTTATGGCCGAGTTTTTCCAAACCAGCCTCAATATGTACGTTTGGTACGAAACCGGAAAAAAATAAGATTTTAACCCTTCGCTTAGATTTTACACGCTTAATTTTGGGTGGGTGTTATCGAAGGACAATTAATATCGAAGCATTAATTAGAAAATTTTGCGCTAATGGTGGCTGTGCCATATATTTGGGGGAGCTCTCTGTCGACGAACCAGACTTCATTTCTATGGGTTTGGTTTGTTAGTGCATGATTATACTTTACTTGGTTGGGGTTGGTCGCGACACATCTTTGTATATTTGTCTGCTTAACACACGTTTGAACCTGTCAAAATGTTGACGGGGTTTTTTAGCGAAATGATAGGATATTGACATAGAATGGGTCGAAATGTCTGTCGCGTGTGTTCTCTCGGCGTTTAGGTTGGACCGGCTGGATTATAGATTAAGCACTGGCTTTTATTATTGGCCCGGTCAAATTTGGGTCGTGAGCTGGTTTCGCCTCAGATTAGGTTTTGTTTTGATCAATGCAAAATCATAACTTCTCTGTGATTAAGCTGCCTGAAATACCTGCGAGTTTTTCAAATGCTTAATTCACCAAAATAAACATCTAAAGTATTCATTAGGTTTTGAGAAAGGACCAAAGTTTTTCTACTTTTTTTAGTACCTTTGATTTCTATAAGATCGCCTTCCATAATTCTGGATTTTATAAACCTTTGTACCGTTAGCCTGGTCACTTTACGGGTTTCCATCTTGTCAATATAATCGTTTATCCCGAAGCCTGTATTTCCCTCTAATTGTCCGATGATCATCAGCAATTCCCAAAAACAAACCTTTTCGAGCCATGCTGAAAGACTAGCCTCTTTATCCAGCGATATGATTCGGCACCGCTCGTTTTTAAAGTTATCTACTGTTGCATGTATATTCACTCTGCAAACACCAATTTATTATTAGAGAAATCTTTCACTCCCTATCCTTGCCATAAAGACGTTCATAACTGCAATACGCTTGGATAGATCTATAATAATATTTTTAGATATCTTTAAATCATTGTGAATTTAATAAATAATGAATCTGAAATAATATAAAGATGTTTATATATATGATACGAACCATTATCATATTGTTAATTATCAGGAAATAAATTCTAAATTAAGATTGACTTGCAGGTGCCTTTTCCCTTCAGTCGGGGAAATAATAGTCAAAAGTTGCTTTTCTTCTGCGCACTGGTAATTTTATGAATTTATTAAGGTTAAGGATATTAGGGCCTGTGGACAATCATTTCGAACGTATGGTTTCTGAAATGGAATTAGGCTTTATCAAATAACGTCAAAGCGCTGGAATTGAAGCTGCCAAAGAGCGTGGAGTTTACAAGGGTAGAAAGCAAAATCTTGATTGTGATAAGGTTATAAACTTTAGAAATCAGGCATGAGCGCAAGCGCAATTGCCCGTGAATTGGGCTGTCACAGAACAATGCTCTATCACGTTTTGAAATCTGCTTATCTTTTGCCAAGTAGAAGCTGTTTCCGTTTCGCGCAGTCTGTGGTATTTTCGGTTATCAATTGGTGAAAGTTGGCAAACAATTGACAAACAGAATGTTTGTAGGAAAAAATACTGTAAGTATCTGATTTTTAGCGGCCCCGTGGCTCAACTGGATAGAGCAGCCCCCTCCTAAGGGGCAGGTTACAGGTTCGAATCCTGTCGGGGTCACCAAAAAAATATTATATTATCAATATTTTAATATAATCCTGTCTTTGGCTGGATTGCTGAATTATACCCAAAATGCCATGTGCAAAACATATAAAAAACGGTGTAAAAATACCTGTCTATATGTTGTTTCTGGATAAAACAACATGAAGATGGATCTCCAAAGTGGAGCTGACTGATCGAGATTATGAAGACCTGCGAGGTGACGGTCGGATCGTGCTCTTTTTGAGAGAAGGCAAAATCCCAAGTATCACGTCTGACTAAAGGTGCCCAACGCCAAGGGCTACAAGTTTGTCTCGACCAAGACTTCAGATCGAAACGAAGCTGTCAGACTTGCGATGAATTTCTATGATGAGCTTTATCACCACATCAAGGTAGGCGGCTCGATCAAATCCAACACATTAGCCGACGTCTTCAAGGAATGGAAAAACTCTCGTCGAAAGGTAATCCCCCCAGAAATTAGTGGTGTTCAAAAGCCGAATTTTTTCGGCAAGATATTTGAGGAGATTTTGTGAAGACAGGACGATTTAGCGACGCGCAAATCATGGGGATTTTGAAGCAGGCGGAAAGCGGTGTGCCGGTTTCTGAGCTGTGCCGAGAGCATGGGATGAGCAGTGCGAGTTTTTACAAATGGCGTGCGAAGTTCGGCGGCATGGATGCATCTATGGTGTCGCAAATGAAGGCGATGGCGGATGAAAATCGCCGCTTGAAGCGCATGTATGCTGAGATGAGCATGCAGAACGACTTGCTGAAGGAAGCCCTCGGAAAAAAGCGGTAAGGCCATCTCAGAGGCGCGAGATGGCCGTGAATGCAGTCGAGACCAGGGCCGTCAGCATCGCGCTGGCGTGCCGGACGTTCCAAATCAGCGAGACGTGCTATCGGTACGAGCGTAAGTTCGATGATGAGAACGCTGAGATTGCGGACTGGCTGGTGCGTCTGACGGTCAATCGCAAGACGTGGGGCTTTGGGTTGTGTTTTTTGTATCTGCGTAACGTCAAAGGCTATGAATGGAACCACAAGCGCGTGTACCGGATTTACTGCGAGTTGGAGCTGAACCTGCGCATCAGGCCGCGCAAACGGCTTAAACGGCCAAAGCCGGATGAACTGGCTGTGCCGGAAGCCCCTAACCATACATGGTCGATGGACTTCATGCAGGATCAGCTTGCGGATGGACGAAAGTTCCGGACGCTGAACGTGCTTGATGACTTCAATCGTGAGGGGCTTGGCATCGAAGTGGACTTCTCGCTGCCCGCCGTGCGTGTCGTGCGCAGCCTGAACCAGATCATAGAATGGCGGGGCGCGCCGCAGATCATTCGTGTTGATAACGGTCCAGAATATGTCAGTGGTTTGTTCAAGGTATGGGCTGAGACGCGCGGCATTCACATTGAATACATCCAGCCGGGAAAGCCGCAGCAGAACGCCTATATCGAGCGATACAATCGCACGGTGCGCCACGAATGGCTGGAGCAAAACATCTTGGGAACGATAGAGGAGGCACAGGATCAGGCCACAAAATGGCTCTGGAAATACAACAACGAAAGACCGAATTCAGCGATCGGAGGAGTACCCCCAAGACAGCTGCTCCAAGCAGCTTAAATTCTACGAAAAACTGTTTCGGTGAATGGGGGGATTACAGTACAAACGAAAATACTAATAGCCTGATTCGACAGTACTTTCCAAAAAAGACTGACTTGTCACCACATACTCAGAAACGGCTGAACGAAGTTGCAACAGAGCTAAATGAGCGCCCCAGAAAAACATTGAAATTCAAGACACCATCACACATGATTGAAAAGAGTGTTGCAGTGATTGCTTGAATCTACAGTCGCGACCCTGTAAATAACTCTGTGTATCTGCCTTAGTTAAATATGATCAGATAACCGATCTTCAAAAACAATCATAAAGTGGTTTAGTGCTGCGCGCCAGTTATGAATTGGCATCGCCCACCTTTTTGATGCCTCTCGTGCATTATTCCACCACTCAAGCGCAATGCTATTAAACGAATTTTCAGAATTGAGCATTTTGGCACACTGGTTGGATTTTTTTATCTGAATTGGGTCGCCACTGTCACTTAGGATTTTTTTAGCTTCATCACGTTTTAGCCTAGCGTCCTTTAACGACACTATTGGGTAGACCCCAAACGCCATAACTTTTTCTCTACCAAGGTAGCGGTACTTAAGCCGCCAGTACTTAGACCCGTTGGGATGGACAAGCAAATACAGACCTCCAGCATCAGGAAGCTTGTACTGTTTATCGAAGACTTTTGCATTCTTAATTTGGGGTATATTTAGAGCCATCGGGATATCTCTCAATATATACCCCTG
>ENA-OQVM01006649-OQVM01006649.1-marine-metagenome-genome-assembly--contig:-NODE-6649-length-10404-cov-2.640651_pt1 | contig 10404 bp, 5 predicted proteins | sample MGYA00237776_ERZ505498 | MGnify/ENA primary metagenome ERZ505498 (study PRJEB26159, sample SAMN06265151) | marine metagenome | isolation source: Helgoland LTER site | place: Germany:Helgoland, sampling... | reverse complement strand
CTCGAGGTATGGCACATGGATATATTGTATTAAGCGATACCGCCATATTTGCATATAAATGTGACAATGAATACAATAAAGCATCAGAAGGTGGGCTATTATTCAATGATCCAAAGCTGAAAATTGATTGGATATTAGATCCTTCTTCATTCTTGGTATCAGAAAAAGATATTGTCTTACCTGTATTTGGAGAACATAAGCCTATCAATCTCTAAATGACTGCATTACAGATCATAGTTACTGGAGCCAATGGGCAACTTGGGATGGAATTTAAAGCTCTAAGCAAAAGTTCGGATCATGACTTCACCTTCCTATCTAGCTCTGATCTTGATATCTCTAGCCGATCTCAAATAATCGATTATTTTAAAGATCACAAAGTGGATGTCATTCTCAACTGTGCTGCTTATACAAAGGTCGATCTTGCAGAGACAAAAAAAACCAAAGCATATGATGTCAATGCTAATGGAGTTAAGAATCTATTGGACGCTATGTCCAACCAATGCTTAATGCTGCACTACTCTACTGACTATGTATACAACGCAGAATTAGATACCGCAATCAAAGAAACTGAGCCCACATATCCGTCAAACGTCTATGCAGCAAGTAAATTATTAGGAGACCAGCATGTTATTCAAACTTATAAGAAGGCTATCGTATTACGTACCTCTTGGGTATACTCTGCATATGGCAATAACTTTGTAAAGACGATGCTCAGATTAGCAGATAAACTACCAGAAATAAAGGTTGTAAATGACCAAATCGGTGCACCTACTTTTGCCAAAGATTTAGCTTCAGTATCTATGTCCAACTTAAACACGATACTTTCATCGGAAGATATTTCATTCTTTAATAAGGTATATCATTACTCAAATAGTGGACAGATATCTTGGTATGACTTTGCTAAGGAGATATTTGCTCAAGCTGATAAAGATATCTTGTTATACCCTATTCCTACCAGCGAATACCCTACACCTGCTAATCGTCCTTTTTGGTCGGTATTGGATTGTAATCTGATCCAAGAAACGTTTGGCATCGAAGTTTTGGATTGGAAAAAGAGTTTGGCCGTTTGTCTTGAGAAACTTGGTTAGATCTCGACAGTTTCTCAGTTCGACTCCTTCAGAGTCTAAAATACATTAAATCACTTCTGAGAATAACTTGTCATGCGAGTGTTTCGATATTGACTTCCAGGACACATTCTCTCAAATTTAATTCGACGATTGACCGGCATTACTTCTTTATCTTGTATCTTGATGATAGAATAGATACTATACATTGAATATCAAATCAAATCACATATTAATTATTCTCTGCAGCCTATGGGCTACTATTGCTTCTGCTACCCACAATAGAGCTGGAGAGATCACCTATAGACAAGTGGCTGACCTCACTATCGAAATGACTGTCACTACATACACCAAGACGAGCAGTTCTACAGCAGATAGAGATACTTTAGAGATATTTTGGGGTGATGGTACAAGCGGATTAGTAAGTAGGACAGAAGAATTATTTCTACCAAATGATGTGAAGGTTAATAAGTACGTTCAGACACATACTTATCCAGGCAGAAGTACCTATACCATATTCTTTGAAGACCCCAATAGAGTGGCTAACATATTAAACGTAAGCCCACCTAATTCCGTAGAAGTACCATTTTTCTTATCTACCACATTTACATTCTTAGATTCACAATTTCAAGGGACTAACAGTAGTACTGTACTACTACAGCCGCCCTTAGATATCGCTTGTGTAGGACAGAGATTTATTCATAATCCTAATGCTTACGATGTAGACGGTGATAGTTTGTCCTATAGCTTGGTTACTCCATTAATGTCAGAGGACATACCTATAGATCCATACTTCTTGCCAAATGAAATTAGTCCAGGAGCCAATAACATCATATCGATGAACAGTGTTACTGGAGAATTTATTTGGGAATCACCACAGATACAAGGAGAATACAATATTGCTATTAGAATAGATGAATATAGAGACGGACTACTTCTAAATAGTATCATCCGTGATATGCAAATACTAGTGCGAGCTTGTAATAGTACACCGCCAATTATCGAAGTCGTTGATGAGATATGCGTTGTAGCCGGCGATTCTATAGATCTAGAAGTAAGAATCGATGACCTAGATATAAATGCGAGAGTATCTTTATTCGCTTCAGGAGGACCATTTGTACAAGATACTTCCTCAGCACAACTTTTAATACCATCCGGATTTTTACAAGTACCATTTACAGCCAGATTTACATGGAATACTACTTGTGAGCATATATCCGATCAGTATTACCAAGTGGTGTTTAGGGCCGCAGATAATTCTTTTGGAGATTCCACAGGTTTAGCCACGCTCAAGGTATTACGAATTAAAGTCGTGGGGCCCCAACCAGAAAATCTTGATGGCAAATCTGAAAATAGTAACATACGATTACAGTGGGATCAACCTTATGTATGCCAAGATGCAAAGAACGAATACTTCAAAGGATTTTCAGTTTGGAAAAGAGAAGGTAGTAATACATTTCCTACAGATACCTGTGAAGCAGGTATGGAAGGAAGAGGTTATCAAAAAATAGTATTTAATACCAATAATAATGATGGCAATAAGTACAATTATATAGATAGCAATGTCGAGAAGGGCAAGACTTATTGCTATAGAGTATTAGGAGAATTTGCAAGGACATCTAACACAGGATTCCCATTTAATAATGTTGGATCTCTGCCCTCTCACGAGATCTGTGTACAAGTAAGTAGAGACCTTCCTCTCATTACCAAAGCTAGTGTAGACAGTACAAATAGCATAACAGGATATGTACATGTGAGATGGACCAAGCCAATATCGGAAGACTTAGATACGATAGCTAACTTTGGCCCATATAGATATGATATACAGCGATCTATTTTGGGTGACAATAACTTTACTACCGTCAATACTCAGACCATACCTTACTTTACATCAGAGATAGATACAAATTACTTTGACCTCAATCTCAATACTGTAGCTAATCAATATACCTATCGAGTGCAACTCAAGACAGGAAATGCTCTAAGTGGATACGGTGTTTCTGCAGAAGCTTCAACCATTTTCTGTTCTGCAACACAAGGAGATCAAAAAGTAGATCTTTTTTGGTCGGCTATAGATCCTTGGGATAACTATCAATATGACCTTTACCGAATAGATGACAATAATGATACTCTGCTGTTAAGCACCTTTACTGGAGAAGATGGTTATAGAGATCTAATGGTCGAAAATAATAGACAGTACTGTTATTACATAGATGCACTCGGATCTTACGGTCTTAATGATATAGAAGATCCCTTAGAAAATAGATCTCAAGATATATGCGTAACTGCAATTGACAACGAACCGCCTTGCGACCAAATTTTAAACGTAAGTAATGTTTGTGATCAATCAGGAGGAAATACTTCTTTAGAGGATTTTATCAATCTATTGCGTTGGACTAACCCTCTAGATCAATGTGAATTTCCAGAAGATCTAATGGGATACAATATTTATTATTCACCTAATTTGAGTGACGAATTAGAATTACTACTTACCGTTGACAATAGTGAACTAGAGATTGAGCACATGCCTGCTAATGGAATCTTAGGTTGCTATAGCGTAACTGCATTGGACTCACTAGGCAATGAATCTATGTTTAGTAATATAGTTTGTGTTGACAATTGTCCTCTCTATGAATTACCTAATGTATTTACTCCTAATGGAGACGATGCAAATGATATTTTAATACCTAGAATCAATAGGTTTATCAATCGAGTAGAATTTAAACTGTTTAATGAATGGGGAAATTTAATTTTCGAAACAGAAGATCCAAATATTAACTGGGATGGCAACCATGAAGGAGGCAATGAAGTGCCTGCAGGAACGTACCTTTACTCTTGCAGAGTAATAGAAAATAGGGTTGATGGAGAACAAGAACAATCTAAGTTCCTTCGAGGTTATATTAATATAATCAGAGGATAATCAATAATTACATGTTTACAGGAATAGTAGAGACGATAGGTACAGTTACTGATATAAAACAAGAAGTTACGAATGTACACTTCACTATCAAGACTGAGCTAGCCACAGAAAGTTATATTGATCAAAGTATCGCCCACAATGGTGTCTGCCTTACTATAGTATCCATACATGAAGATACCTATGTAGTCACTGCTATAAAAGAAACTCTCAAACTTAGTAATTTAGGACTCTTACAAGTCGGTGATGCTATCAATATCGAACGAGCAATGACAGCCGACAAGCGAATGGATGGCCATTTTGTACAAGGACATGTTGATGGAACTGTCAAGTGTCTATCAGTAACAGATGCAAATGGAAGCTGGAACTATCGCTTCACTTTACCTACTGACAAAAAAAATCTTATCGTAAGCAAAGGATCCGTTACACTTAACGGCATAAGTCTCACAGTTGTGGAACCTGATGAAGATTCTTTTGGAGTTTCAATTATACCCTATACATATGAGCATACGACTATGCATAGTGTAATTGCAGGATCAAGTATTAATATTGAATATGATATAATTGCCAAACATATCGTAAAAAATATTGAGCTTTATATGGATGTCCATCTTTCCAAACTGAAATAATTTCTATTAATTACCTTCCGTAGAAAGAGTTGCCGCTAATTAAGTGTCTGAGATAAAGTCAATTGTGTTGGCCAGCAAGGTTTTAAAGAGTAATAAAAATAAAAAGGAGGTCAAAAATGACCTCCTTTCTAATATGGCTCGCTCAAATTAAAAAGTTTTGGGAATATACTACGTATACCATTAACCCACAAAAAAATGGATAGTATCTTACGACACCATCCACTTAATGTTTCTAAGCTTGTTAGTTAATTCTATAACTCAACAGCTTCTTCTGTTATTTCTAAATTCTCTTCTATTATTGGCTTTCTTGTAACGATTAAGTTCTTGAATTCTTTAAGACCAGTACCTGCAGGTATATTCTTACCTACAATTACATTTTCCTTAAGTCCATCAAGGTAATCTCTCTTCGCTCCTATCGCAGCCGTACTTAGTACTTTAGTTGTCTCCTGGAATGATGCAGCAGATATCCAACTGTATACTCCAAGTGATGCTCTAGTAATACCTTGTAGTAGAGTACTTGAAGTTGCTGCTATAGCATCTCTTACTCCGATAGTTTTCAAGTCTTCTCTTCTTAGTAATGAATTCTCTTCTCTGAGTTCTCTAACTGATACAATCTGCCCTGTTCTAAATGAGCTAGATTGTCCTGGATCATCTACTACCTTCTTGTCATAAATCCAATCATTCTGCTCAAGGAAATCATGTCTTCCTACAGCCTCACCTTCTAGGAAGGTAGTATCTCCTGGATCTTCAATCAGTACGCGTCTCATCATCTGTCTTACAACAGTCTCGATATGCTTATCGTTAATCGCGATACCCTGAGATCTGTAAACTTCTTGTACACCATTAACTAAATACTGTTGTACTGCGAAAGGTCCCTTGATCTTTAAGATATCCTGTGGAGAAGTTGCTCCATCAGATAACTGCGTTCCAGCTCTTACGAAGTCACCTTCTTGTACAAGGATGTGCTTAGATAAGTTGATTAGGTATTTCTTACGTTGATCAGTTTTCTCATCATCAATAAATACCTCTCTGTTACCTCTTTTGATCTTACCAAATGAAATGATACCATCAATCTCTGCTGTAACCGCAGGATTAGATGGGTTACGTGCTTCGAACAGTTCAGTTACCCTTGGAAGACCACCGGTAATATCCATTACACCACCAAGTTTTCTTGGTATCTTAACAATCTTCTGACCAGCTAGTATTTCAGCTCCATCTTCGATATTGATATATGCGCCCACAGGTAAGTTGTAATTCTTTAATTCTTCGCCTGCTGGAGATACGATCTTAATTGTAGGTATCTTCTTCTTATTCTTAGATTCTACGATTACCTTTTCAGCATACCCAGTCTGGTCGTCTCTTTCTATTCTATACGTTATTCCATCTTCGATATCATCGAACTGGGCAATACCGCCATATTCAGAGATTATTGTCGCGTTAAACGGATCCCAGTCACATATTACATCACCCTTCTTGATTTTACCTTTGTCCTTCACATGCAAATCAGATCCATATGGTAGATAGTGAGTAACGAATACTTTACCAGTCTCTTTATCTTTAATTCTTACTTCACCAGATCGCGATAGTACAACGTTTGTAGTCTTATCGCCTTCTTTAGCAATAGTCACTTTTACATTGTCAAATTCAAGTACACCATCAAACTTAGATACCAATTCGCTCTCTTGCTTACTTACAGATGCAATACCACCGACGTGGAACGTACGTAGTGTCAATTGTGTACCGGGTTCACCAATACTCTGCGCTGCTATGATACCAACAGCATCACCTTTTTCAGCGATACGACCTGTTGCCAAATTCTTTCCATAACATTTAGTACAAACACCGTCTTTACTATCACATGTGAGCACAGATCTGATATTCACCATCTCCACACCTTCTTCCTCTATGTATTCTGATACATCATCCGTGATATATTCACCTGCCTCAAGAATAATCTCATCTGACACGGGATGAACTATGTTGTGTAATGTATATCTACCTCTGATTCTTTCTGATAAGGATTGAACTACGATATCATTATCCTTAAGTGAAGTCGTCTCGATACCTCTAAGGGTAGCACAATCTACTTCACGTATGATAACATCTTGAGATACATCTACCAGTCTTCTCGTTAAATAACCGGCATCGGCTGTCTTTAGAGCTGTATCGGCAAGACCTTTACGTGCACCGTGAGTAGAGATAAAGTATTCAAGTACTGATAAACCTTCGAGGAAGTTAGATAAAATCGGATTCTCGATAATAGCGCCACCCGTATCACCAGATCTTCTTGGCTTAGCCATGAGACCTCTGAGTCCACAAAGCTGCTTAATCTGCTGCTTAGATCCCCTTGCTCCTGAATCAAGCATCATATAAACAGAGTTAAAACCTCCTTTGTGCTCTGCTAATTCAGTCATTAGATTCTCAGTAATTTTATTATCGGCATAAGTCCACTTATCAATTACTTGATTGTATCTCTCATTACCGGTAATAAGACCCATATTATAGTTTTCCCAAATCTCGTCTACCTCAACTTGAGCCTCTATTAGAGTTTGTTCCTTTACTGTAGGATTGATAAGATCTCCAAGGTTAAATGATAATCCTCCTCTAAATGACCAGTAAAATCCTAACTGTTTAATCTTATCAAGAAATTCAGCTGTAATCGCATAATCCGTTCTAGTGATGATACCACTGATTACTTTCTTAAGATTTCTCTTAGTCAGTAATTCATTAATAAATGGAATCATCTCAGGTACAGCTTCATTGAATATCACACGACCTACAGTAGTTTCTACTAAATCGATAATCATATTCCCATCAGCGTCCTCTACCCTAGCTTTCACTTTGATAGGTGCGTGGAGATCAACTTTACCTTCGCTGTATGCGATTTGTACTTCTTCCGCTGAGTAGAATGTCATTCCCTCACCTGCTACTTTATTCAATTTATCTTGCTTTACCTTAGTAAGATAGTAAAGACCAAGTACCATATCCTGTGAAGGAAGTGATATAGGGGACCCATCTTGTGGGTTAAGCATATTGTGTGCAGATAGCATTAGTACCTGCGCCTCAAGGATAGCTGCATGAGATAAGGGTACGTGTACCGCCATCTGATCACCGTCAAAATCGGCATTGAAGGCACCACAAACTAGTGGGTGTAACTGAATTGCCTTTCCTTCTATCAACGTAGGCTGAAAAGCCTGGATAGAAAGTCTGTGTAGTGTAGGTGCCCTATTCAACATTACAGGGTGTCCTTTCAATATGTTTTCTAGTATTTCCCAGATTACAGGATCTTTCCTATCAACTAATTTCTTAGCTGACTTTACAGTCTTTACAATACCTCTTTCGATTAGTTTTCTGATCACGAATGGCTTAAACAGCTCAGCTGCCATACCTTTAGGAATACCACACTCATGTAACTTGAGTGAAGGTCGTACAACGATTACAGATCTACCCGAGTAATCTACCCTCTTACCAAGAAGATTCTGACGGAAACGACCTTGTTTACCCTTGAGAATATCAGATAGTGACTTCAGTGCTCTACCACCTTCAGCTTTTACAGCGTTAGATTTTCTTGAATTATCAAAGAGAGAATCTACGGCCTCTTGAAGCATTCTTTTCTCATTTCTGAGAATCACTTCCGGAGCTTTAATTTCTAATAGACGCTTAAGTCTGTTGTTTCTAATGATTACTCTTCTATATAGATCATTAAGATCAGAGGAAGCGAATCTACCACCATCTAGAGGTACAAGAGGCCTAAGTTCTGGCGGAATTACTGGTAAATATTGGATAATAGCCCATTCCGGTCTATTCTCAATACGTGTCTGTCCATCTCTGAAAGCTTCAACGACTCTTAGTCTCTTCAGAGCTTCTGATTTTCTCTGCTGAGAAGTCTCGTTAGCCGCTTGGTGACGAAGGTCAAATGAAAGCTGATCTAAATCCAATCTGGCCAAAAGATCATGTACCGCCTCAGCACCCATCTTAGCGATGAATTTGTTGGGATCAGTATCTTCTAGTAGCTGATTGTCAGCTGGCAATGTATCTAATACCTCAAAGTATTCCTCCTCGGTAAGTTGCGTCATGAAGTCAATATCAGCTTCTTTCACACCTGCATTGATTACTACATATCTTTCATAGTAAATTATTGATTCCAGTTTCTTGGATGATAATCCAAGAAGATAACCAATCTTATTAGGCAGTGATTTAAAAAACCATATATGGACTACAGGAACTACGAGTTTGATGTGACCCATCCTCTCTCTTCTCACCTTTTTTTCTGTCACCTCTACTCCACATCTATCACATACGATACCTTTATATCTGATCCGTTTGTACTTACCACAGTAACATTCGTAATCCTTTACAGGTCCGAATATACGCTCACAGAAGAGACCATCTCTCTCTGGCTTATATGAACGATAGTTGATCGTCTCTGGCTTAAGCACCTCACCAAATGATCTGTCTAATATATCATCAGGGGAACAAAGGCTTATCGTTATAGAATCGAATGGCTTTCGAGCATCCGAATTTTGTCTTTTTAGCATAGCTATTATTAATTATAGTAAACTAGATGCGGCAGCACAAGCACATCGCACATCAGCGGTTCAATATGATTCATTACAATCAAGTGTAGAGTTTTTATCTGGTTCAATATTACTAGGATTAAATAAAGAATATACAGAAAATAATGACTTGATGATGAAAAAGATTAGTGATAAGTTATCTTCTGTAGAAGATAAAATAATGGAAGTAAAACAAACAAATTCATTTTTAATACCAAAAGAAGTAAGAATATTATTTCCGGTAATTTATAATACGAATATATTTTCAATAATAAAAAAAATAGACGATCAAAAGAAAAAAATAACAACACAATTAAAAAACATAAAAAATGAAATTCGGTTTATAAATACTTTACAAAATGAAAATAATGTCATAGGAAATGAAATGTCAGAAAATTATACTAAAAGATTAACAAGTTTATTTCAAACTAAGCGTGTTTTATTGAAAGAAATACTATTATTAAAATCAGCTTATTCGTTAATCGATCAAATGTTCAATCAGGAGATTAAAAATGCCGAAAAAATAAAAAAACATTATTGTACGTTTAGAATTATAACACCTAAGTTTTATAATTATACAACATATATATCAAAAAAAAATAAGAGAAATGCTTTCTTAGATCCGGAGAAAATTAATAAATTTTTGGAGGATTTGATAGATCCATTCAAAGATCATGATAATAGTTATAATACGACTTAAAAATTATACTATAATGATAAAAGTAATTAACTCAATAGTAACAAATAATTTAGTGAATAATATTACTATATTTACCAAAATAAATCGCGTTTTTTGGTTTGTAGTTGTTTAATAAAGGTATCCATAGAAGTATATTCATCAAAATTATTCATAAAGAATCGAAATACATTAACAGGTTCGTTTTGTCCAATTCGATGGCATCTTGCTATTGCCTGGTCTTCAATAGCTGGATTCCAATGAGGACTTATGATATAAACTTCTTTGTAATTTTGAAGATTGAGACCTTCACAACCACATTGTATTTGTAGAATTAAAATATTAATATTGGTTTGTTCTAAGATTTCTTTACGTTCTTTCATAGATTTTCTGCCATCATAAATTTGAATATTAATGTGATGGTGATGATGTTTTAAAATATGGTATATTTTATCAATTTCACCATGATATTGACAAAATATGAGTTTGGGTTTTGTAAAACCATTTATAGAAATAGTGTTATATACTTTTTGAATTTTTGTGCTTATATATATTGGTTCTG
>ENA-OQVM01006644-OQVM01006644.1-marine-metagenome-genome-assembly--contig:-NODE-6644-length-10411-cov-2.684246_pt1 | contig 10411 bp, 7 predicted proteins | sample MGYA00237776_ERZ505498 | MGnify/ENA primary metagenome ERZ505498 (study PRJEB26159, sample SAMN06265151) | marine metagenome | isolation source: Helgoland LTER site | place: Germany:Helgoland, sampling... | reverse complement strand
CTGAGGCATATCATTATCGTAATTCTCAAACTCTTTGATGAATCTGTCATTCGGTAGGTCTTACTTATCTTAAAGATCATTTTGTTACTTTCTGAAAGTGATGTAAGGGTCTATATTTAGACTTTTGACTTCCTCTTAAACTTTGACTTCCTCAATTTATTAAGTGTTCAATTTTAAGTTATTGCCAAAGGTTTCTTATCCAATATCTTCTGACACTGTTTCTGAACCATCTGAGACTGAGATAGTGAGCGAGTAACTGCTCTGGCCTTCATAGTCTGCAGCAGCTTCTAATTTAAGCTCTCCAGTTGAGGAGATGCTGAACTTACCTGCATCCGTTCCACTCAGGCTATAGGTCAATGCATCACCATCAGCGTCTGTGGCTTTGAATGTACCTACAGTTGATGTGTTTTCTGCAATGCTCAAAGCGTTTGAAGTCAGTGATAGTTTTGGAGCGTCTGCTACAGCAGTGACTGTGACCGTAACCTCTGCGGTTGAACTTTGTTCACCTTGTTTTAATGTGTAAGTGAAAGTATCTGTGCCCGTGTAGTCAGCCAAGGGAATATAAGTCACTTGATTGTCAGCATCTAAGCTCAGTGAACCATAAGTGGCTTCAGCTAATGTTATCTCAATCGCTCCACCATCAGACACATAGTCATCATTGGAGATGATTTTAATAAGAACACTCGTATCTTCTGGCGTACTTACCGAGTCTTCTATTGCAGTAATGCTTACAGCGTAGTCAGAAGCAGTGCCGCCTTGAGAGGTAGCAATGTAGCTAGTTGCTTGGGTTGTATACTGTTCAAGTGTCGCAGTTGTTGCACTGCCGTCAGCTATTTTTTCAATGTCGTTTAGCAGCGTATCTGTTGCGAAGTTCAAGATGTCTTGGCTGGCTTTATTGTCTTCTCGTACCTGAATTAGCGGTAAAACATTTGCGAGGACAGTGGTTATATTAGTTTTAATCTCAGTAGAGAGAGAGGCTCCAGATGTGGTTGCAACAGCCTCCACAACGGTCTCTAGGAACGCACTGGACTCTATGTCTACTTTGCCCTCAGAAAGCTCGTAACTGTCCTCTAAGACCTTTGTAATAGATGAGAAGGCATCCTTTGAATCATCGCCAACCTCCCCTGTAGCTTTCTGTAGAGAATAGGCTAGGACTGTTAACTGATTACCTTTTTCATAAAGCAGGTCGTACTCATCGCTAGTACCTTTCTTTGCAACAAGGTCTGTTGTCATCAAATCAATAGAAGGATCAACGCCTAAAATAGCGTTTAAGTCTTCAGGGTTATCCATAAAGGATGCGACAGTAGTAATTGGACTGACTACTGCTTCTGCTTGAGAGGCTCTCAGGGGCGTTACAAGCAATAGATCATCAAGAGCATTGTTCATATCTGTATCAAAGCCACCAAGGCTGACCAGATTACATACTCCCGCTCTTACAGAGAAACTACCGTCACTCGCACTAGTGACAGACTCTTCTCCAGCGTCTAAAGAGAGGTTCCCATTAGTGTCACAAAACACAGAAGAACCCGTGATATAGCCGTCTACAACCACGCCAGTTACGATTCTATAGACTTCAACTTCAACACTCTGGCTAGTAAATCCTGAGCTATTGCGGCAAGTGAGAGTGAAGGTCTGATCACCTAACGAAGACAATGTTAATGCCTCTGAGCCACTAGTGGATTTAACACCCGTCCAGCCATTGGAGGCTGTGCATGACTCAGCAGAGATTGAAGACCAAGATAAATCTAAAGTGCTATTTAGCTCAACAGAACTAGCACTAGAGATGGATACCGTAGGAGTTGGTGCAGTCGAAGATCCGCCTCCGCCACAGGCATTGAGCAGCAGAAGGCTGGTAATGACTAGCGCAGATTTAGAGTGGGAGAAAAAACTCATCGAAAAAAAATATCAAAGGCCACGTACTATTGTCAACAAAAGCCCTAGCACAGCAGGAATATACATCTGGGTAATGTAAATGTACTAATAGATAGCATAAATAGGGTTCTCAATCATATGTAACCAATACTTATGTTCAGCCCACCTAACCGTATAACCTGAACATTTAGTCTCTCTGTTGAACCTTTTTAAATAAATACTCTTTAGATCAGTGACGTTAAAAATCCCCTCAGTGGTATAGGGTTTTAGATCTAAAACATGTTTCTTTGCTTTGATTCCAACCGTGTAACCATCAAGAGTCTCTTTTACTTTTTCATTCATCACCTGAACAAGCTCTTCTTTGAATTGTTCTCTGCAGATAAATGAGTCATGTATGCATAAAATTGGCTCTTCTTTATCTGTGAAATGGTTGACCACTTTTGCTGCTATCTCAGCATCTATTTTCATTAAACTTACACCCTGATCTGAGCACAGATAGTCTTTTATGTGAGGATGTTTGCTTCTGAATGCATCTAAAAGCCTTTCAAGCTCTTCGTTGGTCAAACTCGTTGCTTGTGTTCCTGTCTTTTGATCGCCCCTGAATGCTTGGTAAGCACCGCTGAGGTTCTTTGCGTTGAAGCACATAAGACTCAGAGATTTCATCCATTCTCTTTGTTCTTCAGCTGGGACATTGAAGATTGGTTCTACTTGGTAGGCATCTTCAGAGAGTGGAGCTAGTCCTTCTAATGCATACGCTATGTTAATATGAAGGCCAGAGAAATCTAACTCTACTGTTGTGAAATCATTTATAAGAATCTTCTTCCTTACATCCTCATTAACCTGTTGCCAGAAACCTCCGTGTAGTCTTCCACCATATTCCCAGCTACCCCTATAAAAGATGCGCCTAACAAACTTATTGAAGTGGTTGACCTGTACTGTCCGTGTTTCCCAGTTTTGGAATTTTTTATTCCAGTGTTGATCTTGGTAAATGGGTTTCTCCAAGTCTCCAATATCTATGAAAGAGCGCCTCAATAGAGCGTTGTATCTCTGCATCTCTTCACGCATACGAGGGATTTCAGCGTAATCTTCGTCTCTGTATTCAATACTTTTCTTTTCTCCAGCCTCATTAGTAATATTAAGAACAATGACTTCTTTGCCTTCATGTGGGTTGATGGTCAATAGATTGAGGTCAGCTTCTTCAAAGTGTTTGATTAGATTATCTGTTGCCCATATGCGGGTTGAACGTTTAGCTCCCTCTCGTCCTAAATGCAGCCCAATCAAACCTATATTTTCAAGGTGACGCAGTACCTCTCTTAGCTTGTTGCTTATGTGCAGCTTGTTATATCTGGAGTTGGCTTTATAAGCCCCATTTTCTAGTGATACGCCAATCAGTAGGTCTGGATCTTCTTTCCACGCAACATACAGGTCCAATAGCACCACTTTGAATTGTTGCTTTCTTGGGCCTTTAGGACGCTTCCCTCTACCTGCTTGTTCTGGGAATTCAGCTGATAAGTATTCATCCCAGATCTGATTAACAAAGTTATTTACCTCTGGATAATCAGACCACTTATGAACGTCCAATGGTTTGGAATAGTCTAGTTGAGCGTTTGTTTTTATAGTCAAATCAGGCCCTATCAATGCGCAAAATAGAAGGTCTAATTATATCATAAATAGGTCTGTTATCCTTGAAATACATAACAAAAACAATGAGTTAATAGTTTGCCAAGGATTACTAGAAAACCTAACAAGTGTTAGAAAATAGGGTTTACAACTCCAAAAAATCCCCACACCACACCTCAACGTATTGCCAAGATTTACAATATTCGCAGGCTTTAAAATATTTACCAATACGTTACTACCCACCATAGCCCTATGGCCTCCTGCTTCCCCCTCAGCTTGAGAAGCTTTAAAAGGTTTACCAGTAGACAAAATAGTAGACACTTTTGGGCCTTTGACAGTGAACTGAGATTGCGTAAGCTGTTGATATACCGAAGCTCATCAAGGGTTTGGTGCTGACGGCAGGAAACAATTCCACCTCAGGCCACCATTTCAAGTATTCAAAACTTTTTAACGCCTTGTTCAGTCCATTTTCTTAAAACTGGCTAGCTGGCGTAGCCAGAACTTCAAGACTTTTGAGCGCGACCCAACAACTGGGGACAAAAACACGGAATAGGCAGTTTCCACGTCACGGGTTCACCTCAAACGGATTCAGACACCCACCATTCCAGCAACAGCAGCCTAGTGTTGATGTAGTCCACTCGCCGGATTCTCAGTCGAATATAGTAATTGTGTCTTATCCAAATACTGGACAGTGCACCCCCCCTTCTATAGGTTTTATAGCTGAATAGAGGTTTGGGAGGGCACCAGGTGCCAGAAAGATTTAGGATTATTGCTCTGGCAATGTCGGCTGTGTTCATTTGCTATATTGATCGGGTAGTTATCTCTCTAACGATCATACCTATGGGCGTTGAGCTGGGTTGGACTAATACCGAGAAAGGCATTGTTCTAGGTTCGTTTTATCTTGCTTATATGGTTACGCAAATTTATGGCGGGATCTTATCCGACAGAATAGGTGCGAAAATTGTTCTTGGCATCGGTTTGATTACATGGTCCCTATTCACTTTGGTCACTCCGCTGGCGGCAGCCGCAGGGTTCACAATTTTAATACTAGCAAGATTAGGCATGGGCCTGGGAGAAGGCGTCACCTTCCCAGCATGGCATAGCCTTTATGCTCGATGGATTCCTAAGAGCGAGCGCTCGCGCTCCGTTGCTGCCACGAATAGCGCCATACCTCTTGGAACCATCTTTGGCTTGGTCGTTACACCAATCATTATTGTTAAGCTCAGCTGGCAGTGGGCATTCTACTTATACGGCGCAATAGGCTTTGTCTGGTATTACTTCTGGGGCAAATACGTCACGTCCTCCCCATCAGAATCTACAACCATTTCTGCAAAAGAATTAACCTATATTACAGATAACGCCCCAGCATCTGGCCCAGGAGAGGATCTAGATTGGCGAATATGGCTGTTTAATAAACCGCTTTGGGCAATTGCAGTTGCGCATTTTTGTAACAACTACACTCTTTTTGTTTTCCTTTCTTGGCTGCCTACATTCGTAAACGAGAAGCTTGGAATTGAACTTGCTGCGGTCGGCGTCATAGCCATGTTTCCGCATATCGTCAGTTTTGTCTCTGCTAATCTTGGAGGCTACTTCGCGGATAATCTTATTGCACGGGGCGTTAACCTGCTTACCGTTAGAAAACTATGCAACACCCTTGCCTTCGGTGGTTTGGCAACATGCCTTTGCTTAGTGCCCCAATTCACTACCACATTTGGTGTGATGGCCATCATTTGCCTCGGCAAGTTGTTTAGTGGCTTTGGTGCCGGTGGGTATATCGTCAATCATGCCGATATCGGACCAAAATATACCGGAAGACTAATGGGCGTAACTAATACGTTTGCGGCCATTCCTGGACTAGTTGGCGGAATACTGACAGGCGTAATCCTCGACATGACAAACTCTTGGGATATGGTTTTTTACGTAACCGCAGGCGTTACATTTTTCGGCGGCGCATTTTATTTTCTATTTGCTAGTACCGACAAACAATTTGATTAACTTGAAAAGCGCTTTCACACCAACCACTTCCTTTCACTGGCTACGCGCCAGTATTGGGTTGTTAAGTTGAGGCTCAAGTACCTTATATTATCTCTTCTCCAAGCAGCTTTTTCTGCGAGTAAATATGAAGATTAGGAAGGTTGCCATTGTCGGCCAGTTTCTCGAGAGCAACCGATACTCACCTGTGGTCCCGGGCAATCGGTTCCGTGTACTCAATGGCGACGCTATTGTTGCGGACGCACGATCTCAGTCGCCCAAACTGCTGAAAGAAGGACAAGGCTTCTTTGCTCAGATGGACATAGAGGGCAGCTGGGAACCTATTCCAATTACACTCATTTTTGGCGGTGCCGGCGGCCCCGCAGAACACAGTTTCATTGTTGACGAAATTCAAAAAATTGGGCGTGAACTGCAAGCCCAAACCTCTCTTGATGGTGTCTATATTCTCAATCACGGCGCCATGACTACTCCTGAAGATGAAGATCCTGACGGCCTCTTATATGAAACCGTGCGGCGAGCGGTGGGGGCAGGTGTGCCCGTTGTGACCACGGTTGATCTGCATGCAAACATCTCCCAGCGCATGGTGGATAACGCCGATGTCATTGTTGCCTACCGCACAGATCCTCATGTGGACCAATATGAAAGGGGCATTGAAGCAGCAACAATTCTCAACGAGATGTTTAATGGTATGCGCCCCACGGTTAGCAATATTCGCGTACCTATTGTGCCGCCAAATGTCAGCCTGTTAACGGCCAACGGTCCCTACGGCGATCTAATTGATTATGGACAAAGCCAAATCGGTGCGGAAATTTTAAACATTTCTATAGTCGCTGGATTTGCCTACAGCGATACGTCAGTGAATGGCCTACACGTTTTGGTTACGGCCCGTGACAGCGAACTGGCCGCGGCGACCTTGTGCAAAAAAATCGCCGAAATGGCATGGTCAATGCGCCAGCGCTTTCTTTGGAAATTGGTGCCGCTAGAAAATGCGGTAGCTAACGCTGTAGATGTGGGACACGACAACAAATCCCCGCCAGTGCTGCTGGCCGACCTTGGCGACAACGTAGGCGCTGGTGGTCCCGGCAATACCTTGTGGTTGACCAAAGCGCTGCACGAAGCAAAAGCGACTGGCGTTGTCATTGGTAGCTTTTTTGATCCTGAGTTAGTGTGCGCTGCAACGGACGCCGGGGTTGGATCAAGTATTCAGGCTACGTTCAACGGCGATGATTGGGAAGGCGCAGAATCTACATACGTGGTGGACAACGTTCTAGTGCAGCATCTGCATCCTGGTGAATTCTATATTTCCACAGGCCCGCTTTCTGGCATGCGCGTGAATGCTGGCCCAATGTGTTTACTCAAATTCGATGGCATACAGATTTTGGTCACCAGCCGCCGACCCATAGTTTGGCCTGACCCAGAATTGTTAGAGAGTATGGACATAAAGATCGCTTCATTACGCACGTTAGTTCTAAAGTGCCGCTCAAACTATCGAGCGGTGTATGATCAATATTTTGACTCAGGAAATATGATTGAAGTGGATACACCGGGGCGTACTTCTCCCGTGTTATCCCGTCATGATTGGAAGCGAATTCCAAGACCGTCTTATCCTCTGGATCTCGACTTTGATTGGGCCCCATAACTTATGCAACATATCGACAGCCAAGAATCACTCTGCGCGCTTGAGCGAAGACACCCTTTAACGCTATCAGTTGAGACTGAGTTTTATCTGGCACTCTACCAATGAATTTTGACCGCCGCGCGGCAGAGCCAAACTGCATTTGTACATGTAGAGATCTTTACAAGAGCGATATCAACTCATCTATTGAACTCGGTTGCGAGAAGGCACGAGAATAACTCATGCAATACGGAGAAGCAGACACCACTTATAAGGCCGCCGGTTGCGAAGCAGGCATCCGCCAGCTAGTGGACCATTTCTACGACATTATGCAGGCCAGCTACCCTGTCATTTTTTCTTGGCACCCAAGCGACAACAACGAAAGCCGAGACAAATTGGCACGTTTTTTAAGTGGGTGGATGGGTGGACCGCGCCGATACAAAGAAAAATATGGTCCTATCAACCTTCCTCATGCACACGCACACCTAGTGGTGACACTGAAAGAGCGAGACCAATGGCTCGACTGTATGGCAAAAGCGATAGATCGGATGGCGTACCCAGCAAGCCTAAAAAGTTACCTAATAGAACAATTGACCGTGCCTGCCGAGCGAATCAGACAAGTGTCTACGGCTAGGGCCGAAGGGACCAACCAACTCAAAGATTAGCCGGAAAATTCCAGCACTTACTGAGAGACCACAGATCAACAGGCCACCGTAAATACACCAAAGAACGTTGAGCCGATGCTGCATATGTTGGCTAACGCTGACCATCGACTTCTCGTTAGTTTGTTCGATGTTCTAGATTAGCTTGACCAGCAGGCTCTTATCGACGATTTCCAACGCTCACCGTCAAAATCATGAGTCTCATTTATCTTCAGCCCACCCACTCGTTAATGTTGGATTCGACCACCCACTAAGACCATGTAAAAGGTTTCCAGCGATGTTCAATCTGCCCTTTGCGAACAGCCAAAATCTCGCCGAATTGCAGCATCACAAACTCGCTCTGCGTGGGCCGGTAAAAGACATAATCGTCTACATTCACGTCCACCGCGTCAGATGCATTGAGCATTTCTTGATTGCTACTTCTGCCAAATAGCGGATTAGTTACCAGGCCTTCTGGAGAAACGGGCTTGGCTTGCCAATAACCACCATAAACAAAGATTGTACGCGCTCTATTCGGATCCCAAAGGCTTTGCGCCTCGCCAACCCAGTCCGCTCCTGCCGTCCAAGTGCCTGCGGAAGATTTGAGCACAGGCGTTGCTATATAGAGTGCGGGTCGGTGGTTAGCGAGAGATGGCAGGTCAAAATCTAGCGGCTTGACGAACCCGGAACCAATGGAAAGTTCGTTGGCAATGCCCTCTACATTGCCCCACAACGTGTAGGTGGGGCTGCCAGCCGCATTGAGTGTTAGATCATTTGTGTCGGTCGTCTTGGCACCACTGGCAAGCGCAACATCTAACATTTTTTGATAACGCTGCTGAACCTGTTGGAACTCTTCCTGCTGCCCAACTATGAGTTCGGGCATTTTCACCACATGGGGGTCGTAGCCCATGAGTCCGTTAAAAGTAAGCTGGGGCGTTTGCTCTATCGTTTTGAGCATCTGCTGAAGGACGAAAGGGTCATGAACCCCGCCGCGATGCAGACCCACGTCTAATTCAATATTAACGCGCATGGCTACGTTTTTTGTCTGCGCCAATGACGCGTACTGCGCCAATCGTTCAGGTGTATCTATTAGCCATTGCAATTGAGTGGTTGGATCAAAGCGCTTTAACGCAGGTCGGTCATAAAATCTTGCCGCTGCTGCCACCGGCATAGGTTTGCCAAACAGAATGTCGAACTGTTGGTTGTCCATTGCGCCTAAAAAAGGTTCATGAAACGCCATCAATCTATTTGAACCGGATAAATCACTAATGTAATCAATGAGAGAGGTACTAGGGACAGACTTGGCAACAATGCGCAGATCTCGTCCGCCCAGTGCGCGGCTGACTTCCCGAATATTATGATCTAACGCATCTAGGTCAATGATCATTGTTGGGCGTCCTTCGCCATTTTGGCGCAGCACATTATTTAGATTGGTAAAGTAGTCGTTGTGTCCGCCTGCACCTAATTTACTCGGGCGCATGGATAACAATGCCGCAGCGCCGCCAAGGGCAACGCCACCAAGTAGCAGAGATCTACGACTAGGCATGAGATGAATTTCCTAAGCCAAACAAGTGTTTGAGGTGGCTATTAAGCATCCGCCCCTTGGGATCAACGCTTTCACGCACTGACAAAAAGTCCTGCCAGTGGGGGTATAGGTTTGAAAATTCTTGTGGCCCTAACGTATGTAGTTTGCCCCAGTGAGGGCGGCCATTGTGCTTTAGGAAAATAGGTTCTATTGCGGCAAAATATTCAACGTAGTCTTCGTCTGCAAATTGGTGCACAGAGATGGAACAGCCATCGCGCTGGGAAAACATACTCAGCCAAATATCATCTTGCTGGGTGTAGCGATACTCGATAGGAAAAATTACAGGTATGTCTTTTTCTACAATGGTTGCAAGAATTTCTTTTAGGCATTCAGGGCCTGCTTCCGCGGGCACCGTGTATTCCATCTCACGAAAAGGCACAACTCGGTCGTGGGCTAACACTGTATATGAGGGACCAGACTTTACAGTTGCCGCGCCGTCCGCTGCCGAGTCGATGATCTTTTGATAAGCAAACTTACCGACAACGGGTAAAACCCCCAAGCTTTGATAGGCATCGCGTATTTGAAAAATTGCGGTCGGATCTTCTTCGCCGGACCTTATTAATGGTAATGACGGATCTACTTCATTAGTACGCACTACTAAAGCCATTGAAGTATGTGGAAATGCAAGAAACTCAAAATTACGATTTGCAGCTTTCTCGTTTTCAATATTTTCCAATATGCCGTCTAACGGCTCTACTGTTGTCCGCTGTTCTAAACTAAATGCAGGCACCGTGCGTATTTTTACTTTGGTGATGACACCGAGCGCTCCAAGACCGCACCGCGCTGCATGAAATAACTCTGGGTTGCTGGCGTTATTACATGTCACTAGATCGCCAGATGGCGTTGCGATTGTTAGCTCTTCTATCATTGAAGAGAGAGAACCCATAGTCACACCACTACCGTGTGTAGAAGTTGAAATGGCCCCGGCAATGGTTTGGTAATTAATGTCTGGAAGATTTGTTAGCGCTTGGCCTTGAGCATCTAATGCTGGGCCCAATTGGTGCAACCGCGTACCCGACCAAACTTCCGCCAAATTTTGTTCCGCATCCACGCTGATAACGCCGTTCAATAAATCTGTAGATATCA
>ENA-OQVM01006636-OQVM01006636.1-marine-metagenome-genome-assembly--contig:-NODE-6636-length-10417-cov-82.293230_pt1 | contig 10417 bp, 13 predicted proteins | sample MGYA00237776_ERZ505498 | MGnify/ENA primary metagenome ERZ505498 (study PRJEB26159, sample SAMN06265151) | marine metagenome | isolation source: Helgoland LTER site | place: Germany:Helgoland, sampling... | reverse complement strand
GAACATGCGATTTTGCACCTGCTCTATTCGCGGTTCTTTGCCCGCGCCATGCAGATCTGTGGCCATTTGCCCCCTTCTGCGATTGAACCTTTTGACGCGCTTTTTACCCAGGGCATGGTCACCCATGCGATCTATAAATCAGAGGGCAAAGACGGCCGGCCTGTCTATCACTACCCCGAAGAGGTGGCACTCCGGGATGGAAAGGCTTTCTTGCTTGATGGCGGCGCTGAGGTCACCATTGTGCCGTCCGCAAAGATGTCGAAATCAAAAAATAACGTGGTGGATCCGATCAGCATCATCAGCAGCTACGGAGCCGATACGGCGCGGTGGTTTGTTCTGTCTGACAGTCCGCCAGAGCGCGATGTGGAGTGGACCGCTTCTGGTGCGGAAGCGGCGTTTAAGCATTTGAACCGCGTCTGGCAACTTTGCGATAAAATCGCCAATATGGACAAAAATCAATCTGGCGAAGGGGATAAGGATCTCCTGCGCGCGCTCCACAAAACCATTGTGGACGTCACATCGGGGGTGGAGAGTTTTGGCTTCAATGCAGCAATTGCCAAGCTCTATGGTTTCACCGCAACATTAGCCAAATCCAAGGCCGGATATGCCGCGCAGCATGAGGCAATCAGGACCTTGGCGCAATTGATGGCACCGATGACGCCGCATTTGGCAGAGGACATTTGGGCGCATCAAGGCGGGCAGGGGCTTATTGCCAATGCGCCCTGGCCGAAAGCAGATCCGGAGCTCTTGATCGAAGATGAGGTCACTTTGCCCATCCAAATCAACGGCAAGCGCCGTGATGAGATCACTGTGGCCAAAGATATGAGCAAAGAAGAGCTGGAAGCCTTGGTGTTGCAGAATAACGCTGTGATGAAAGCGCTTGATGGTGCTACACCTAAGAAACTTGTCATTGTACCCGGACGTATCGTCAATGTGGTTATCTAGCCGACGCGGATTTCTAAGTGCAGCTCTTGCTCTGGCGGGCTGTGGGCTTACTCCTGTCATGGAGCCCAGCTCGCAGCAGCTTTACAATCAGGTCCTGATCCAAGCCCCGGTCAATCGGGCGGAATATGAGCTGGTGCGGAACTTAGAAGCGCAGCTTGGAGTCGCAAAAAGCGCGCGTTTTGCGTTGCATTATGAATTGAACGTCACAGAGGACAATATCGTTGTCTCCGCCGCCCAAGAGATCAGCCGCTATAGCCTTGTCGGCGAGCTGGAGTATTCCTTGCGGGACAACAATGGCGCCATCCTGACCCACCAGAGTGCAAAATCATTTACCGGCTACTCCGCCACAGGCACCACCGTCGCCACCCAGCGGGCTCAGCGAGACGCCCATGACCGCTTAATGGTCATTCTGGCAGACCAAGTCTCCACGGCGCTGCTGACACTGGACCTCCCATGAAGCTCTCCGCCCGCGACGCAGCGGCGGTTTTTGCGAAGCCCAATCCCAACAAAACAGGGGTGTTGATCTATGGCGCCAATGCGATGCGCGTGGCGCTGAGGCGACAGCAATTGATCAAGGGGCTGATCGGCCCGCAGGGCGAAGAGGAAATGCGCCTCACGCGCCTGCAGGGCGGTGAGTTACGACGCGACGGGGCCGCGCTGAATGATGCCATCAAAGCAGTCGGGTTTTTCCCCGGCCCGCGCGTGGTTCTCGTGGAAGACGCCAATGACAATTGCGCCGATGCAATCCTGGCGGGATTGGCCGATTGGCAGGCCGGTGATGCGCAGATGGTTGTCATTGGCGGCGCTCTAAAGCCGACATCAAAAATCCGCAAAGCTTTTGAAGCCCATCCCAATGCCTGGTCTATCGCCATTTTTGATGAACCGCCCACCCGCGCCGAAGTGGAGGCCGCTTTGGCAAAAGTCGGCATGGGCGCGGTCGACGCTGAGGCCAGCGCGGCCATTACAGATCTTTCCAAGGCCATAGATCCCGGTGATTTCAGTCAATTCTTGGAAAAATTGTCCCTATATTGCATGTCCCAAGCCGGACCAGTCACCCTAAGAGATGTTGAGATCTGCGCGCCGCAATCCACCGAAGCGGCGCTTGATGATGTCATTGGGTTGGTGGCCGATTTGAAAACAAATGAGATTGCCCCAGTGTTGCACCGCGTGATCGCTCAGGGCGGAACCGCCACCGGGCTTTGCATTGCCGCTTTGCGCCATTTTCGCCTTCTCCACGCCGCAGCCTCTGATCCAGCAGGCGCGCAGCAAGGTGTGGCAAAGCTTCGGCCGCCGGTTTACGGGCCACGTCGAGATCGGATCCAACGGCAGGTCGGCGCTTGGCGTCGAGACCGGCTGGAACAGGTGATTTCGCTTTTGCTAGACACTGATTTGCAGCTACGATCTGCGGGGCAAACCGCGCCGCAAATGGCACAGGTTGAGAGATGTTTCATCCGAATTTCAATGATGGGGAAAAGATAAATGTATACGGTATTGGGTTCGACCAAAAATCGAACTTTGCGAGTGATTTGGACGCTTGAGGAATTGGGCTTGCCCTATGATCAGGTCAAAGGCGACCCTGGCTCAGCAGAGGCCAAGGCGCACAACCCCAGTGGTAAAGTGCCGGCCTTGGTGGTCGATGGAGAGGTTCTACCTGATAGCGTTGCGATCATGAGTTTTTTATCTGACCGTCACAATGCCCTAACCTTTCCAGCCGGATCTGTCGAACGGTTGCGCATGGATGGGCATATTCATTTCCTGCTCGAAGAATTCGACAGCCTACTCTGGGTTTCGGCGAAAAACTCTTTTGTTAATCCGCCTGAGCACCGTGCCGCCGAAGTGAAGCCCGTGTTGAAATGGGAGTTTGAACGCAGTTTAAAGCGGCTTGAAGCCCGGCTTCAGGGCGCGTTCCTCATGGGCGAGCAGTTTACAATCGCCGACATTTTGGCAGTGCATTGCCTCAATTGGGCCTATACGGCGAAATTCCCAGACGCCAGCCCTGTTTTAAAGGACTATGCCAAACGCTGCCGAGCGCGTCCGGCCTATGTAAGGGCTTTAGCGGAAAGATAATCAGCGGCCGCGCGGCCAGCCCAACGGCCGGTCGCGAGGCAGGCGGTGATCAAATAACCGCCCGTCGGTGCGTCCCAATCCAGCATCTCACCGGCGCAAAATACGCCCGGGAAATCCCGAAGCATCAACTCGGGTGTCAATGCGTCCCATGACAGCCCACCAGCTGTTGAGATGGCCTCATCTATAGGGCGCGGTCCCGAGACCTGCAGCGGCGCAGCTTTGATTGCAGCAATAAGCCCATCGGTATCGCGGGGCATAGGGCGGGTCAGCTCAAACAGCAGGGCTCGTTTTGTGGCATCCAGTTTGACGGATTTTCGCAAGAAATTGCTCAGACTGTCCTTGGGCTTGCGATTTGAAATCATGTCCCTCAAGGCGTGGATCGAAAGCTGTGGCGCCAAATCAATCCGGGCCAAAGGGGTCTGCCGCAGCATCCGCCCCAGCGCATAGATTGCCCCGCCTTCCACACCGGATTGTGTGATCACAAATTCACCACGGCTTCGCTGATCTGCGACGGTAAGCTCGATATTCTTTACGGGTTGGCCAAAAAACGGGCGCATATGATCCGACCAAGCGCGCTGCAGTCCCACATTTGACGCTTGAATAGGGACAATCGGCACGCCCGCCGCCGCGACTGGCGTTTGCCAAGCGCCATCAGACCCTAAACGCGCCCAACTCGCGCCACCGAGCGCGAGGATCAACGCCCCGGCCGTCACGGCGACCTGGCCCTTTGGCGTGGCCAGCAGATGCGGCGCATCTGTGGTCAATGGACCGATCCATCGGTGGCGGCGCAGCAATACAACACCCAGCGCATCGAGCCGCGCCAGCCACGCCCGCAGAAGGGGAGACGCTTTCATGCGCGTCGGAAAAACCCGGCCTGTGCTGCCTGTGAAGACCTCCTGCCCAAGGCCTTGCGCAAAGCCGATGACCTCAGCCGGCCCAAATTGCGCTAGAATGGGCTTCAAGGGGGCGATGGTGTCAAAATGCTGCAAGAACGTGTTGGGCTCTTCTGCCTTGGTTAGGTTGAGACCAGATTTTCCAGCCATGAGAAATTTTCGTGCAGGGGAGGGCATCGCCTCAGCTATTGCCACACGCATCCCAGCCCGCGCGGCTTGCTCTGCCGCCATCAGCCCGGCTGGGCCCGCGCCCACAACCAATAGGTCAAACACATTTTGAGACTGGGCTTGGGCGTGATCCATATTAGGTGGATCCTTGCGAAGGTGCCGGTGAGCTTATCATTTTGTGTTCCGTGACCGCTGCTGCCCCGTCGATAGCGCCGGCCCTTCTGCCGCGCAATGAAGAATTGCGCAATGTCACATCAAACGCGCTGCAATGCGACAGGCGCAACAAAAAAGAGCGACGCCGAAGCGCCGCTCTCTCTTTAACCGAAGTTGGTTTCGCTTAGAATGCGAAGTTCAGACCAACAGTTGTCAGGTCGTCGGCTGTACCAGCTTTGTCGTGCATTGCTGCGAAAGCAGATGCGCCGCCACCGAGTGCGAAATCAGCAATGATTGTAGTCGCGTCTGTTTCGTCAAGAGCGAAAGATGCAACCAATGCGCCCGCTGTGTATTTAACAGAAGCGTCCCACTCGTCACCGAAAGTACCGGCAGAACCTGGCTTGATTGTTGTGTAACCAACAGTCAAAGCGTCCATTGCGTATGAGAAACCAACTGATGAATCGTCTTCAGCGTCGTTTGACTCGTCGGACATAGCAGCGCTCACAGTCAAATCACCCATTGCGTAAGATGCAGAGATGCCAGTAGCGCTACCGCCAGCGTCGTCGTTGTTTGTGCCAGTGAATGTGAGTGCTACGCCAGCAATGTTGCCGCCGACTTTGTAAGAGCTTGTAGAACCTTCTTGATCGGATGTCATTGCGACACTCCAACCAGCAATGGAGCCAGCGATGCTTACGTCTTGTGCGCCATCAGTGTCATCAAACAAGTTGTCGATGCCAGCTTGGTCTACAGTCAATGTCCAGCCGTTGTATGAAACTGCAACGTCTGCGTCACCGACGGTGTTGCCTTGTGCTTCAAGCACATCGTCATCGTTATAGTCGATTTTGCTACCAGCGCCCATGTCGAAGCCAAGTGAAACGGACACACCATTGTCTGATTCAGCGGAAGCTGTGATGTCGAAGTCATAGTATGACTCAAAGAACATGTCAGTGCCATAAGAAGTGGGTGCTGCTGTAGCGGCTGTTGCTGCGTCACGTGCACCGTTGTCATCGATCAGTGCAACGCCGGCTGTGCCGGAGAAAGATACGTCAGCTTGGGCAACGCCAGCGGCGAGAACCAAAGAAGTAGTTGTAAGGACACGAGCGGCATTTCAACAATCATAATCATCGACGATCAGTCACTACTACTACTGACCCATTTGTGGTCGACCATGTAAGCATCAGACAATATTGTAGTAATGCAGTATATGGAGATGCATAAGATGCCGTTTGTTTGGCAAAGTAAAACACGTAACGAAGCCAATAGTAGCATAAGTCAGACACTCACACTAAACCTGTTCTTCGATGATCACTACTTTCCACATATCAAAGTAGCCAAAAAAGAGATCAAGCACGACTGGAGCATCTACAACAAGCACATGCGAGCACAGCTGGGACGATACTTGATCGTAGACCTTACTAACCCTGTGCTTGATGTTTGGGTACGAGAGCAAATCGTAACTGGATACCAGCGCAGCACCATCAACAAGCACATCTTCTTGTTAAACCGTTTGCTTAATCTAGCCAGGCATTGGGGCTATGTACCAGCACACAGATACAATCAGCAGAATATTCAAAAACTGGTTTTAGGTGATTTCAAACAAAGGTTTTTAGACAAGCATGAGATCGACCAGCTGCTCAAGCATTGCCGTGCCAGTAGCCATCCTTTTCTCTACTTGGTCATACAGCTGTTACTACACACTGGCGCACGTGTTGGCGAAGTTAGAACGCTGCAATGGCGCGACATCAACTTCAACAAACGTACATGGACAGTGCCTGTGAGCAAGAACGGACGCTCACGTCGTATCGTACTCAGTGATGCAGCTGTAGAGATATTGAATGATGCACGTACGAAGAGTGAGCAACTTCTACTTGATGTGTCAGACGATACCTATGTGTTTAGAAACCCCAAGTCTGGCAAACCCTACACCAGTTTTTATTCTGCTTGGTTTATCGTAAGAGATAATGCAGGGCTAAGTGATGTACGCATACATGATCTGCGTCATACATTTGCCAGTCTGCTCGTAAACAAAGGTGTTAGCTTGTACGAAGTGCAAACATTACTTGGCCATAGCAGTATGCAGATGACACAGCGTTATGCCCACCTTGCACCAGACTTACTTCATAGTCGTACTGAACTGGTGAGCAGCATCATTAATGAACAAAGTATTTAATACCCACCTCACTATGCCAGCGTGTCGTTTGAGCAAGCTAACTTCTAAACACTATTATCTGCACATATATGCACATAAACGCACAGTGCTCAGTATGGATTTGTTAGTTGAATAACGTCAGACGCATTATAGCTCATCATCATCTCTCACCGACAGAAACTTCTTCAACAAGCTGCTTTCTGCTGCTGTTGTGTCTGTATTGTTATCACTAGGTTGCGCCATATCAGCTACATCATACTCCTCAGGCCATCGTGTTATCTTTCGTATGCTTACATAAGGTTTTTCGACAAGAGCCGCGTGATCCACTTCGTATAAGCCAGGCACCACACCATCCTTCCAACAGTCTAACGCCATAAGTTCATCATCTGTTAGCTCACCTAATGTCTCAGCAATACGTTCGCTCAGTTGCTCTAAGCGTCTATCCAACTTGCCTTGTGTGCTTGATCTCGCATTGCTCATTCGTGCTGCTACGGAACGATACGTAGACAACAGCTGGAACGCTTTATCATATAGCGGTCCAGTGCTTACTTCGTCATACATCCGAACAACACGGTGTATTACTTTTTTTGTCTGCGTTCCTCTTCACTCGCCCATGTTGCGTCATCACTTTCTTCAATGATTTTGTGCAGCATGGTGATGTGATCCGTCACAGCTTTTAGTGTGTTATCTACATACACAGATGAGTTCTCAACGATCTTACTGCCATAGCGCATAGACACACGGCGCTGACCAGATACGCTTTGTGGCGCCCACCAATACTGTGAGCTTGTGCCATTCATATCGCTCTCTGAAGTATACCCTTTGAGCTCTTTGAGCATTCTATCAGCTTGTGCAAGCAGCTTAGTGCGTGGACCACTTGTTGGACCAGCGCTGGGTGTGATGTTGTATTTGCTAAACAGTTCTTCAAGTGTTGGCATGATGTACCTCCATTAGCCGTTGGTGCAACTGATGTAGTATAGTATCATTATTAGACAAGTTATTCAGCTGGAAGTTCTGGCTCAGTAAAGGGCTTAGGCGGTTTATTAACGATATCTTGTTGCTGTTGAGGAGTAGGCGTCGCTGGCTTTGGTATAGGTATTTGAGCTATGGCTTTAGTCTTAGGTTTAGACTTAGTTAGCTCACCACCACGCAGCTCACGCGCAATATCTGCAGCTGTTGCAGACACAAGAGCTAATGTTGCCAACCGTGCGTCCACAGTGCTTTCTCGCTCTACAGCACGTATAATGTTCAGTGCTTTTTGTATCTCTGTTATGCCACTCATTGTGCACAGTATGGTGAGTTAAAATCACCACCCCAAAAGCATAAGTACTTGGGCACAAGAAACTGCACAGCATATTTTTTGAGCTCCAACACCCATTTCATTGTGCAGACAGCCATGTACTTTTGGATTGTGCATTGATGTAGGCGTGACAGTCATTGCTGAGACGCACAAAGGCAGCGCCCAAACTTTTGTGCTCGTCTACCTTCTGCATCACTACGCCATAGTGCTGCAGCTTGCTGGCACATATAGCCACGCAGCCTACGCTGGGAGTTGTGCCCTTAAACCTCAGTGAGCGCAGATAGCACTCACTACGTCCAAGCCAATCCTTGCTAAACTCACTTTCGCTGCTCACCACCTTCATTGTGTGCAGCAGCTCAAATACTTCATTTAATATCGTTTTTGACACCGTTTTTGTTCCTTGTTGCTAAATAACTATAGATGCAATGCAGCAACCCTCTGCTTTGTATTTATCTGTGCATAGCGCCCTACCAACGATATTGAGTAAGCAAGCACTGTCTTGCGTACAGAACTTATCAGCGCAGAAGGTTTTAACAGAGACACTCAACGAGCAAAGCTGCAACTGGCTCGATAAACTTATGCAGTGGAACAGGAAGAGAGGCTGTGTGTAAAAGCACAGCACCCTGTATGTGTGCTACAAGTAGCGACTTGTTTGTAGTGCATTGCGTTGGGAACAACTCTACGCATGTAAAGGTAACAGCCTAACCCTACCTCCCAGCTCAGCTGGTTGTGCGAAGTCGCTGACAGAGAAACTCACAGAAAGTGTGTGTCAATGAGAGGCGTAGAGCCTCTCTATGACTTCAAAATCTACAGAAAGCCCCCAAAAATAATAATATAAAAAAGCACTCAAGCTGTTGAAGAGCTGTAGCGAAGCGCAAGCGATACAACAGTGCAGTGCTTGGCTAACAGCGTAGCTGTTGGACAACTTAATACTTCATACAACTGTAATGCCTAACTCTCATAAAATACATATTTGCTGGGAATATGAGCTAAGTCGTTGAGAGATTTAATCTCATACAAACAGTATCTTCGGTCGACCAAACAGTCTCTCAGAACATACAATACGTGTATAACGAAACATGAGAGAAACACACATGAAGCGAGCACTTACCCTCAACGAGCAGCAGTACAGATATGCCATTACCTTCTGCAATACACGCAAGCACACGCTGCGTGATCAAACCATCATACACATCAGCTTTCTTGCTGGACTACGTGCAATAGAGATAGCAGCACTGTGTGTTGGTGATGTGTATGACGAGCGTGGACGAGCAAGATCACAGTTCACCATCACGCAAGCCCAAACCAAAGGCGACAGTGCACGTACCATATATGTGAACAAGAAGTTGATGCGTATATTGGATGCGTATCACGCACTTGTAGTTGGAAGAGCAGCGTCAGCGCCACTGTTTATGACGCAGATGCGCACACGATTTAGTGCCAACACCATGTGTCAGCTGTTTCTGCAGATCTACAAAGACTGTGGGCTCAAAGGTGCAACCAGTCACAGCGGACGCAGGACATACATTACCAAGTTGGCAAATGCTGGCATCAACGTGCGCTTGTTAGCTGAGCTTGCTGGTCACAAGCACATCAGCACCACCCAACGCTACATAGATGTAAACGACACACAGTTGGCACACGCTGTGGAGCTGCTGTGATGGATAACAAGCGTTTACTTGCACTACGCAAGCAGCTCAAACGAGAGCAGCTGCACGTTCAATGGCTTGAGCAGCATTTGCCCAACTCACGTCAACTCAACAGCGCACAGCAGCGAGTCGCACAGCTGTGTGTACTGGAAGGTGTGGTTGAGAGTGCAGCGTTGCCAACAACCAATGCCGCAACAAAAAAGAGCGACGCCGAAGCGCCGCTCTCTCTTTAACCTAAGTCGGTTTCGCTTAGAATGCGAAGGACATACCGATTGCTGTGAACTCTGCTTCTGTTGTAGTCAAGAATGCAGTTGCACCGCCACCCAAGTCGTACTCAGAAACCAGTTCCCAAGCAGACTCTTCATCTGTTGCGAGTGATGCTGTCAGAGCGCCGGCTGTGTAAGCTACGCTTGCATCCCAATCATCGTTGTCGTCAGCGGACAGACCAACAGTGATCGCACCCATTACGTTAGTGATGCCAACTGTGGTGATCGCGTCTGCGTCGCCTTTGGTGTCATACTTGAAAGATGCGCTCAATGAGTCGCTTACAGTGTAACCAGCGGTTACTTTCTGAGCGGCTGCACCAGAGCCATTATCATCAGTGGATACAAAACCCCATGTCATGCCGCCAGTAGCGCCAGACAAGGAGAACGAAGTTGAATTTGCGCCGCTGTCTGTTTCAGCCACAACCGCAAAGCTAAGACCACCCATGGAGCCAGAGATACCGATGTCACCGTTTTGGTCGTCGGAATACAAGTCGTCGATTGCGTCTTGCTCTGCTGTGATTGTCAAACCAGCGTAGCTGATTGTCATTGTTGGAACGGATACGGCCATGTCTTGTGAGTCGATTGCGAAATCGTCATTACGGTCGATCGTGTTACCACCACCAATGTCTGTGCCCATTGAGTATGTGATGCCATTGTCAGATGCGCCTGACAGTGCGATGTTCAAGTCATAGCCTGAGCGCAGTGCCATGTCGTCAGCAGCGCCAGCTTTAGCGTAGCTAACTTCGCCCATGCCGGAGAAAGATACGTCAGCTTGGGCAACGCCAGCGGCGAGAACCAAAGAAGTAGTTGTAAGGAGGATGCGTTTC
>ENA-OQVM01006629-OQVM01006629.1-marine-metagenome-genome-assembly--contig:-NODE-6629-length-10422-cov-18.921798_pt1 | contig 10422 bp, 9 predicted proteins | sample MGYA00237776_ERZ505498 | MGnify/ENA primary metagenome ERZ505498 (study PRJEB26159, sample SAMN06265151) | marine metagenome | isolation source: Helgoland LTER site | place: Germany:Helgoland, sampling... | reverse complement strand
CCTCGCGGAGTATAGACCACTAAGATCTTCGCAAAGAGTGTGTACATAATGGCAATAAAACATGCCGTTATAATTATTCTTTTTACCCATGAATTGATGTTTGAATAAGATGCAGGATCATAAGCCGTTAATAGTAAAAAGAATGCGATTGTTGTTGCTGAATAAAATCCAAAGAATTTTGCAGCAAAGAATAGATAAACCGATGAGATTAATACACCTGGTAACATATTTTTAAACATATATGCAGAAAGTCCGTTGCCAACTTTTGATAATCCCATCAATGCTTTTACAAATGTCCATAATGCCAAGGTTAAGAAAAATACTGAAATTACACGTGGAAATAAATAAGCATCAGATGGCTGTCTTGTAAAACTGATATAGCAAACAATTATTGCTATGCTTGCGACAAATCCTGAGGCTAATCTGTGTTGAAAAATATTCATTGTGATTGCCTTTTAGAATTAAATTCTGACCAAATAGAAAACCCCACTGATAATATCACAATAGAAACGAGTAAGATATTAAGCCCACCTGTAAAGAAATAAACGAAGGGACCATTTTGTGCTGTAGAAATTAATGATCCGGTAACAAAGTTACTTTCTGCAATAGGACCTAATATTAATCCCAACACCAATGGAGCCGCAGAAAAACCAAAACGCTCAAGAAAGTACATCATTGTACCCAAGACAACCATTACATAAACGTCACCCATAGATTGTTGAACCGCAAAGGATCCAAATGCAGCGAGACCTAAAACAATAGCTGCCATAACGAACTGTGGAACTTGCGCCACACGTGCTGCTAAAGAGGCTATATATATTCCAAATATACACATTAAAATTTGACCAATAAGCATTGAATTTATGAACGGCCAAATAACTTCTGGGTATTGTTGGAATAATGTTGGACCTGGGAAAATTCCATGTATTATTAATCCACCCAATAATACTGCTGCTGTCGGACTTCCTGGTATCGAAAGTGTTAATAATGGAACTAAAGAAGGCCCCACCATTGCATTATTGGCAGATTCTGCAGCAATAACTCCTTCAGAATGCCCAGTGCCAAATTTTTGTTTTTCAGGAGATAGTTTTTTTGCCTGATCGTATGCTAGCAATCCCGCAATCTGCCCACCAACACCTGGTATTAATCCAATTAAAGAGCCAATACTTGTACCAATTAAAACTGCACGTTTACGTGAAAAAACTTCACGAAACGCTTTAGATATTGGATGTTTTTTTACTTTAATTTGTTCAACATTATTTTGGGAGCGACCTTTTGCAAACATCGATATTACCTGCGGTATTGCAAAGAGACCAATTAATGCTGGAATAATATTAACTCCACCTCCTAGGGCTGGATGAAATACAAATCTCTTTACACCTTGAATATCATCAAAACCAATTGTTGCGAGCCACATTCCAATACATCCAGACAATAATCCCTTTACAACAGAGCCTGCTTCAAGTGAACCAATTACGGTTACACCTATAATTGCTAGCCAAAATGTATGAGAATATCCAAATGAATTAGCCATTTTTGCTAAAATTGGAGTTAAAAAAATTAACAAAAATACTCCGAATATACCACCTATTAAAGATGCAATGAATGATAACTGTAATGCTTTTGCGCCTTCGCCTTTACGAGCCATTGCATTACCATCGAGTGTTGTAGCTATATTCGCAGGTGCACCTGGGATTTTTAGTAAAATTGCACTAACAGCTCCGCCAGCAACAGTTGATGTATAGGCAGCTCCCAATAATATTAAACCATGAACTGGTGTCATATTAAATGTGAATGGAATTAATAATGCAACAGTCATAGTGGGAGATAGTCCAGGTGTTGCCCCCATTATCAATCCACCAATTGTGCCGCCAATTAGCAATAACATAGATGTTAAAGTAAAAACCTCACCAAAATAAAAAATGAAATCCATTAAACTATCCCTTAATAATGATTCTATATTTATCTGATGAAAATAGTTATGCAAACGTTTTCATTTCGTATATACTGAAACTATGAAAAAAAATACTAATGTAGATATAATTGATGTGGCTATTAAAGCTGGCGTATCGCCTGCTACTGTTTCACGTTCATTTAATCATCCAAATAAAGTATTAAAAAGCACTCAAAAACGTATTGAAAAAGCAATACTACAGACAGGGTATATTAGAAATAGAGCTGCGCAAGCGATACAAGGCAAACGGAGTGGCACTGTTGGATTAATTGTACCAACACTAGACAACGCAATATTTTCAAACTTAATTCAAGCGTTTTCAGTTGAAATAAGACAGCATGGTTTCACAATGTTAGTTGCTACCAATGGATATGATTTGGATGATGAATATACTTTATTAAGAAGTTTATTGGAACATAGGGTCGAAGGAGTTGCATTAATTGGGCATGATCATTCTAAAGAAACATATAATCTATTAAATATCAGAAATGTTCCTGTTGTATCAATGTGGAATTATAAAGAAGATTCTCTAATTTCATGCGTTGGGGGTGAAAATAAAGAAGCAGGAATAGAAATAGCAAAACATATTTCCAGCTTAGGACACACAAAAATTGCTATGGCCTTTCCTAACGTTGAAGATAATGACAGGGCAAGGGATAGAAAAATAGGGGTTGTTGAGTACTTGAATTCGCAAGGCATTACCATACCAGAATACTGGGATATAAAAACAGAATATTCAGTTAGCGATGCTAGGTATTGCGCAGAAGAATTATTTAATAAATACCCACATCCGACAGCTATTATTGCAGGCAACGATGTTATAGCTAGAGGTATAATTTATGCTGCACAATCATATGGCATGAATGTTCCAAAAGACATTTCAATTACTGGCATTGGTGATTTTTCTAGTTCTGAATCTTCATTTCCAAGTATTACAACTATTAGAATGCGTCCAAACAAGGTTGGAAAAAAAGCGGCAAGTGTTCTTATTGATAGGATTAATGGTGATAGAGAGGCTGAGCCAACAAGAATAAAAGTGAGCGTCGAGATAAAGTCCCGTGAAAGTACAATGACATTAAAGAATTAAAGGTGTTTATTTAAATTTTTATTAATTGAATTAAAAATATAAATTATAATTAAAGTAAATAAAATAAAATAAATTGCAATTATAGGATATGGTACAAATGGGTTGAATGTTTTATCGGCAAAATAACTTGCATAATACAATGAATCACCTTTTTGTTGCCATGCTGGAAAACTTGAAAAGAAGACGAGTGCAGTTGCATGAAATAAAAAAATTGCTTCATTAGTATAAGACGACCAGGCCAATCTTAGCATAGTTGGCAAAATAATTCGTTTGTTTATTTGCTTATTGGTCAAGCCAAGTGACTGAGCAGCTTCAATATCACCAATTGGAACTGATTGAATTGCTCCATAAAATATTTGTGCACTGTACGCAGTGGTATTTAAGAATAAAACAATCAATGCTCCTAACCAAGCTCGCGTTAACCATCTTGTTTCAATTGTGATTTCAGCAATCAATAAGTTTAAATCAATTCCAACCTTTGGTAACAATACAAATGTTTCATAAACAACAAAAAATTGAATAAATAATGGAGATCCCCTCAAAATAAATATGAATATTGAAGATGGTATTCTAAACAACCCAATTGAGCTATTCTTGGCAAATGCAATTGTTGTTGCAGCAAAAAATCCAAGTAATAAAGCAATTGCCGCAAAATAAATATTCCAGATCATTCCTGAACCAATTAAGACAATTTGGTCACACAATGATATATCTGATTTTGGTAAACCTCTTACTCCAAGTCCTACCGATCTTAGCCCATAATCTGTAAATGTTTGAAAGCAGCTCATGATGATCTTTTTTCACTTCTATTATTGTTCATTCCGCTTAATGTCGCCTGCCCTCTTGTGACTCTTAAAGTTAATTTATTAAAAAATATTTCGCTTACCCAAGACAAAAATAAATAAAATACTAACAGTACAATGAAATAACCTAATCTCCAATCTTCATGAGGATAGGTAAACCTAGCGGTTTTAGTTCCGCCAAGTTCCCTTGCCCAATAAACAATATCTTGAACTCCTAACAAAAATAGTAACGGTGTAGCTTTAATCAGTATCATCCAAAGATTTGATAGCCCAGGTAAGGCATATGCCCACATTTGTGGAAATTGAATACGTATAAATATTTGTTTATTTGTCATTCCATATGCAACTCCAGTTTCAATTTGAGTTGGAGGAATAGCGTTTATTGCACCATTTATTGTATTTGCCGCGAATGCTCCAAAAACTATCGAAAAAGCTAATGCAGCAAGAAAAAAACCATATGTCTCATGTATCCATTGATCGGAAGATCCCACTGGCATTTTAGCTATTTGACATACAACGAAATCATTTCCTTGTCTAATTGGTTCGGTCCAATCTGGACACTTTACCTTATGCCTTAGATATTCAATCCCTTGATCTAGGGCAATTGGAACAAATAAGAAAAATATAATATCAGGGACGCCACGAACAATAGATGTATAAGTAATGCCAAATAGTCTTACAGGATATAATTTAGATTGCCGAGCAATTGCACCTATAAATCCAAAAAGTAGAATTAAAGGAACTGTTACAATGAGCAATGCAAAAACAACTAAAAAACTTTTATAAAAACTAATATGCTTTACTGTTGTAAGGTAACAAGACCACCAATAAAATCCATCAAGATTTTGTGGGTCTACACAATAATGAAACATATAATTACCTTAAATTACCTTAAGGCACTTAATTAGCGCCTTAAGGTCTTAATTTTGTAAAATTAATACTCTACAGAGCGACCATCAAACCACTTTGCAATTAATTTGGTAAGTGTTCCATCGGCTTTTATTGATGCTATTGCAGTATTCATTTTTTCTTTAAGTTCAGTATCGCTTTCTCTGATGCCCATTCCAATGCCACCACCAATCGCTACAGGTGAACCGACAAAAGCTAATTCTCCATTAGAAGCATTAACAATATCTGCCAAGTAAGCATCGTCTGCCAATACAGCGTCAGCTTCACCATTTCTAACTGCAGCTACAGTTTCTTCTGGTGTTGCAAATTCAACTACTGTTGCAGATGAGCTGGCAATATATGCAGCTTGAATTGTTGAAGTTTGAGCTGCAACAACTCCATTTACAACATCATCAGATGCACCCGCTAAAGCAACATATGTTGACGGATCTGGTGGAAAATATTCAGATGTAAAATCAATTACTTCGTCACGCTCAGAAGTAATAGACATTCCAGCTATGATTGTATCATAGTTACCAGATACTAGATTAGGAATAATTGAGTCCCAATCATTTATTACCCATGTACAGTCTAGATTTGCTCTTTTGCAAAGCTCATCTCCGACTTCTCGTTCAAAGCCATCTACTTCACCACTGTCATTTACAAAATTATATGGAGGGTAAGCTCCTTCTGTGCCCATTCTTATTGAGTGACCATCTGCAAATGCAGATGAAGCAAATGCAGCAATCAATGCTGCTCCCGTTATTATTTTAGTATAAGTCATAATTTTTCTCCTTGTTTTGACTATAATGAACTTGCCAAGAAATCCCGACATCGTTCAGAATTTGCATTTTCAAACACCTGGCTTGGTGTTCCCTCTTCTTCTACTTGACCTTGATGAATAAACATTATGCGATCACTAACTTCTTTTGCAAACCCCATCTCGTGAGTAACTACAATCATTGTTCTTCCTTCTTCAGCCAAATCTTTCATAACTCGTAATACTTCCCCTACAAGCTCTGGGTCTAATGCACTTGTTGGTTCATCGAATAGTAACGCTTTCGGTTCCATGGCCAAAGCACGCGCAATGGCAACACGTTGTTGTTGACCTCCAGATAGTTGGCTAGGGTAAAAACTTATTTTATCATCTATTCCAACTTTTTTTAAATATTTCATAGCTCTAAATTCTGCTTCTTCATGTGTTAAATTTAAAACTTGAATTGGTCCTTCCATGACATTTTGCAAGACAGACATATGGGACCAAAGGTTAAAGCCTTGAAAAACCATTCCTAATTGACTTCTAAGTCTTTGTATTTGTTTTGTATCTATAATGCGGCTACCTTTTTTATTCTTATCGACGATAACCTCTTCTCCGTCCAAAATTACACGGCCATTATCAGGTGTTTCAAGGAAATTAATACAACGTAAAAATGTACTTTTACCAGATCCTGAACTTCCAATAATTGATACAACATCTCCTTTGCTCGCCTTCAGAGTTAATCCACGCAAAACCTTTAAATTACCGAAACTTTTATGTATATTTTCAGCAATAAGTGTATAATTATTATCTGTCACAATTTTCCCTTAAATAACTGAACAAGTAAGCGCTATATTTTACTTAAAGGTCAATACTTAGTTAAAAATTAATTGTTTATTTGGACAAATATTTTGCATTTTATTAATCTTTTTTTATTTTAGACATCTCACCTAAAGTAATAGGTTTGATAGGAGATCTAGTTTTTGGAGCCAAAATAGTCGTATGCTCTTGAGAAGTATTATGAAGCATAATGCTCCTAACGATTGCATCACACATACGTCCTTGACAAAGCCCCATACCGCTACGAATGGAAGTTTTAAGTTGGCGAACACCGCGGATACCTTCATTCAAACCAAGTTTGATTTGTCCAACAGTTATTTCTTCACATCGACAAACAGTTGTATCATCACTAGGAAACAGCACTTCTTCTGGTACAGCATACAATGTGTCTAAAAATAAACGTATGGAATTAATAAAAAAAAGATTTATCCTAATACTTAGAGATTGCATTTTATATACATAAAAATTAATTTTTTCTGTATTATATAAAATCTTTATTGCAGCTAATTTACCATATAAAGATGCAGAGGCTGATCCATTTATGCCTGCGCAATCGCCCGCAATATATATTCCATCTATATTTGTTTTACCCCACTTATCAATTATTGGTTGAAACGATAATTGTGAAGTGTTCCATGAATGATCTATTCCTACAGATCGGCTAATTTCTGTTGATGGAATAACACCTTGGTGTATCAATAATAATTTTGTTTTTAATGACTTTTTTATACCTTTATGTGAAAACAAAAATTCTATTAATCCCTTATTATTTAACCTCGCTTCAAGACTTGAAACAGATTTATAGCGAGGAACACCCGCAGATTTAATTTTATGAATAAACATGAAACCTTTAATTAACGATTTCATGTTTAATAAAGCTAGTGGCAAATGAATTAAAGAATTCATCATCATTCTTAGTGTTTGTGTTTCTATTAAGGCTTTAGGTGGACAATTCGCATCAATCATCTGTGTAGCTACAAGATACAATAATGGACCAGAACCAACTAAAACAGCTTCTTTTGGGAATATTCCTGATGATTTCATCAAAATTTGAGCAGATCCTACAGTCATTACTCCAGGTAATGTCCAGCCAGGAAAAGGAAATGGACGCTCTTGTGCTCCAGTTGCTAGAACAATATTTGAAGCAGTTGATATTTTACTTTCACCATTATGAGACCAAATGACCCGTTTATTTTTTTCTACACGCCAAACTGTTGCTCTAAAATATTTTGTAATTCTATTGCAATTAATAGCGTTAACCAAATGCATACCAGAGGAATAATCACTCCCAAACCAATTTTGCTTAGAGTCATTTTGCTTTACATTGCGATATACTTTTCCACCAACATCAGGCTGCTCATCTAATAACAACACATCTAGCCCAGCATATGCTGCAACTGAAGCGGCTGACATTCCTGCTGGACCAGCACCTATAATAATGATGTCATAATTAGTCATTTTCGCATATTCCAATTTGACGTAAACCAACTTGGCGCTTAACAACCATTTTGTCTTCAACCAAAATCATACAAGACTGTGTGTTTGGATTACCATTAACTTCGACTAAGCATTCAAAGCAAACACCCATCATACAAAATGCTGAGCGCAATGCGCCAGTTTCAGTTTGTCGAAAAGCATCACCAGAATGGGAAAGTATAGCTGCTGCTAATGTTGAACCTTTTGGTGCAGTTACCACCTCTCCAAATAATGTAAAATTTACATCTTTAGTACTTTTAACTAATGTATTAAATCTTGAATCTGGCTTCATCGAATGCCTCTAAATTTGGTGTTTTTATATTATCATCAATCCAGTCAGAAAGAATGGAAGCATGCAGCGAAGCTAATGTTACTCCACTATGACAAGTAATTAAATATGCGCCTGGGCATTCTTCTGATTGTGCATAAACAGGGTAACCATCTGGTGTCATTACACGCAATGCACCCCAAGCGCGAAGTACCCTTACGTTAGAAAGAGCTGGATATACATCTACTGCATGTCGAGCCAAGTCAACCATATCACTCAGTGTCTCACTGTCATTCATACCGACATCAGCATTTGTTCCACCAATTTGTACGCCACCTTCGTCAACTTGCCTAATTGTACTTGATAAAAAAGGTAATTCACTACCAAGTTTTTCCGTAATTAATAATTCCCCTTTTTCAGGACGAATATTAGTTTTAAAAGCTAATTGGTTTGCTAATTGCATTGAACCTAACCCTGCGCAAAGTATAACTTTTTCAGTGCTAATTAATGTTCCATTTGCTAAAGTAAGGCTAAAACCACCATTTTTATTTGACTCAGTTTTTTTTACAATTGTATTTGATCTAATTTTTCCACCTAATGCCTGTACAGAACGTTGCAAAGCTCTCAAAAAACGTAATGGATTTACATGTCCATCAAGCTGAGAAAAAGTAGCACCTACAACTTTTGATCCAATCCCAGGTATTTGCTTTCGAAGCTCATCTCCGGAAAGGGTTTCATAACTAAATCTATTTCCTGAATGTCCCTTTTGAATTTCTAGCATTCCAATGAAACTTTTAAATTCTTCCGGATCAGTAAAAAATTCAAAACCTCCTTTTTGATCTAGTGAAACATCTAATCCTGATAACTCATTCAAATTGTCTGAAAAATTTTGCCACGCATCTATAGCATCAGCCGTTAATTTTGCATAAGGCGCAAAATCCCAACCTTTGCCCTGCCCCCAAACTAATCCGAAATTACCAAATGAAGCACGTGCATCGTTATCTTTACCATCCAATACAATTACTTTGTGCCCAGATTGTAATAGCCCTACAGCAATAGATAATCCAACAACACCACCACCAACAATAGTTATTTCTGGTTGATTATCAGTCATTAACTTAATATTTTCGTTGTTAAAGTTTTTTAATAAAAAATATATGTTTTTTGGAGTTGGCGCAGGACCTTTAACTAATCCTATTTCGAGAATTTTGGCCAAAGTAGTTATCAAGTCAAGTGAGGGTTTTCATGCTCGAGATATAAAATCATTTAATTTTTTGAATTCACTAGGACTTCAAGACAAAACATCTTTAGTTGCAGATTCGTTAATTTGTTATGACAAACACAAAAAACCTAATGAAAAAAAGAAAAGAATTTTACTTCATTTACCTCTTCTAGAAGGTTGGCATGGACCCATTGAAGGAATGCTCAGAAGTTTATACAACAAGGTTGGAGATTCATATGAGATAATAGTTGCAGATGATTTTTATAAGCCAAGTTTTAATAAAATTAGTTATGAAATAGCAAAAAACATATTTCAAAATGTTACTCTAGAAGAATATTCCAGTCCCACTAGTTTTTTAAAATTGATTAACTCTAGTGAAATAATATTTACAGTCAAACTTCACGTAGGTATTTTAGGATTAGCAAGTGGATGTAAAGTTATTTCAACATATGTTCATGAAAAATCATTAAGATTTTATACCCAAATAGGTTTATCCAATGTATGTTTTAATTTCAATAATGTTAGCAATCAAATGGATGATTTTAATCAAGTTGTAAATGATGTTGTTGACAATAAAATTGACTTTAATTTACCAAGTGGAATATTAGAAAAATCAAGACTTAACTTTGTGTTATTGAAATCATTTTTAGATAATTAATAAAGATCTATGTCTGTTAATTATATTAAAAAATATTCAAGTATAATAAGTCTAGCGATCATAGTTGTATTAAGTAAGTTTAGTCAATTGTTTTTAGATTTTATTATTTCAAATACTCTTGGTGATGGATATATAACTGATTCTATAATAATTTGTTTGTCAATTAAAAAATTAAGGATCTTTTTGGTAGATTCCTCTATTGAATCACTCTCAGTGTTGATAACTAATTCTGGATTGACAGGAACTTCATAAGGTGAATCAATACCTGTATAGTTTTTGATTTTTCCATCACGTGCTAGTTTATATAATCCTTTAACATCTCTTGATTCACATATTTTAAGACTTGCATCGCAAAAAATTTCAAAAAATTCACCTTGAGAAAATAATTTTCTTGCATTATTACGATCTTCAATAAATGGGCTTATGAAAGCAGTAATTGTAATAACACCTGCATCCATCATGAGTTTTG
>ENA-OQVM01006628-OQVM01006628.1-marine-metagenome-genome-assembly--contig:-NODE-6628-length-10423-cov-4.987821_pt1 | contig 10423 bp, 9 predicted proteins | sample MGYA00237776_ERZ505498 | MGnify/ENA primary metagenome ERZ505498 (study PRJEB26159, sample SAMN06265151) | marine metagenome | isolation source: Helgoland LTER site | place: Germany:Helgoland, sampling... | reverse complement strand
ACTCTCATTTCCTTAAACATTTTCAAAACCCAAGGGATTGATCAAACGAAGAAATCACTTTTTCCTAAATTCAAACCTTTAGGCATAGTGCTCATAGTGCTAAAAGAAGTATTATGGACGACGGGTGCAACAAGGTGGTTATTATTGGCGGTGGGGCTGCCGGGTATTTTGCAGCCATTACTGCAGCTGAACAAAAACCCAATGCCCAGGTTATATTGTTTGAAGCGGGTGACCGGGTATTGCGTAAGGTCAAAATATCGGGAGGTGGCAGATGTAATCTCACCCACCATTGTTATGAACCAAAGGACTTGAGTTCTCATTACCCCCGTGGATCAAAAGAGTTACGCGGTGCCTTCCATCATTGGCAACCCAGGGATACAATCGAATGGTTTGAGACCAGGGGAGTAAAAACAAAAGTGGAAACAGATGGTAGAGTTTTTCCCATAACCGATAATTCACAAAGCGTGATCGATTGCTTGCGGACAGAAGCGAAAAATCTTGGTGTAAGCGAACATTTACGAACCCGGGTTACTGATCTCAAACAAATCAACAACCAATGGGAACTGGAAATTAACCAGAGCGAAAAAATCATAGCGGACCGAGTATGCCTGGCTCTGGGTTCCCTGCGTGGAACTGGCATGGAAAAAACCCTTACCGCTCTTGGACATATAATTTCTCCCCTCATTCCTTCCCTTTTCGCCTTCAACCTACCCGAGCACCCCATGGTGGAATTAGCTGGCATTTCCGTACCCCACGCTCTGGCTAAAACTTTACCAAATGGAAAGCCCCAACACGGACCACTCCTCATTACTCACCGGGGATTGAGTGGCCCCTGTATTTTACGCCTATCCGCCTGGGACGCCAAGGAACTGGCAGTTTGCAAATATAAGTTCGAGATCGAGATCAATTGGTTGGGTGATCATTCACTCGAAAAAATCAAAGAAGTAGTCAGTCAATACAGAAAACAATTTGCGGTTGCAAAAGTAAGCACAAACCCAAGCAAAAAATTGCCCAAACGATTATGGGCACACCTGGTAGATCATGCAAAAATCTCAAGGGATACAACCTGGGCACACCTATCCAAAAAAGAGGAACAAAAACTGGTTAAAGCTCTCGGATCATATCGCTGTAAAGTAAGTGGTAAAACCACCAACAAGGAAGAATTTGTGACCTGTGGGGGCGTATCCCTCAAACAAGTGGACTTCCGAACGATGGAAAGCAAACTCGTGCCCGGACTCCACTTCGCGGGGGAGTGTATCGACTACGACGGCATCACCGGGGGCTTTAATTTCCAGGGAGCCTGGACCACTGGACGAATTGCGGGGCTAGCTATAGCGACTGATCCAAGTTAAGCTTGAAGCTCCCGTGAACCCAATTGAAAATATTTTGAGGGTTTCCGGGAGCAACAACGTTAAAGGTGCTATGAAAGAAAATGAGTTCGACAGTTTGATTCAACGAATGAGGGATACCCCGCTTCCGGACTGCTCCGGCGCGCTAGAAAATAATGTTCTGCGGCGCATTCGAGTCGCAGCGGATGAGGCAAGCATCTCCCTATTTGATTGGGCGCTTGCTTTGATTCCTCGCCCTGGATTTGTAGCGACAGCATTTATCCTGACAATCGCTGTGAGTTCCAGTATTACCATTTATTCGAACAAGTCGCGACCGGACATGGGGCAAAGTGAAATGGTGGCCTCCAGAGCACTTGGATTCGATGTATTTCAGAGCAACGATTTCTTCGACCTCAATAATAAGTAATTCATGAGTGCATCCAGTAATAGAAAAACCAAGGTTTGGATGATCTCCGGACTCATCTTTGGGCTCATCATACTTTGCGTCGCGGTTTCGTCGATTACCTCAAAGTTCCTCTTAGGTCAGGCCGACTGGCAGCAGCACGACAATGCAAATGGACACCAGTGGTTACACGAAGAACTCAATTTGACCGCCGAGGAAGCGGCAGCAGTGGACGAGTTCGAACCGGAATACCGCCAACAACGGGCGGAGCTTCAAGCGCAATTCCAAACGAAGGTTGAGCAACTCCGAAAGGAAATCACCACATCGGACGAGTTTTCCGATCGAGCGAAGCAAATGATCCATGAGCTCCACATCATTCACGGGAAACTCCAGGAGCTTTCGATTCACCATTACTATCAGATGATGCATGTCCTGCCTGCGGAGAAACAAGCACACCTGCGTGACATTGCCGCAAAGGCACTGAGTGTCCCCCAGTAATGATGGCATGGATCCGGACGACCCCACAGATGACACACTGATTGAACGCATCGGCCGTGGCGACGAACATGCGTTGGTCTTGCTGATGGAACGCCATAAGCAAGCACTCTTTCGTTTCGTCTATCGCTACTTAAATAACGAGGCAGATAGCGCAGAAATCACTGAAGCGACCTTTTTCAAGGTCTATCAGAATGCAGCGGGGTTTAAGCCGAAAGCCAGTCCGAAAACATGGATCTATACCATCGCTCTCAACCTAGCTCGCGACCGTCTGCGCAAAGATAAAAAACGTTTAGGACAGCTATCACTGGATGCTCCAGTCAATACAAGGGGTTCTGAGCAACCGCTCGCCGACCGGATGGGCTCCGACGAACCTTCACCATCACGCAGCCTACAGACTGATGACGACCTTCAGCGAATTCAGAAGCAAGTTGCCCAACTGCCTGAGAAGCTGAAGTTCCCATTTGTTTTCTGCATTCTGGAGAAACATAGCTACGATGAGTGTGCCGCGATTCTCAAGACGAGTCGAAAGACAGTCGAAACAAGAATCTACCGTGCTCGGCAAACTCTTAAAAAACAGCTCACGGATTTTTTTGAAAAAATCTGAGGGTCAGAGAGGTTTTCTTCGTTAAAGCCAGCATGGCATGGTTTTTGAAGCCTATTCATGTGACTTCCTCACACCATTCTAATGAGGCATCTTGCAAGGAAATGTGAACCGCATTCGTGCATTCCGCCTGCTGAAACCCAGACACTAACAGATTTATGAAAAAGAAAGCAGATATTTATCGCATGGTGACACCGGATCACCTCTGTCCTTGGGGCATCAAAGCGCTCGACTTGCTCAAACGCAACGGTTTCGAGGTAAACGACCACCATCTCGAAACAATGGACGCGAACCAGCAATACAAAGAAGACAACGACGTCGATGAAACGCCGCAGATCTTCATCGAAGGCGAACGGCTTGGCGGATACGACGACCTGAGGGAGCACCTCGGCCTGAGTCCTGATCCACGGGAAGGCGAAACATACAGGCCAGTCGTTGCCATTTTCGCCGTCACCTTCCTCATGGCGCTGACAGCATGTTGGGGCATACTCGAGAGTCTTTCCCTAATCCGGGTGGCGGAGTTATTTATAGCCTTCAGCATGTGCGCACTTGGCATTCAGAAACTACAGGACTTGAAGAGCTACGCCACTGGTTTTGTCCAATACGACCTACTAGCGCAACGCTAGGTGCCTTACGCCTACGTTTATGCCTTCATAGAGGCCGGCGGTGGAATTTTAATGATCGCAGGGCTCTTAACTTGGATCATAGCGCCGATTGTTCTAATCGCCAGTTGCATTGGTGCGGTCTCGATCTTCAAGGCGGTCTACATCGAAAAACGCGATTTGAAGTGTGCCTGCGTAGGCGGCGACAGCAGTGTACCGCTAGGCTTCATCTCATTGACGGAGAATCTAATGATGATGGCTATGGCGGTTTGGATGCTGATGAAGATGGTCTAATCCAATTGACATGGAATAATATCCATCTGTATTCATTCCTACCTGTTCATGTTTCAAAAATACACAGCTTATTGCCTCATCTTGATGATGGCAATGAACGGCCTACTAGCTACTGCTGGTGGGGCCGTGCTATGCCTGCATGATCATAATTTTGGTCATGTGCTCGCCGGGCAACATGCTGATGAATGCGATGCATGCCATGGGGATGAGGCTGAATCACACGATCAAGATTCCCATCATGGTGAAGCAGATGGTGCCCTTTTTGCAGTTAGTGACCAACACTGTATTGATATTTACATCAGCTCATCGGATGAGCCGATTCAGCGAGTCGCTGATTTAATTTCGATTAAGAAACCTGTAGCTGCAAACCATCAGTATGTGTTACTTGCACCAGTCGTAAGAGCAAACGCGGCTCCTCAGATACGTTTAGCAGCAAGAGCTCCACCAGTTTTTGGCGGCTCGCTGGAGCAGTGTGTACGCAAGACTGTGCTCCGAATTTAAAACCTGATTAGTGAAATAGACGTAGGACTCTCTACGTACGATCTAGACACCCTCGAATGTGTCTAATGACGATTTCAACTAAACAGGTTTTTTCATGCTCACATATAAATATTTACTAACAACTCTATTCATTTTCTACGCTTCACTGGCACATGCTACGCCAGAAAGCTCTCTAAGACTCACAAGCCGCGATGCTGTAACACTGGCTCTACAGAAGAACCAGTCATTACAGGCTGCTCGCACAGCGATTGAACAAGCAGGCGCTTATTCCCAGTATGCGGGGAGACTCGACAACCCTGAACTCAAATTAGGATATGCTTCCGACCGCGGTTTCAACGATGAGGGAGAACAGTCTTACTCAATCGGCTTCGAGCAACGTTTTCCGATTACCAACCGGCTTAAACTGCTAAAGAGCGTCTCAGCGATTGAGGTGAAGCTGGCTGAGGCGGAAGTGCGTGATCAAGAGCGCTTGCTGATCCGAGATGTCGAAAGCGCGGTCGAGCTCATCTCAAGTTTGAACCAGCGCCTGTCTCTCTTAGAGAGCATGATCACGCTCCAAGAAGGCTTTGCGGCCTTTCTGGAAAAACGGATCGAAAATGGTGAGGCATCTACGCTCGATTTGAATCAAGTGCGGGTGTCCTTGTTTTCGGTTAAACAGGAAATCCAGAATCTCACAAAACAACGCGATGGTGGGCTTGGATCATTACGTAGCTTGCTTGGACTTGAACCAGGCACGGGACTGGAAATCCTCACTGAGCAAACTCGTCCGTTGCGCTTGCCGGAGATGCCCGCTCTTGAAGGCGAGCTACTGCAATCGCATCCTGAATATCAGCTTAAAGCCTCACTCGCAGAAATCGCTCGTAACCAATCTGCATTAGCCAAGGCGAATCGTTGGGCGGATATAGCAGTGGAGGTTTTCTTTGAGGAGGAACGAAGCGTAGATGACCCTAGTGGATTGGGACGGGATCGTTTCTTCGGGATTGGTGTATCCATTCCCCTCCCCCTCCATGATCAAAATCGCGGTGAAATTGAGGCGAGTCGCTACCGTGAACGACAAATTGGCTACGAACTAAATGCAGTCACCTTACGTCTGAAAAACGAAGCCGAAACACTCCAACGCAATGCAGAGGCAACTTACAGGCAGGCAGCAAAATACAAGGAAAACGCAGTCAGCTTAGTGGAGCAAAATCTCAAAGATATCAAAAACGCTTACGCATCCGGACTGGTCGACTTAGGCGAAGTCTTTCGAGTGCAAGAACAGCATCTGAATATTCAAACCGCCCAACTGGAGCTCTGGCACGAACTTAACCAGATACTTATCGAATGGCGTGCCGCCACAGCAAGCGACCTTCCCAATTTATCCAACAAAGACCTTTCTAATGAAACTGAATAAAATACTTTCTTTTGTAGCCTTACTCTCAATCACCAACGTCCATGCGGCGGAAGAGACTGATGGGCAAAATATAATCATTCTAGATGATGCAGCCGTCAAAAACCTCCGCATCCAAACTGAAGAAGCCGAGGAGCGTGACTTCGAGAGCACTGTCTTTGCGATCGGACGGATCGAGGAAATCCCATCTCGCCGCTCGGTTTTGTCATCACGTATTGCTGGCCGAATCAGCGCCTTAAAAGCATTTGAAGGCGATGTTGTCGAAGCGGGTGATGTGCTGGCAACAGTTGAGAGCCGTCAGCTGGGCGATCCTCCCCCCAGCGTGCAGCTCAAGGCTCCACAAGGCGGTCTAGTCGTGGCCTCGCATGTCCGACTAGGTCAACCCGTCGAGCCATCGGCAGAACTGCTCGACATCTCCGACCGCTCAAAGCTCTGGGCAGTCGCAAAGATCCCCGAGCAGGAAGCTGCGCAGACAAAGCTTGGCACCCGTGCTCGCATTCACATACCCGCCTTGGGAGATGAACTGATTGAGGCTACGTTAACACGTTTTGGCGTCGAAGCAGACCGCCAAGCAGGCACAGTCGAGGGCATTTTTGAACTCGATAATACGGCCGGAAAACTCCGCCCTGGGATGCGAGCTGAATTCTCCATTGTGCTGGAGACAAAGCCATTCGTACTCTCCATTCCGCGCTCAGCTATACAAGGCGACCCGGCAAGCCGGGTCATCTTCGTCAAAGACTTCGACCTTCCAAACGCATTCGTTCGGGTGCCCGTGGTTCTCGGCGAGGAAAACGATCAATACATCGAAGTGATCCGCGGCGTTTTTCCCGGCGATGAAGTGGTCATACAGGGTTCCTATGTCCTCAGCTTTGTCGGTGGCGGTTCGGGCATGTCCTTAAGGGAGGCACTTGATGCTGCGCATGGACATGCGCATGCAGAAGACGGCTCGGAGCTAGGCGAAGGTGAAGAATCATCCGAGCATGATGAGGGGCATGAAGGACATGACCATGATGGCGAGGATGCGCACGCCGAGCACGGAAGTCACTTAAGTATGCCACTCATGATTTATGCAGGCGTGATGACGCTCATTTCGCTCATCACCCTTCAGATGCTCATGAAGCGACGCCAGGAAGAAAGTGAGGCTGAAGATGCTTAATCGACTGATCCAGTTTTCGCTCTCTCAAAGGCCTCTGATTTTGGCCTTTGCCTTAGTCGTCTTTATCCTCGGCATCAAAACAGCAACTGAGCTTCCGGTTGAAGTTTTACCAGATTTGACCAAACCGACCGTCACCATTTTGACGGAGTCGCCTGGTTTCTCGCCAGAAGAAGTTGAAACCCTAGTCACCATCCCCTTGGAGAATGCACTCATGGGTGTGACCGGGGTCACTCGATTGAGATCAGTTAACGACGTCAGTCTCTCCCTTGTCTTTATCGAATTCGAATGGGGAACCGACATCTATCAAGCACGCCAGTTTGTGCAGGAGCGGCTTGCGGGTGCAAGTGAGGCTCTACCTGAAGGCGTCACTCCCTATATGACGCCAGTGGCTTCATTGATGGGAAACATCATGCTGGTCGGTCTGGTCGATCCGTCCGGTAATACGGAGCCGCGTGATCTGCGGACACTGGCCGACTGGACAGTATCCAGGCGATTACAGTCTATTCCCGGTGTGGCTGAAGTGCTCGGCATGGGCGGTGGCGTCAAGCAGCTACAAATCCAACCCAATCCCGACAAAATGCTGGCCATGGGCATCAGTTATGGGGAACTCCACGAAGCAGCTTCCAACGCAGTCAGTAACAGCACGGGTGGCTTCTTAACGGAATCATCCCAAGAAATCATGGTGCGTAATCTGGCCATGACTACCGACCTCGATGCAATAGGCAATACAGTGGTGACGCACGTCAACGACCGTCCGATTCGGATCAAAGATGTCGCCAACGTCGCATGGGATATTGAACCGATGCGTGGCGATGCGGGTATGGGGAGTAAGCTCTTAGGCGATCATAAGGAAGCCAAAGGTTACCCCGGCGTCATTCTTAGCATCACTAAATCACCGGGATTCGACACACTCACCTTAACCGACGACGTCGAAACTGCATTGGAGGATTTGAAAGCTTCAATGCCTCAACGGGTCGAACTAGTGACGCTCTACCGCCAGTCTGATTTTATCGACCTAGCAGTCGGCAATCTAGAAGAGGCTCTGCGCGATGGCGCGATCATGGTGGCCATCATCTTGTTCCTTTTCCTGCTAAACCTCAGGATTACTCTGATTACTTTGACTGCGATCCCCTTGTCCTTGGGCATGACCGTCTTGGTTTTTGATCTCTTAGGATTGAGCGTTAATTCGATGACCCTCGGTGGCCTTGCCGTCGCAATTGGTATGGTCGTGGATGATGCGATCGTCGATGTGGAAAATGTATTCCGACGACTAAGGGAAAACGCCCTTCTGGAAAAACCACTGAACAAGCTCGAAGTCATTGCCAAGGCTTCTGCCGAAGTGCGCTCGTCAATTCTCTACGCGACCGTGCTGATTATTTTGGTCTTCCTGCCATTGATGGCATTGAGCGGCGTCGAAGGTCGCCTGTTCACTCCGATCGCCGTGGCAACGATTGTCAGTATGGCAGCATCGTTTCTAGTGTCCCTAACAGTAATACCAGTGCTCAGTTCCTATCTGCTAAAACCGAAGCCAGATCAGAAACATGCGGATGGTATCATCGAGCGCGGGTTAAAAAAACTCTTCAATGCGACCTGGCTGCGGCTTTCGCTCTCTCAACCCTTAATCGTCCTGTTTGTGGCTGGTGCACTTGTCGTGCTGGCAGGAATCTCATTTTCGAAGATGGGTGGAAATTTCCTCCCCGCCTTCCGTGAGCCGACTGTCTTAGTTGCCATGACGACTGCGCCAGGAACATCGCTCAAGCAAACGCGTGACTTAGCTGATACTGCTCAGGACTTGCTCCTCAAAATTCCAGAAGTGGAGACGGTCGGTTATCGCTTAGGCCGTGCCGAGCGCGGTGATCACGTGGTGCCTGTATCAACGGTCGAGTTCGACCTCGAATTTACCAGAGAAACTGAGCGCGAACGCAGCGAGATAATAGCTGAAATTCGCGCAACGATGCAGACGATCCCCGGAACCTTCAGTGCCCTGAGTGGACCGTTGGCCGACCGCATTGGTCACATGCTCAGCGGGGTCTCAGCAAAAGTTGCGATCAAAGTATTCGGTCCCGACCTGGACGAACTAAGGCGTATCGGAACCGACATTGCCGAAATCGCTCGCGAGATTCCCGGCATGGAAGAAGCCCGCGTCGAGCAGCAAGCCCCCATTCCTCAACTACGTATCGAAATTGATCGTAAGCGTGCCATGGCATATGGCGTCACTCCAGGTGCTCTTAATGCGGAACTCTCGGCGTTAATGGGAGGTGAAGCGGTCAGTGAGATTTACGAGGGGCAGCGTGTCTACGACTTAGTCATACGACTCCCACAAGAATGGCGTGAGTCCCCCCAGAAGCTCTCGCAGCTTTACATCGACACACAGAGTGGCCAGCGCATTCCGCTGAACTACGTCGCGGATATTCGACATGCAACCGGCCCTAACAATATCCTTCGAGAAAACACTGTGCGTCGTTTCGTGGTATCCATTAATCCGACTGTCGACGACTTAAACGCTGCCGTGGAGACACTTCAACGTGAAGTAGCCGAACGGATCCAATTACCAGAAGGCTACACACTCTCTTACGAAGGCGAATACGAGGCTCAGGCCAAAGCGAAACGCACGATTCTGATTACATCGGCAATCGTGTTGTTGGTCATCTCGTTCCTGCTCTACAGCTACTTCAGGAATTTTGCATTTGTTCTGCTGGTTTTCACCATCGTGCCGATCTCTCTGGTGGGTAGTATATTCTTAACCGAAATAACGCTGAATAATATTAGCATCGCTACCCTTGTCGGCTTCATCGCGGTGAGCGGGATCTCTGCACGAAACAACATCATGCTGATTTCGCACTACCTTCACTTGATGCGCCATGAAGGAGAGCGATTTACCCGCAAGATGGTGGAACGAGGCACGCAGGAACGTCTCATCCCGATTCTGATGACAGCGATCTCTGCCGGTTTAGCTTTGGTGCCATTACTCTTAGCGACCGATGAACCGGGCAAGGAAATCCTCAACCCGATTGCAGTCGTCATCGTCGGCGGACTCGTCAGCTCCACCCTGCTCGGCCTTGGTGTGACACCTGCAATCTTTTACAGCTTCTGCCGAAAGTCGGCAGAAACATCAGTCAAACGTAAGTCCGCAGCGTCGGAATAACCAAACAAACTCCAAATACACATGAAAAATAAAACATACTTATTAACCGCATTCATCACCTGCACACTATTAGCGTGGCACCCTAGCTACGCGGGGCCAAATCATCATGAAACACACGATCACGTTGCTCACAAAGATGCGAAGTCCAAAGACGACCACTCAGAGCATAGAGAAAAAAAAGCTGAAGCAGGCCCCAATGGTGGGCGCATCATTACATCCGTTGAACCACATCTTGAATTTTACCTCACAAAAGAGCGTAAGATTCAAATCACATTTCTGAATGACCATGGTGAGGTAATCGCTCCGGAGGAACAAGTCGTCTCCTTAATCGGCGGTGACCGTCAAAATCCGATTCGCCTTCGCTTTGCCAGTAAAGGCTCTGTTTTACTGTCCGACAAAGCACTGCCAGAGGGTAACAACTTACCGATCATCCTCTCGATCAAAACCGACGCAAAATCGAAAACTGTCCGTGAGAGATTCAACCTCGACCTCAGCTCATGCCCAA
>ENA-OQVM01006627-OQVM01006627.1-marine-metagenome-genome-assembly--contig:-NODE-6627-length-10423-cov-5.939107_pt1 | contig 10423 bp, 14 predicted proteins | sample MGYA00237776_ERZ505498 | MGnify/ENA primary metagenome ERZ505498 (study PRJEB26159, sample SAMN06265151) | marine metagenome | isolation source: Helgoland LTER site | place: Germany:Helgoland, sampling... | reverse complement strand
TTGTTAGCTTTCTTGGCAATGGAGCTTTTAGAATCAAAGTAGCTTGTAACTTGGTTAGCTACGCTGTGCAGTTCTTGGCCGTTACTGATGGCGTTCTTAATAACACCGAATGCCGCGTTAGCGACAGCAATCTCTGCAAGCATAGCTATATCCCTTAAAGAGTTAGTTTTACCAAGGAGTACCAGCAACTACAGCAGGTGCTTTAGACTCTTCAATCTGAGCAGCGATAGAGGCTTCAATAGCTGCTACAGCTTCTTCGCCCATGCTGTCCTTCACCCAGCCAATAGCCTGAGCTTCTGTGATGTCTGCATAGGCTGTGTAGCCGTCAGCAGTGCTGTCAGGAGTAAAGCCACAAGTGCCATAGCTGCTGCCTGAGTGTGTGTCATCGCCTACGACTTCGCTGTCTGAGGCACGCCAATGTGCAACAACTACACCGTCATCTGATGTGTTGCGTTCTAGTGTTGAGATTGTCCAAGTTACTGCCATGATTTTATTCCTCTAGTGCCGCTATGCGGGCTGTTAGTGATTCAATCTTAGTAATGGCTTCTTGTAGTGCCGCAGTTAATAACGGAGTTACAAGCCCATAATCTACCTGTTGAGCTTTAAGTGAGCCGTCTTCGTTTTCATCATCTTTTTCACCGCAGACTGCATTAGGTATAACTGTAGCAAGCTCGTGAGCTAAGAAGCCATCCTGTAATGTGGCTTGAGAATCAGCAATAAAGCTGTATGTTTTCGGCTGTAAAAGTTTAAGTTTTTCTATTGCTTCAGTAATGTTACTGACGTTTTCTTTCAAACGATAATCAGAAGACGTACCGTAGGCAGTTGTATTGCTAGTTGCATTAGAGATAATTGCGCCACAAACATCTCCAGAGCCGTCTTTAAATTGGATTTGACTTGCCCCACCACCAGTGTCTTTGTTTTGACAGTTAATAACATAAGGGCCGCCACCGCCTGCTTTAATATGCAAAGAGCCTGCTGATGTAAGACCTACTAATGAGCTAGTCCCCACAAGCAAGTTACCGCTGGAGTCTATGCGGAGGCGTTCTGTGCCAGCCGTAGAAAACGCAAGGATATTGGACGCAACATTGAACATCCCAGTGTCAGTGTCATCGTGAAATGCAAATGCAGGAAGTGCAGCAGTTTCTCGACCCGCAAGAAACGCTGAGTTTTCTGCTCTTATATGGTCGTTTACATTTAGCAAACACCCACTATTAGCTGTCATGCCAATACCAACTCGTCCGCTGGAGTCTATGCGCATGCGTTCTGTAAACGAGGTTCTGAATGTAAGGCTGTCACCATCGCCACCTAAGCTAGGCTGATTAGTTGTGGTGCTGTCTTGAAATTCAATTTGAACTGTTGAGGCGCCTGTCCTTTCAAATCTAGCTTGGTTTTGTGGCGCACTACTAACATGTAGCGACCTGTTAGTCGCTGGACTGCTAGTACCAATACCCAAAGACTCCGCAGACGCATCCCAGAACAACTTAGCCGTTGTGCCTGTGTCTTCGTAGAAGCTGATGTCGCCTGTGTTGTTAATATTTAGACGCTTGCTTAAAGTATTCGCTGATTCAGAAGTTGTTGAAATACTAAAGCTAGAAGACGCACCAATTGCGTTTGATGCAGTAGCGTCTAGAACAACGTGTGGTTTTCCACCACTACCAGAAGTGTCTCCAGAATAAAATGCCAAACGTCCCCAAGGACTTGTAGTAGTCCAATCGCTTGCACTAGATGTTGTGGAAATATTAAATGTTGTAGGAGTCGGTGAAGCAGTTCCTGTTGCAGACTGAACAACGGCACTAGAAGCATCAACAGTAAGCCCATCCATCGTGGCTGTGCCAGTAACGTCTATGCCTGTGGAGGTGGTAGCAAACTTTTGAGCATTATCGTGATATAGAGTTACCCCAGCATCTTCACTTGCAATAATTAAAGTTTCTAAAGAACCGGAAGAACCGCTTGTTACTGTAAACGCCCTACTTGAATCGTTGTCATCACTATCAATATTAATTCCAACAGTTTCTTTGGCACTAATAGTCACACCATCAGCCGCAGTAAAGGCAAAGTTACCTGATGATTCAATGCCGTCTGCTACAACTGTGCCAGTAACGTCAATGCCTGTAGCTGTGGTGGCTAGTTTGGCTGAACCGTTATGATTAGCTGTAAAGTTGTATGGGTTAGTACCTAGCTCTACAATAGCACCTGCGTTATCTTCAGTAAATAGTCGTTTGTCAGCTACGTTGACTGCCAGTTCACCCTGTACAAGATCACTTGCTGTTGGAACGGCAGAAGCAGTAGAGCTGTTCTTTGTTACAATTTTTGTTGCCATAGTTATATACCCTTAGTATGTGCCGCCGTTCAGCGTACCAGTAGTCATGTTGTCTGCGTTAAGTGTTGAGTTAGATTGTAAAGCTGTGTCAGCCTTTGTGCCTTGAGCTGCTGTAGCATAGTCCGTAGCCGCTGTAGTAGCAGCAGTGCCTAGTCCTAAGTTAGTTCTAGCTGTAGATGCACTAGCCAAGTCAGACAAGTTGTTAGCCTTCAGAGCTGCTGTAGACAACTCCGCTGCCGCCGCTGTAGCACTGTTAGCTGCATCTGTAGCACTGCTTGCTGCTGCTGTGGCACTAGAGGCTGCATTAGTCTCAGCAGTCTCAGCATTGGTCTGTGCTGTCTGTGCTGCTGTAGCACTAGCTGCTGCATTGCTTGCCTGTGTAGACGCTGTAGAAGCACTAGAGGCTGCATTGGTAGCACTGGTAGCTGCCTCAGATGCTTTAGTAGTCGCTGTACTAGCTGACCCTGCTGCTGCTGTGGCGCTTGATGCTGCGTTAGTCTCGCTAGTGGCTGCGTTAGTTGCGCTGGTGCTTGCCTCTGATGCCTTGGTAGTTGCAGTGCTTGCAGAGGTTGCTGCATTGCTTGCAGAGGTTACTGCTTCAGCAGCCTTGGTAGTTGCTGTAGTGGCGCTAGAGGCTGCGCTGGTAGCAGAGCTTGCTGCATTGGTAGCACTGGTGCTTGCTTCGCCAGCCTTAGTAGTAGCCGTAGCTGCACTAGCTGCTGCATTAGTGGCTGATGTAGCTGCCTCACTAGCCTTGGTTGTGGCTGTCGTAGCACTGCCTGACGCTGCTGTGGCGCTGCTGGCTGCATTGGTAGCTGAGGTAGCCGCTGCACTAGCATCCGCAGATACAGAGGACTCTGAAGCAGCAGCCGCTGTAGCACTTGCAGCAGCATTGGTGGCTGAGGTAGCTGCACCACTTGCTGAACCAGACGCTGCCGTAGCGGAACTAGAAGCAGCAGTGGCTGAAGAGGAAGCATTAGAGGCCGATGTAGCAGCATTGCTTTCGGAGGTTGAGGCATTGCTGGCGCTAGTCGAAGCCTCTGATGCTTTAGTCGTTGCCGTAGAAGCACTGTTAGACGCACTGGTTGCGCTTGTAGCGGCTTCTGAGGCTTTAGTAGTAGCAGTGGTAGCACTAGCAGCGGAAGCCGTCTCAGAGGCTCCTGAGGCTGTCTCAGAGGCACTGGCTGCTGTAGCACTAGTAGCAGCACCTGTAGCACTGGTGGCTGCGTTAGTCTCTGAGGATGCTGCGGCAGTTGCTGAGTTCTCTGCTGCTGTTGCGTAGGCTGCAACACCTGTAGCACTGTTGGCCGCATTAGTAGCAGAGGTACTTGCTTCAGCAGCTTTAGTTGTAGCTGTTGTAGCAGAGTTAGCCGCATCTACTGCACTAGCGGCTGCATCACTTGCTTTCGTAGTAGCTATGTTAGCCTGGGCTGTAACAGCAGATATAGTGGCATCCGTATTGGAATCACCAGCACCACCGTCACCTCTAAATATAGCCATTGTAGCTCCTACGAAAACAAAAGAAAGGGAGAATAAAGAAAGGGGGACTCCGAAGAATCCCCCAGTTTAGCTTTAAAGTACAGCTAGGGTGAAGCCTGCTTCTGGACGCATTACTTGACAACCGTAAAGCGTATCAGCAGTGTACAGGGTTCCTAGGAATTCCTGCTTGTACTGAGTCTGAGAACGTACTGCCTGCTGCTCTGCAAGAACATTGGTGTCCTTGTGGATCAACTGAGCGCCACGAACGCCAGTTTCAAGAGTAGGTACGTTAGTAGAAACATATACGTCAACGCCGTACAGGTTACCAATCTTGCCAGTCTCTACGCCTTTGCCATTAACAAAGTCAGTAGAAGTGTAGCGATCAATACCCATGATAGCGTTACGCAGTGAGGGTGGTACAACGAAGCTACGACCGTCCATAGGAACGTCTGCATCGTCCATCTTCTGAATCAGCGCACGGAACGCAGCGTCAGAGAATGCACCAATGTCAGCAGTACCGTCAGCGTCATACGCTTCAAGAGCACCAGAGGTAGTGTTGATCTGGAAAGAACCAGAGTTAACGTAGCTAGAACCATCGCCATCGCCGAAAGACTTAGCCAGTTCAAACAGATCGTTGTCAACCTGCTTGGCCAGACCGTAGCCAGCGTCACCAGTATAGAACTGACGCAGAGAAGCGAGAGCCTGTACTTCGGTGATGTCTTCAATCAGACGAGAGAACTCAAAGTGCTTGTTGATGTTAATCAGAACTTCTGACTCAACAGAGTTCTGGATAGTTACGGCAGTCTCTGCAACTTTAGCGTGAGCTGAACCACGAGTAGGCTTAGGGACGTGAATGGTGTCGCCCTTCTTGCCAGTCATGCTCATCTTCTTGATGAGGTTAGCCATTACAAGATTGCTCTTGTACGCAGCAATTACTTCGTCACTCCAGATTTCTGGGATAAACTTAGCGGCGCTAGTGTTGTCTACTGCTCCGCCCATATTGGGATATACTGATGTAGCCATGATAATACTTCCTTAAAGAGATTTAGTTTCTGACTCTCCCTTCTTGGTATGCTTGCATGATCTCGTCAGACAAAGACAAATACCTATCAGGGTCGGTCTGCATTAGTTTAATAATGTCTGAGCGTCTATAAACTTTACGACTTGCTGCTTCACCGCTGCCTTTAGCATTACCTGCTGAGGCGTTCTTAACTGCGGTTTTACGACTAGCCTTCTCATTAGCTACAGTCTGTCCTACTACCTGTTGACGTTCTTTCCACGTAGTGAAGAGTTCATCAGCAGCTTCAGCGTCATACTGTTGATCTGCTTGTACAAAAAGCTGTGTCCGAATCTTTGATCCCTTAATCCAATCAGCAAACTTACCATCTTGTAGAATCTCTTGCATGTCAGGATGACGTTGTTGCAATTGAGCCTGTGCTGTTTGCTTTTTGTACTGCTGAGTTTGTGCTTCAGCAGCTTTAATTGAAGGGTGATTCTTAATAGCTCTCTCGACTGCCTTGTCGGGATCAGAGAAAAAGTCTATATCTTCTTCAGGTTCTTGGGTTGCTGGGGTGTTGGTGTCGAGTTGTGTCTGTATGTAGTTGTCTACTACTGACCGAAGTTCCCCTACCTCTGAGCTTTGACGACCTAAAAGCTTCTCAGCTTCTTGGTGCATCCTTACTATCTCTGCGGTAGACTTCCCTTGATACTTCTCAGGGATTTCATCTTCTTCTTGAGGAGTGTCCTCTACTTGAGGTTCCTCTTGAATTTGATTCACTTCTTCTTCTTGTTCAGTTTCAACGTCTTCAGGTGGACGCTCGTCTATTAGTGTTGCCATTATTAAACTCCGTGAGTATTCTCATTATGGAGGTGTATTATGCAGGGCTTCGGTTAGGAGTTGGCCTTGCGTTCTTGCTGTAACTTCTGCGCTCTGTTTTTTTCCCACTGTCTGGTAGCACCCATAAAATCACCAGAGATAGGGTCTAGCTTACTTCGCACAGCACTTACAATTCTTCTTGCAATCTTGTCGCAATCTAAGCAGGGAATGTGGGTACACTCTGAATCTGTGTAGCGTTCGTTTGTGTGTCCACCTTCGCAGCGATACTCGTAGATAGCCCTCATTAGGCAGCTTCTTCTACTTCATCTTCCTTTAATGCTTCTGCTTCTGTTGCATCGATTTGAGCTTCTAGGTTTAGTAGGTTAGCTATGATAGAAAGTTGGCCTTTACGGAAGTGAAGGTCTTCATTATCTTTTGCAGCTTCTACTGAGTTGATAACCATCGCATTAGACTTAAGGTCTTCCATCAGCTGCTTCCAGCCGTCTGTTCCAAACATATCTCTAATGTTACGGTAATATAGCTCAAGGTCTTTATCAATCATACTGTTTCTCCTATTAGGACAGCGTTGTTTATATTAGTCTTACACAGTTATTATAACATAAAAGCATAAGAAAGTCAAGCGTTATTTCTTCTTTTTACTTGACTTTGTCGTATTTTTGTTGTATATAGCGTCCCAGTTGGCTGCAAACTTCTTCTGATCTGTCTTGCGCTGGGCACTTCCTTTACCACCGTGGGTCTGACCCTTCATCGTTTAACTGGCTTCTTCTTAGGCTTTACCGCTGTCTTTTTCTTAGGTGGGCGACCTACTTTATTACCGTATGTACCTTTACCGTATGGCATAGTATTCTCCTGTTATTACCACTTAACTCTGTCAGCCCAATAAGCCGCTGACATCTTACCTTTGGCAATGTTCTTGCCGTGTCGTGCTTTAAAACTAGCACGTTTCTTCTTCATTGCTTCGGACTCTCCCGCTTTAGGCTTTCCTGCGGTCTTTGCCCCCTGTTCTCCAAACCTAATCGTCTTGATTTTGTCACCTTCTTTTGCCACGACAACATGGCTTTTCTTTGGGTGACTAGGGGTACGCTTCGGTTGATTAAATTTATCAACTCCAGCCCTAGCTAGTCTTGGGTCTGGTTTTTTTGCTGGCATTCTTAGCTCCTGTTTCCGCTATTTGTTTCTCAAGTTGTGCAATCTTCTTAAAAAGTTCCTCAAACTGTACATTTACTTGAGCTACTACGTGTTCTAAGTCTCTATTGCTGACCATTGGGCATCATTCCTTGTGGTTGTGGCTGAGGAGCTGCTGGTCGAGGCTGTGGAGCCGCCTCTTTAGCAACATTACCCTCTTTTACTGCTACTTCACGCTCTTTTAGCAGTTGTTTAGAGATTTCTAGGCGCTTCTGGAACTCTTTATCGTCTGCATCACCCTTGTTTAGGTTAGTTGTAACAGCTTTGATGCGGTCAATCTCCAGTTCCTGCGGTATAGCCTGTGCTTCAACTGCAATCTTCTGCGCTCTAGCCTGCGATTCAGCAGCTTGGCCGTTAAGTGCAGCAGTTTGTGAAGCCTGGAACTCCATCTGACCCTGTTGAGCCATCTGTTGAGCCTGTTGTGCTTCTGGATTAGGCTGATTAGCCTGCTCAAGAGTAGCAATAAGCTCTTCACGGTTAGACAGGTTCATGTTGTCAATAATAGACATAACCAGCTTAGGATACATTGGCGTGTCTGGTGACATGGTTTGTAGCAACTGTACAAGCTGTGTTACTTCGTACTCACGAGCAATAATACCTAGTGAGCTAGAAGTGTGGAACTTGTAGTCAGCTACTGGATACAGCTCAGGTTCAAACTGCATATAACGCCAAGCTGCCTTAGTCACAAAAGGAATAAGGAATGCTTCTTGGAAGTTGATTAGTGTACGCTTGTGGCGCTTGATGATAGCGCCTAGTGACATAGAAACACCAGCAGCAGTAGCATCGCCGTTGATAGAGCCAGAGATACCAGCACTGTCAATAGCGCCTGTAGCTGTCTGTACCATAGTCTGCAACGCCTGAGCCTGTGCAAAGGTAATCTGGTTAACATTACCAAAGTTAAAGGGCTGTAGAATCTCAGCAGGGTTGCCGTTGGTTAGAATGGTCTTACCGGGCTGTATAGAGGGCTTGGCACCACGAGGCATACGGGAAGCATCCATAGCCATCATTGGGTGTATAGTCAGTGCTAGAGCGTCAATACGAGCGCGTAGTTCTGTGTCTAACGCCTTTTGACTGTTGTAGCCTTTTTCACATACTCCTCGACCCCAGAAGCGGCTAGGAACGACATCCCATGGGAATGCTACGACAGGACGGTCTTCCATCATGTACGGGTTCTTAGATGCCTTTAGCAAGACACCGCCGTTAGCAATAACAACAACAGCCTCTACATAATAGGAATCGTCTTCTTCGTCACCAAGCTCTACAACTTCTTCTTCTGAGTCTGGTTCTTTCATTGACTTGTCTAGCAGGTGGCGAGGAACAAGGCCGTAGTATTTAGTCAGTCTAACTTTGTCATCTTCAAACTGAGTAAGCTCTTGGTCTGGTTCAATGTCAAAGTCTGTAGAAGCTAGCTCTAACGGTACGTCACGGTACACACCGCTTTCCTGTAGCTGCTCTACTGAGTGAGCTGACACAAACTCATCTACTGCACAACCCAGCGCAGACTGGATGTCTGTAGCTACTGGATCAATTAGGAAGTTTTGTGGCATTACAGGGCGTAACTTGACGCATGTACGATCTTGTATGTTAACACCTACGGCTGTAAGCTCACCACCCATTACAGGCTGTGTAGCAGGCTTCATCTCTTTTTCTTCTTCAAGAACAATCTCAGCAATGCCTGTACCAAATACAGCAGCGTTGATTAGACACTCAGCCACTGACTTACGTACCATGTTCTTTTTAAAATCTTGCTCTAGCGCGTTACGCAGCAAAGCAATGTCGTTAGGGTCTTGATCGTAGACATCATCTTTAATGTCAAACCACTTGCCACGGCCAAAGGTAGCTTCCTCTAGCTCTGCTACTGAAGACTCAACAGCCTGCTGTAGCGCAGGAGAGATAATCTTAGAGCGTTCAGTGTCTCGTGTGCGATCCTGTGGAGACCACTGACCACGCCAGAGACGGTAGTATTCTTCAAAGCGTTGTGAGTAGTTAGCTTCAAAGTGGTCACGCCATGAGTCACACTTTTCAATTACCCAGTTCTCTAGGTGCTGCTCTGTAGCGAAGTTGTCGTTGCCTTCTAGTTCCATAGTTAGTAGCCTGCGTATTTGTCTAGGAATTCGTAGTCCTCTTCTTCATAGTCAAAAGCATACGAGACCTTAGCTAACTGGTCAATGTATGCAAGAGCATCTATCAAGTCATCGTGGACTAATTGGTTAGGGAACTGGAACAACTCGTCTAGGAACTGAGCATTCCACTTACCTTTGTTCAGTGTTAAGTTACCGTGTTCTAGGCGGCCTTGTAGTGCCCACACGATCCTATCTGTCTTCTTCTTGTTGCCGTGTGTTAGCTCTTCCACCCTAAAGAATGTTTGGTTCTTCTTCATTATGTCGTTCAGGTAGGGGTAGACAGCGTTCTTTAACGCACCCTTCTCAATACCTACTGCGACTGGTTGGTAGTCTCTGACTGCTTCAAAGATTCGTCTGGCAGTCTCTTCGACGCCCCAACGGCCATGTATGATATTAGCAACCCACCAGCCTTCGACGCCCGCTTTAACCACAGCAATTGCCGTCTGGTCAAGTCTTTTGGTTTTAGTAGTGACTTTTTGTACATCTGCAAATCCTGCCAAATCGACAGCAATGTAATAATTACCATCAGTAGGTTCTTCCTCACTAAATCTAACATCTTCTTCTTTAAAGAGTTCACTGCCGTGCGCCTCAAAGGATGCCATAAACTCCTGACGGAATGAGAAGGCTGACATAGAGCCTTTAGCTGCTTCAATCTCTTCAGGATCAAGTAGTGGGTTATCGTAGCTAGTAAAGTGATACCCCTTGAACGTAGGGTCTTCAGAGATACTAGCGTACTGGTATAGATCGTAGAAGTGGTTACGACCCATAGGTGTACCAATAAAGAGTCTTTGTTTTTGTAGTTCTTCTGTTTTTACTTCAAGCTTCATACTCTAATTTGCTCCATATCGTTTTCAGCTCGAACAATTGACTGTAGTCTTAATACATCAGCCAATATATCCCATGAACTGTCGTGTGCTTTAAATACTGAATCCCATTTCTCATCATTTTCACAAGGTGCAAATCCATTCTTCTTTAATTCAAAATTGAACTTTGCATCAATGTAAGTTCTTGTGTCCCTTACGGAATAGAACTTGAGGTGAGAATCCATGTGTTGTTGTTTACCTTGAGAAGCGTATAATCTAGCAAGAATGATTGGATCAAACGTATTTGATCTTGACCACCAATATTTTCAAGGATAAATATGACATCTTCACTATTTGTGAGTCCAACGTTGGTTGACGGGCTAGAGATATCAATAACACTCAGATCAACTCCAAGAAGGTTAGTGATATTGCTGGTTATACAATCATTAGATGTGGCCTGGTCACCAGATAGGTCTGTACAGGCCTCAATGATATATTCTTGTCCAACAGTAGATACATCTATAGTTTGTAAAAAAGTATAACTGGTAGAGCTCCCTCCTGAAATACTTCCAGTAAATACCTCAGAGGCTACAAGTGTTCCATCTAAACTAAGTTGTAGAGGAATATTTGATTGTGCATTTAAACCAGTATTAGCAATTGTTACTGTTACAGTTTG
>ENA-OQVM01006622-OQVM01006622.1-marine-metagenome-genome-assembly--contig:-NODE-6622-length-10434-cov-8.978662_pt1 | contig 10434 bp, 9 predicted proteins | sample MGYA00237776_ERZ505498 | MGnify/ENA primary metagenome ERZ505498 (study PRJEB26159, sample SAMN06265151) | marine metagenome | isolation source: Helgoland LTER site | place: Germany:Helgoland, sampling... | reverse complement strand
TACGTCAGAAGCATTTTCAGTATTGGAATTACTGACTATTTCAGAAGATAAAAAGGAGCTTCTCAAAACGTTTGGAACCAGTCTTATGGATAGAACTGTGTAATGAATCTACCATCTAATTTTGAAGATTTAATTGCGGAGGTAAATCAGTTAGATTTATATAAAAAATTAGTTTTTCAACTTAATAAAGATTTTTCACGTGCCAATGTGGACTTGAATTTTCATGAAGAAGTGTTGCCAACAAGCTTGAAATTAGTGCTTAACGAAACGGTCTATACGCTGATCCAAGAAAATTTTGCGGACTACTTAAACTTACTTTACATAATAGACGTTTCCGAAAAAGAAGTCAAAGCTTTAGATGGAAGTGATCCTCTTAAACTATCAGAAGCCGTGTCTTTTCTTATTTTGAAACGCGAGTGGCAAAAAGTTTGGTTTAGAAATAAATATTAAAAATCTTTTTTCTTAGCAATTTTAATGATTTGTAATATTGGGAGTAGCACCCAAATGACTAACACCGATAATGAGATTATAAGTCCAAAATCAGTTCCAAAAAACTTCTTAAAAATGGCTCCAGTGTACCCCAACAAAGCGGAAATATCTAATTTCAGTAAAATCAGGATTCTAGAGAGATCGATTGGGTTTAGCATTGTTCCTACAAGGGACAGCTTGTCTAGTGGGTAGTTTTCAAACAAAATTAATGACATTAAAAATAGGCCGTCGTAGATTATTGCTAGAAACAACCAAAGGAGAATGGCATAGCCAAAACCTTTAATTTTGTTTTCGTTTGATAAAGCGATGATAAAAGCCAAGGCGGTAAATATGAGTGTAAGAAACGTTCCTGTGATTAGTAACAATGAAAAGTCCCATATAGCAGCCGATTTAAATACGCCATAAGCAATAAACGGAATGCCTAATCCTAATAGCAAGCTCATGGATAGCGAGATCGCGACGCCCAAATACTGACCTAAAAAAATGGACGATCGTTTTAAGGGTTGTGCCAATAAGAGTTCTGTAAATTCTTTGGAATTGTAATAGTACATGACTCCAAAAATGGTTCCTATTAGGGGGACAAGAACAATAATCACATTCATTAATGTAATGACTGCTTTTGAAAGATCATTATTTAAAAACAGAAGGACAGCACCTAACAATAAATAAAAACAGAAATACACGTAGCTCCAGCGGCTGCGTATTAAATCATAAAAACTATATTTTAGAATTTTAAGCATGATTATCGATTAATATAGACGCAATGGCTTGCTCAAAATTTGGCTGATTGGTCTTGGTTTTTAGTTCTGACACAGGTCCTTTAAAGTATATTTTTCCCTCAAGTATAAATACAATTTCATCTGAAATTTCTTCAACAAAACTCATAATGTGAGAGGTGATTAAAATGGTTTTGCCTTTGGCTTTTTCAGTTTGAATTAAGTCTTTTAAACGAATCAATGAAATCGGGTCTAAACCGGTGGTTGGTTCGTCTAAAATAATTAACGGACTGTCGAACATAAAGGTTAAAACAATATTTACTTTTTGTTTTGTTCCTCCAGATAAATTGCCTAGTTTTTTATCTAAAAATGGAGCTAGTTTAAAGAGTTCGATTAAGCGCTCATCTTCATTTGTGTTGCCCCGTAAATCCTTAATCATTTTAATTAATTCCTTTACTTTTAAATTAGTTGGAAAATTGGCTATTTGTGGTAAATAATCAATTTTATGTCTGTATGCTGAATTTCCTTTGATGTTTTCTCCCAATACTGAAATCGTTCCTTTATCAGGGGTGACCATTCCTAAAATAGACTTTATGAGGGTAGTTTTCCCAGAGCCATTTGGGCCGAGTACAGCAAAAATCCCGCTACTCTTTATAGTCAAGTCAACACCCTCGAGTACTTGGTTTCCCCCAAATCTTTTATATAAATTTTGAATATCTACCATGATGCTTTTTTGATTAAAGGATTGTTGTCTAGTAAATTATCTGGTGTAAAAACAGGCGATACTTTTTCGGAAAAATCAATAAGATCAATAAACAAACTCCGCAGTAAAATAATGGTTTCAGGTGTTCTGTTTACGATATATGAAAATAGTTTTACGGGCCGATAGGGGACATCGCCAATACCATTTTTATCAAGATCGTAACCCGTGTAATTACTCCAGTAATTTCCATCAAACTCATTGTCATTTACTTTACTGTTGTATGAAATGTCAAAAGAATTATAAAGAAAATTATTTTCTAAGAAACGATTCGCATAGCAGGCACCACGCACTTTTATCGCCCACCCATTATTGATAAAATTATTGTTTTTATATATAATTCTGTTGGAGCCTTCAATGTTAATACCAATGGTGTTTTCTTCAAAAGTGTTCCCTACAATTTCAGCATCATTAATTTCCTTTAATAACATGCCATACGAAGCGGTCCCCCAATTTTCTTTAAAAGTGTTGTCGAGCATTTTAATTTTTTTAGAAAACATAACAGCGACCCCAGCACCGTTATTTTCAAACGTATTGTTTTGATAAACATCGTTGTTCGAAAACATAAAATGCAAACCATAGCGGAGGTTTTTGGTGCTCACATTGTTTTTGATCAAACAGTCATCAGAAAATTCCAGATAGATGCCGTCCCTAACATGCTCTATATAATTATGTTCTATTTCTATATGATTACTGTACCACAATTGAATGCCATTTCCAGAGTTGTATTCTTTTACCGCATTGCCAATTACTTTGTTGTGATATACTTTTCCGTACTGTGATTTTTCAATATAAATTCCAAAAAAAAGATTTTCTAAAACTAAATTTTGAATCACAAAATTCTTACTTCTTCTGACTCGAATAGCAGCATAGTCTTCTGTGTAACTTGTGCCCACATTTATGATAAAAAAGCCATCAACAGTTACATTATCAGAACGAATGGTAATGATTTCTCCTTTTAATTCTCCATCAATTATAGGGTGGTTTTTGCCAATAATCGTGAGCGGTTTATCAATGATAATACTGTGCTCTTTATAAGTCCCTTTTTTTACCACAATGGAATCAAAATCTTGAGCCACTTCAATCGCTGTTTTCAAGCTACTTATAGGACAGCTGCCACAAACTTCAATCTTTTGAGCATGCGTTATAAACGCAATAAAACTGATGAGATAAAATAAAAGCCATTTATTCATAAAGGCTAATGGTTAAAATGTTCAAGTAAGCTACTCCAAGAATAGAGGGTTCCTTTTTTTTCTTTTTGAACTTTTTCGGCATCCGTTTTATCTTTAAAGGCCGATAAAAAAGCACCCATAGGACTTGGAATGTTTTCGCTAATTAGAAAAGTTGCTTGTGTAGCATCAATTAAAACTTCAGGCTCCATGTAATTATTAGATAAGTACAGAGCTATTTCAGAAGTGTCAAAATCACCCATAAAATGAATCATACATTCAGTTGCATCGAATTTGTAAACTTTCCCTTTTTGAGTTACAATTTCGGCGGCATGAATTTTATCTACAATGGTCATTCTACAAAAATGGCACCCATCTTCTCCGTATGCTATCGCTTTTGGAGAGACATTACAACCCATAAACAGCAACAGCAATGCTATTGATAAATAGTGTTTTAGCATTTTCATTTTTAAGTGATTTATTGTTTGCTTACGCCTGTATAGTTGAATTTTTTCGATAATTTTTCTTTCCAATTAAATAAGCAAAGAATGCGCCTGCAATTCCCAGACCTAGAAATAAAGCACCCAATCTTGGATAGGAATGCGCCCTAAAATTCAAGATGTCTTTGCTTCCAAAAATTGGTGGTTGAAAGCCCATTACTGACCCGTCAGGGTTTGTAAATTTCATGATTGCTTTTGGGTCAAGATTGTGACCATAATCATGCTCCCAAATATAAAAATCATACATGCCCGCACTGCTCAATGCAATCATTAAAACAAACCAAAATAAAAACCATTTATAGTTTCCAAAAAAGGCGATGATCAACCCAATAACCGTTGTGATCATAATCCCTATCGGAAAGATTTTAAATTCGGGGATGGCTTTAGGGATGTATTTCATCCCCACATAGTGGTTCATTAAATTGATGTTTTTAATATCATGTGGATGCACATCTGAAAAATCATTGATATGAATATTCATCGCCAATGGTGTAGGATATTGCGGGGCTTCTAAAGTAATTCTCCAAAGGGGAAATAGAAATAGACCTAAGGGTAATAATACCGCAATAAGCATGATGTAGTTTGATTTTTTCATCTATAAAATATTTGAGATTTAGAGTCGTATTTTAGTAAGAATGGCAAGAGCAAAATAATTCACTCTTGCCATTTTAGAAAATAAACTTTATAACAAGTTATTTGCCTTCTGATTATTCAATGTCTTCTCCAAGAGACCATTTTAAAGGTCTTTTAGAATTTGTGGCAGACACGCGAACATAGCCTTGCATTTCTTGATGTAAAGCAGAACAGAAGTCGGTGCAATAGAATGGCCATACCCCAACTTGTTTTGGTTCCCAAACAAACGTTTCTGTTTGTCCTGGCATGATTAATAATTCTGAGGTGTTAGCTCCAATGATACTTACGCCATGAGGAACATCGTAATCTTGCTCTAAATTGGTGACATGGAAATAGACTTTATCTCCTACTTTTACGCCTTCGATATTATCTGGCGAAAAGTGACTTCGAATGGTAGTCATATAAATATGTACTGTTTTGCCATCACGAACCACTTTTGTATCAGCTTCGCTTAATGCAGCATAAGGGTGTTTGTTTTCCTCCAATTTATATATCTTTTTAGAATTTGGAGTTATTAATTCCGCAGGAATTCCAGCGGCATAATGCGGTTCTCCAACGGTTGGAAAATCTAACAATAATTCCATTTTATCTCCAGAGATATCATATAATTGAGCGGATTGTGTAACTTCAGGTCCCGTTGGTAAATATCGATCCTTTGTGATTTTATTCATTCCAAGCACGTATTTTCCAAAGGGTTTTTGAGAGTTTCCACCTGGAACCATTAAGTGACCAATAGAATAATAACTAGGCTGTCTATCCAGAACTTCCCATGTGCCTAATTTCCATTTTACAATTTCTGAAGAAATAAAGAAGGATGTATATGCATTTCCTTTATTGTCAAATTCAGTGTGTAAAGGTCCTAATCCTGGTTGCTCTACAGCACCAGCTAAAACATCTTCAAAATTTAAAATGGGGATACCATAAGCATCTCCCGCAAATTTTTTGTTTTCAATGGCATCTAGCATTTTTGTAAAAGAATGTACAGTTACATTTGCCGATAGTTTTCCACTCCCTACAATATATTCACCTGTTGGATCAACGTCACAACCATGTGGCGATTTTGGGGTTGGTAAAAAGTAAAGTGCTCCAGGAACTTCTGAAGGATCTACCATCAATACTTCTTTTTTCATTGTCGATGTGGCAGAATGTGTGTGTTCATCATAAACGTTATGCGCATAGTTTGTCTTCATTTTTTTACCACCACCATTATTCACATATTCTTCAATTTTTTTCCAGTTAACGGCTGCAATAAAATCCTTATCGTTTTGAGAGGCATTTACTTCTAATAGCGTGCTAGCTTCTTCAGTATTATAAGTTGTAAAGAAGAACCATCCATGAGATTTTCCTCTTCCAGGGTGTGCTTTGTCATAATCAAAACCAGGCATTAAAACTTGGAATTTTAAATCCATTCCACCATCTTTTGGATCCACTTTAATAAAAGAAAGTGTGCCTTTAAAGTTGCCTTTATATTCCTTAATAGCTATATCGCGTTGGGGAACAGGAACACTAAAACGAGTCCCAGCAACGACATACTCTGTGTTGTCAGTAACATAAGAAGAACTGTGATTTCCTGCACTATTTGGGATTTCAATGATTTCGGTAGTTTCAAAAGTGGTCAAATCTATCTTAGCAATTCTTGGCGTGTTGTTGCCATTTATAAACACATAACGACCATCTAACTCTCCGTTGGTTTGTGAAATATCGGGATGGTGAGCGTCATCCCATGGAATAAATCCAAAAGACGTATTCAACATAGGTTTTGTTTCTTCATTGTATCCGTACGCCTTTTCAGCATCTTGAGAGAATACGGGAATCACTTTAAATAACCGTCCAGAAGGCAGTCCGTAAACAGCTAATTGACCACTGAATCCACCAGAGACAAACGCGTAAAACTCATCGTGTTCACCGGGGGCTACATACACTTTTTCTGCGGCGTTGCTAGACAATGCGCCAGCATTAGATTTTGATGCATTATTACAACTTGTAAATGTTACAAGAATACTGAATACTGCAGCGATTGATTTTAAAATAGTTTTCATTATTATATTTTATTTAGGGTTAGGTTATTTTGTAGGTGGGGGTGGTAATAATACTTTATCAATGACATGTACAATTCCATTCCCAGCAGGGATACTTGCGAGAATTTTTGCTCCCCCAATCATAGGCTCACCGTCAACAACTTCTACTTTTACATATCCATTATTGGCCTGTCCTAGTTTTTTAAATTTCTTTAAAAAGTCCTTAGAGTAATTCCCTGGAGTTACATGATACTTCAGAATATTGGCCAAAGCGTCTTTGTTTTCCGGTTTCAATAAATGTTCTACAGTGCCTTCGGGCAAGGCTGCAAAGGCCTCATTTGTTGGAGCAAAAACCATCAAGGGTCCAGCATTCACTAGCGAGTTTTCTAATTGCGCAGCTTGTACAGCCGCAACGAGTGTGGTGTGATCTTTTGATCCAATCGCAATACTCAGAACGGTAGGTCTGCCTTCGTCATCTTTAACAAAAGCCTGTCCAGTTCTTTCTTTAGGAGTTTCAGTTTTTGCATCCTTGGTTTCGTTTTTGTTTTTACAGGCGACAAAGAGTGCCATACAAAGCATGGTAATTAAAGTTTGTTTGAGTGTTTTCATTATGATATTAGTTAAGGGTTCTAAAATATTCTAAGACAGCTCTCGCTTCATCTTCAGTTAAGTTTTGATTCGCCATTGGAGCACTATTAAATTCAACAAGCAATTTTTTTGCTAAAGGGTCTTTGCTGATCATCTCTTCGGGGTTTAGAATCATATTCATGATCCATTCTGGCGAACGTCTTTTTGTAATACCACTTGGGTCGGGGCCAATGTATTTTTTCCCAACACGGTGACATGCGGTGCACATTTTTTTGAAAATAGCGGCTCCTTTTGTTGCTATCCCAGAATCGACCTCAGAATTAAGCGTCATAGATTTGATGGGGCCAACTCCCTTATTAACCAAGTCGATTGTGGTAGACGCCTTTAAAGTTTCTGTTTTTTTGGAAATAGGTTGTTCGGTTTTCTGACTTTTAATTTTTATTTGGTTGGGCTCCTTTTTTGGAGCTTCCTTACAGTTGAAAATCAGTAAAATCAACATAAAAGCTAATAGTTTAAATGGGGTCTTCATAGTTTGTTTTATTAGGTTTAACACTGCAAAAATAGGTTCAATTTATGGTCTAAAAGGTGACATAAGTCACCTTATGAATGCCATATAACTCCTTAGTAACCAATCTATAGATTTAGGTTTTTTGATATTTACGGGCTTGCAGGTGCATTAAAAATTTTAAATGAATGGGTTTTTGTTTTTAAGTTATAAAACACATTCAAACCCTTCCTGCTTTTTAATAAATCAGAACACTGTTAAAATATCTTCACATTTATAACGTTTTCACATCTCATATTCGTGAAAAATCGTATTTTTGCCTATATTTTTCTAAAGAAAAAATAGAATTATTAATTCATGGATAAGTATTCTTTTTTAAACGCCGCCCATACCGCTTATTTTGCGGATTTATACGAACAATATCAACAAGACCCAGACAGCGTTGAGCCAAGCTGGAAAGCTTTCTTTCAAGGCTATGATTTTGGAAGCGACAGCAGTGAAGCTTCTGACGAAATTGTGGAGGGGGTTAACACACAAATCCCAGAGCATGTACAAAAAGAGTTTCAGGTTGTAAAACTCATTGATGATTACCGTACTCGTGGGCATTTATTTACCAAAACCAATCCTGTTAGAGACCGAAGACAATACACACCTTCTCTGGAAATTAGCAACTTTGGGCTGTCATCAGCAGATTTAGATACGGTTTTTAATGCAGGTGATATTATTGGGATTGGTCCTCAAAGTTTACGTGAAATTCAAAAGCATCTGGAGGCTATTTATTGCGATGCGATTGGGGTAGAATACATGTACATCCGCCGACCGAATGAGCGTCAATGGATTCAAGATAAATTGAACAGTAACGATAATCAGGGTAATTTTACTGCTGATCAAAAAAAACATATCCTCAAAAAACTAAATGAAGCTGTTTCGTTTGAAACCTTTTTGCACACAAAATATGTCGGTCAAAAACGATTTTCATTAGAAGGAAATGAATCATTAATTCCTGCCATTGATGCGCTTATTGAAAAAGCCGCTGCTTATGGCGTCAAAGAATTTGTCATGGGAATGGCCCACAGGGGTCGTTTGAGTACGCTGACCAATATTTTCGGAAAATCGGCCAGTGATATTTTTAGCGAATTTGATGGAAAAGATTATGAAGAAGAAGTATTTGATGGCGATGTAAAATACCATCTTGGTTGGACGAGTGACCGTTTGACAGATAATGGCAATCGAATTAATTTGAGTATTGCACCCAACCCTTCGCACCTCGAAACAGTCGGTGCAGTTGTTGAAGGGATTACAAGAGCAAAACAAGACAAACTGAAATCCGAAGATGCGAGCAAAGTGTTGCCAATTGTGGTACACGGTGATGCCGCCATCGCAGGACAAGGACTCGTTTATGAAGTGGTTCAAATGGCACAGCTAGACGGTTATAAAACCAATGGAACCATTCACATAGTGGTGAATAATCAAATTGGATTTACCACAAATTACCTCGATGCACGTTCGTCCACTTATTGTACCGACGTTGCAAAAGTGACACTGTCGCCAGTATTGCATGTCAATGCCGATGATGCTGAAGCCGTGGTACACTCCATTTTATTCGCCTTAGATTTCAGAATGCAGTTTAAGCGTGATGTGTTTATCGATTTGTTAGGCTATCGAAAATATGGTCATAACGAAGGAGATGAACCGCGTTTTACACAGCCAAAACTGTATAAAGCCATTGCCAGCCATGACAATCCGCGCAATATATATGCACAAAAACTAATGGATGAAGGCATTATTGATTCCAATTATGTTTCAAAACTTGAGCAAGACTATAAGGCTTCTTTAGAAACGGAATTAAAAACGTCCAGAAAAGAAGATAAAACCGTCATCACGCCATTTATGCAAGAGGCTTGGGAGAATTTCCCGAGAGCTAAGGCAAATAAAATGCGAGCCACGGTAGATACCACCTACCCAAAAGAAAAACTAGCTTCAATTGCGAAAATCATATCCTCGCTTCCTGAAGATAAAAAATTTATACGCAAGATTTCTCGTTTGATCGAAGCTCGAAAACAAATGTTTGAAGGGGATAAACTGGATTGGTCCATGGCCGAACATTTAGCTTATGGATCTCTTTTAGAAGAAGGGTTTGATGTGCGTATTTCAGGACAAGATGTAGAACGAGGAACCTTCTCTCACCGCCATGCAGTGGTAAAAGTAGAAGACAGTGAAGAAGAAGTTGTTCTTCTCAAAAACATAAGTCCAAACCAAGGACAGTTTAATATTTACAACTCCTTATTATCCGAATACGGAGTGGTAGGATTTGATTATGGCTATGCCATGGCAAGTCCAAACACCCTTACAATTTGGGAAGCTCAATTTGGAGACTTCAGTAATGGCGCTCAAATCATGATTGATCAATACATTTCATGTGGAGAAGATAAATGGAAAACACCCAATGGCATCGTCCTGTTATTACCGCATGGTTACGAAGGACAAGGGGCGGAGCATTCTTCGGGCCGTATGGAGCGTTACCTCCAGCTTTGTGGAAAAGACAATATGTTTATTGCCGATTGTACCACGCCGGCAAATATGTATCATTTATTAAGACGTCAACTAAAAGCAGATTTCAGAAAGCCTTTAATTGTATTCACACCTAAAAGTTTATTGCGCCATCCAAAAGTAGTTTCTACGGTTGATGAATTTGCAAACGGAAGTTTTCAAATGTTGATTGATGACAAGTTATCACAGGCTGAAACCATTAAAACATTGGTTTTTGTCACCGGTAAATTCTATTATGATTTACTAGAAGCGCAAGAAAATTTAGGAAGAACTGATGTTGCCTTGGTACGTGTAGAACAATTATTCCCACTTCCAGAGGATGAAATGGAGGTATTGATTTCAAAATACAAAAATGCAGATGATATCGTCTGGGCACAAGAAGAACCAAGGAATATGGGCGCTTATGCACACATATTAATGCATATAGAAGATGCTAGAAATTGGCGTGTGGCTTCAAGACGAAGTTACAGCGCACCTGCGGCTGGAAGTTCCACCCGTTCCAAAAA
>ENA-OQVM01006615-OQVM01006615.1-marine-metagenome-genome-assembly--contig:-NODE-6615-length-10440-cov-70.389752_pt1 | contig 10440 bp, 8 predicted proteins | sample MGYA00237776_ERZ505498 | MGnify/ENA primary metagenome ERZ505498 (study PRJEB26159, sample SAMN06265151) | marine metagenome | isolation source: Helgoland LTER site | place: Germany:Helgoland, sampling... | reverse complement strand
TTATCATTCTTATTATAAATTCAAATACGATACAAACATACAAAAAGTTTCGTTAGTTGTAAACTTTTAATTTTTGCTAACGTTTAGTATAAGAATAGTAGCCGATTGCGGGCTTCATTCCTGTCAAGTTACAGAAAAGTTGAAGCGGGCTGTAACCCTTGAATTTACTACTGAACCGGCTATTATTTTTATACATTGTTAGCAGTTGGCCTTATTTCTTTCGTATCAATTAGGTTTTAAATATTCTTCCACGTCAATTAAATTGTTTTCACCAAACCAAGTCTTAATATTAGCTAAAGCTAAAGTGTCAAGGTCTGACAAGCAAAGAACAAATAAATTCTCTATGGCTCTTGAACATTCAACATAGAATAAATTTCTTGTTCGCAATTTTCGTTCAGGTTTTTCTTCAGTGTCATTGAAGAAATTCTTGAAGTTATATTCTTGAACCCATTCGGTGTCATCAATTACAGTAAGGACATTTCTAAATTCCTCTCCTTTTGTTCCGTGTTTAGTCGAAAAAACAGTATTGTTTTGAACATGTTTCCAAAAGGCTAGAAGTTCTTCATAAGGCAAATCCATAAAAGTGTCAAATAGTGTTTTGTCTTTGATTTGTCTTTCTTTTTCTTTGTCCGTTAAATCTTTTTGGTCAATGGATAATCGTTCGATAAATTCAATGATTTTTCGATTGGAAACAAGACCATTATTTGACGCAAATTCAAAAACTTCTTTAATTTTCCATTCCCTTCTATTTTCAGAAAGATTTTCAAGAAATTCAGCAACTTGCTTCTTTTGATTATGTTTAAATTCTCCGTTTAGAAAAGAGCCGTTTTTTCTAATAAATCGGATTACTTCATTTTGATTTTCCTCTTTCCAAAAACTAATTAAATGTTCCAAACCTGTTTTTCTTTCTTGTGATGTCTTTTTATCTATAGTTCCAACAAAAAAAGTAACTAAAGGATGATTTCTATCAAGCAACCTTTCTTTTGTGCTTTGACCAAACCTTTTAGAAAAAACAGAATATAAATTTCCAAATCCTGCTCTTTGAGCAACACGACTATTTGCAAGCACCAAAATTTTAGCATTTGAATCACCTTCAAATGTCCAACCTGATTCTGATATTTTTTTTACTACATTATCGTAAAAAACGTTTTTGATAATAGCTATTTCGGCATTAAATTCTCTTATCTTCTTTGCAGGCTTTTCAGGGTGTTTTGCCCAATAAATAAACTTCACACTACCTTGAATTTCTTTCTGTGACTTTTTGTATAATGTTATTTCTAAAGTTGTTAAGCAATCCAACTACGGACAAAGAAGAACGATAGTTTTCTTCTTTTTTTACTAATTCTATTTGTCCTCCATTTGAGGTGTAATATTTTTCCAATTCACCTATGCCATAATCATAGATTTTTTGGTGTGAATCACCGTAAAAACCAATAACAACTTTTTTATTATTTCGTTTCAGAAGACAATCAATCAAACAAAAAACTGTTTCTTCTGCGGTGTCCTGGTATTCATCAACAAAAACATAAGGATATCTTGCAGAAACTATATCTGTTAAAAGTGTATAATTTTCATACATCATTTTAGCTATTTCAATCACATCATCGTGTTGAATTATCCCATTCTCAAAATCATTAAATGATGTATCGTTGTATTCCACTTTTTTGACAAAATCAATTCTGTCGGCTAATTTTTCAATGTATCTTGAATCTGTTTTCCCTTTCGCTTTGTCCTTTTCAAAATTTATTTCATTGAGTTTACAAAGTTCTATTTTCAGTTGCTTTTGATATTGTTTTATTGAACCCCACAAAAACTCGTGAATTGTTGATACAAGAACTAATTCGTTATTTTCTATTCTGTCTTTAATTTCGTTTTTTGCGACATTAGTATAAGTAATACAAACAATTTTTTTAGTTGCCTTTTTTAAATCATCACCTTTATTTTGAATAAGATAATTTAAAGTTTGTATCAATGTGTATGTTTTACCTGAGCCAGCACCAGCCTCTAATATGAAGCTTTTGCTTTCCTCAATGTATTGTGAGATTTGTTTAAAAGCTGTCATATTATTTTGCGATTTCATTATTTGCCAACCACACTAAACCTTCTTCAATATACTTGGGAACATTCCATGATAATTTAGTCTCAACTTCATTAAAAACCATTAAATCAAATGTAAAATCTGTTTTTTCACCTGATTTAGGCGCTAATTCATATGGACTTATACTAAGGTCTTTGCTTTTTAAAAGTGAAAAAGAATCTTTAACTAATTTATCTGAACCGTCCTTTTGATAGGTAGAATTAAAAAAAATCTTATTTCTGTTTATGACTGCATCTTCAAGACTTCTTGCTACATAGTCGGAATCATTTTCTTTTATTTGATAAGCAACACGAATCAAGTCTGAATCATATTTGTTTTTATCAGAGCAATTTATCAAGTCAGTAATTAATTTCTGCTTCGGCAACCAATTCAGCAACGTTGAATTTGATGTTTCCGCATTTGCTGTATCAGTTGGACAAGCTTTGCGATTATCCGCAGGATTTATAGAATCAATATCAGTTATGACTAAACACTTTGCATTGACAAATTTCAAAAGCTCTTTAAATTTCACCGTATAAGCCCCACCAACTTCAATTATTGAAACGTATTCGTTGTTCAAATTTTCAGCAACCTTATTAATCATCAGAGGAAGTAAAATTCTCTCTGTTGTTCCTTCTACAAGTATTACTTTGTCTGCAAAAAATATATCACACCTATGAAGACTCATATATTGTTTTAAGAAGCGGAACGTTTCAGCATCACTTTCCTTATGCTTAAAGGCATTAAAGTCTTTTACGTCAACTTTGTATCTTTTTTCAGCCTTATCGTATAGCTTTGAAAAATATCTAATTCGTTCAAAACTTCTTTCTACGTCTATTCCTGCTTCAGTAACAATATGAGATGAATGAGTGCTAATAATTACTTGAACTGATAATCCATCTTTTTTCTTTGTTTCTTTAATTGTTCGTTTAATTTGGGAAATAAAAACCTGTTGCATTTGAGGATGTAAGTGGGCTTCGGGTTCTTCAATAAAAATTGTAAGTGTTTCGGATTTATTTAAAGGTGCTGCTTTTTTGAATTTTTCTATAAAACTCACCACTTTTAAAACAAGATAAATCAGATTACTATAACCTAAACCATTAAAGTTTTCAGGAAGTGTAATATTATCTTGCTTGTAAAAGTATTTTATGTTGTTTTTAAGAATATTTTCTGGGTCAAACCCAGCTTGCAGAACAATTTCAGGAATTGTCAAATGAGGTTCAACTCCAAACAGTTTCAGCTTTTTAAGTAGTTCTTTAAGAATGCTTTCATATTTCTCGTTAAGCACCAAAGATGTTTCTTTTAACTGTTTTTCTAAACTCTCTACATCTTCATTATTGTCCTTATTTGTTTCTCTGTAGTAGTCTGAAAAACCAACAGCCAATGTTTTATTTTTATCCGATTTTGTGTCGTCTAATTTTCTAGATGCTTGAATAGTTTCAAAACACAAAACAGAAAAAAGTTTTCGCTTGAAGTTTTCCTCAATCAAATTATCACCGCCATAACATTTTATGTCATAATACGATGTAATGTTTTCATTTAACCACTCAATTAATTTTTGTTCCTTCTCTTTTCTGCTAACAAATAAAGAGAATAGTCTAATACTGTCTTTTGATTGGTATTGAAGTTTTATAGTTGCTGTATTTTTTGAATCATCAAGGTCACTTATGAACTCTGAAAGATTAATCAAGCTGTCTTTTTCTTTGTCATATTCAAGCTGAATTTCAAGCTTAATGATTGGCATTGAAGAAATTAATGATATTTCAAGCTCTTCTTTTTTTTCTTCATCTGTTTCTTTTTGAACTGCATCAAAAATTCTGAAACATTCTTCAAACTGAACATATGTATTTTGTGAAAAGTCGTGAAAGCTAAAATTATTCTTTTCACTATAGAACATATTTACAACTTCAAAAAGAGAAGTTTTGCCCGTGTTGTTTTTTCCTACAATTAGAGTAATGTCCTCTTCAACATTAAGTTTTACATCTTCTAAAAGCCTGAAATTTATTATGGAAATATCTTTAATTTTCATTAGTTCATTTTTGATGTCCTGTTTTCGGTAAATATTTATTTAATGTCATAGGTGTCTGTTGTGTAGTATCGTCTTAGGCTTACTGCTAACGGTTACTGTATGGTTAGTGGCGTGTTAAAATTCTATAATTCTCGGTAAGCAATGGACTTTGCAAAAAGAGCTTAACTTTGAGGTTAACTCTTCGTAGCCATTAACTATACAGATTGTTGGCAATAGTTATTTCTTTTCATTCTGCTTGTAAACTTGTTCTTTGAATAAATTTTCAATTTCAATTTTCGTTAACTTTTCAGCGAAAACAATATTATCTTTGTTTGGTTCACGATAATAACCAACCGTATTCCCTCTAACATTATAATGTAATATGCTATCCAAAGTTATATTTAAAATATCTGATGCTTTTTCTTCCACGATAATCATTGTTCTAATCGTTAGTTTTTTATTTGGAATTCGTATATCATATATATATCTATTCTTATCCCAAGATTTGTAAAAATACATTGCCTTTTGTGCTGTTTCATAATTAGTTTTTAGCACAATATTAAATTCAGATTTCAGATTTTTATCTATTCTTGATGACATTTTTTTAATAGGTCTTGGAAGATTAAACCAATGTCCTGATCTGCAATTAAAAGCTCCACCATCATAACTAGTAAATTCGCTAGCTTCCATATCTGACCTTATCCAAGAGGATTCGAATTGAAAAATCACATTTTTTTCTATTTCGTCATAGACATAAATAGTTCCGCCACCTGTATCTCCATCTCCAGGCATTGAAAAAAGAGTTATACCAAAGATACTTCTCTTTGAATAGAAACTATATTGCCCATCTTGGCTGAAATGCTTTTGGGATTTTCCATTTCTGATAAGGGATAGCCCGAAAATCATCAATAATATGATTGTAATTATAGTTAATATTTTCTTAAATATGATTTTCATTTTTTTATGTTACTTAATTATGTAGCCAATAGAGTCTTTGGATTTTGGATAGTATATTTTGTGCCAAAATCCTTTACTTTTTTTAAATACACCACCTATATTTTTTAACATATTCTCTTTTTCAGATTTTGCAATAACTTTAAAAGGGTCAAGATAATTTAGTGTATCTAATGGCTCTAAATTTATAGGATTACTTACTATGATTAATCCTTCATTTGAGGTAACATAATCTTCATAATTATTTGATTCAACTATAAATTGGTTTTTATTAAACCGATATTTTTCGACGAATCTGTAAATATTAGTTCCTTCTACTTTATTTGCATTTTCACCAGAATCTTGTATGGAAAAGAAGTCATTAACTATTAAATAATTATTGAAATCACTTTTAGAATTGGGAATAATAATTTTTTTATTTGCTTCCCACCAAGAACCAGTTTCTACGTCATTAAGTCCTCCTTTACTTGAAGCGTATAATTCTTTAATCAGCTTATCTCCAGATTTCCCAAAAAGGACATCAGTGTACTCATAAAATTCACAATCTTCTTTTCCATATTCATCAGTATAAATAGCTAATTCATCAATGTTATCTATAGCAACATCTGTATGTATATTTTTACGAGTTTGTATATAATGAGAGTATTTTATATAATCAAAATATCCATCATTTAATATATGAGAATCTACCAATCGTTTATTTTTTGTTAAAATGGCAAATAAATTATAGTCTATTCTTGTTTTTCTTTTATTTATTATATAATAGCTGTACGTTGAATCTTTTTTAAATTTATATGTAAATAAAGTATCTGTTTTTGGAAAATAAAGTTTTTTGGAAAATTGTCTTTGAAATATTTCATATTCATTTATATTCTCACTTATTAAAGAATCATTTTCTTTTAGAAATTTTTGATTAAAAATTTTAAACACGGTATCGTTTTGCTTAAATCCATAATTAAATTTATAGGATTCACCTTTATTCTTTCCATATCCATTTTTAATATTTGGTAAAATAATTTTATGTATTAATGAATCTCCAACTCTTCCAACTACAATTTTACTTGATAAATTATTTTCCCCTTCTAGACGAATAACACCAATTTCTGCATCTTTTTTTGATATTGATGGAATACTTTTCTTAAAACCTTTTTCTAAAACTATTGCTTTATGTTTATAATTGAGAACCCCTTGAAACGTCAATAAATCTACAATTAAATTGTTTTTAATTAATTCTATAGATGAATTTGTATTTGTATAATTCATATTCCCAGCTTTATTTTTAAAGTTGGGTTTTTTGAAATGTGTATAACGAAGTTTATAAATTGTATCTATAAAATTTATTGTTAAAGAAATTTTATTATCATAATTTCTTTCAGACATATAAACTCCAATTTCTTTATTAGAACTTTTATTAACTTGCTGTTCACAGGAAAATAATAAGCCTATACAGAATAATAAAATATATTTAATTTTCATTTTTGATACAGATGTTTTTATTATTGCCAACTTGTTATATGGAGAACAAACGCCCTGTTTATAGGTATATATCTCCGGATAATAGGAGCTTTTGTTCTCGTTTATTATTTCCCGCCGTCCAGTTCATCTTGCCATTCCAACAAATTTTTCCACTTACCGTCGTATGCTAAGCGGGCTTGTTTTGGCCATGTTCCAGGGACATGCATTTTAAAGGCGTCTCCACCACTGTCTAAGATTGTTTGACACCTTTCAATGTTACACTCCGCCAAAGCTTTCCAGCTTCTCACGCCATTGTTGTGAAATAGTTGTTGGATTTTTGGCCCAATTCCCTCAATAACCGTCAGGTCATTTTCTTTAATGGGTCTTCCAAACACACTTTTAGCCAAGGCTGCATTAAATAATGATTTAGTAGAATCCACTCTTTTGAAAGAGGCGTCTGTACTTGTTTTTTTATTCTTGCAAGCTTTTAGTTCTGCTTCAAGGCGTTTAATTTGTAATTTATAGTCATCACAATTTTTACAGTCGTTCTGTTTGTTAAATAAGCGGCCTAGAAGGTAGCCGAATAACGCAGATAATAGTCCAACGATTAAGGGGATTAGCATACACCAGTTCATAATGTTTTATTTTTTAGTTAATTAATAATTAGTTCTGTTCTTCTGTTTTTAGCTTTTCCAGCAGCAGTCCTGTTGGTTGCAATTGGAGCAGATTCTCCTTTTGAGGTCGTTTTGACTTTGTCACCGTCCACATTCAATTTCAATAACTGTCGTCTAGTGAAATCGGCACGACGCTGTCCAAGTTCCATATTAAATTTGTCTGACCCGTCGCTATCACAATGCCCAACAATGGTGCAAGAACGATCTTCATACGAGTTGAGGTAATCTGCCAGTGCTCCAAGATTAGTATTTTTCAAAGTCAGGTTAGATGTTGCGTGTTTTCCAGACCCAAAATTCATTAAAGTAGGCGATTTTAATAGGTTGTTTTTTAGGAGATCCTGCTTGGATGAATCCTCAGTGAGTAAAAGCGCGTAAGGACCGTGTAAAACACCAGAACCGTCCGGTTGAAGACCTTCATTCATGACGCCAGAAGGGAGAATTTTATCAGCTGAAATCCCTCTGGAAGTCAGTTGTTTTTTAATTGCTTCGGCTCGTGCCATCCCCAAATCTCCAAAAGTAGAGGTGTTAGATTCCTCACCTTTAAAATACCCCATTACTTTTAAAACTTTTGATGGGTTTTGAGATAGATGGTTTTTTAGCTTTTCAATTGGGTCATTCAAAGATTCAGGAACAGGCGTTAAAACAGCGTGGCCAGATGTATTGAAATTGAAATTTTCATTGGTCCCAATATCAAAGTCAGCACCCGAAATCGAAAAAGGATTCAAGTTTTTAGAAACAGTAGCGGCGTTATTAGAAATGTTTGTTTTGATGTTGTTCGTCGCATTCTGACAGCAATTACAACAGAAGTACCAGTAAAGGATACATCCAATAATAATGGAGAATACTATCCCCAACAAATAGGTGGTTTTCTTGCTCATGTGATTTGGTTTTTACGTTGTAAACACAACAAATCTAATTATCGTGTACTCATAAGACACACAAACAAAAAAAAGTCACATCTAGTGGATGTGACTTTTAAAATAAGAATGTAAATTAATTTATAAATCGAATTTAATTCCTTGCGCTAAAGGTAATTCATCGGAGTAATTAATGGTGTTTGTTTGACGTCGCATATACACTTTCCATGCATCAGAACCAGACTCACGTCCACCGCCCGTTTCTTTTTCACCTCCAAAAGCCCCTCCAATTTCGGCGCCAGAAGTTCCAATATTTACATTGGCAATACCACAGTCAGAACCCGAATATGACAAGAATTTTTCTGCTTCTTTTAGCTCATTAGTCATTATCGCAGACGACAAACCTTGGGCCACTCCATTTTGTTTTTGGATGGCATTTTCTACCGCACCCGTGTATTTCATTAAATATAAAATAGGGGCAAATGTTTCATGCTGCACAATTTCAAAATGGTTTTCGGCTTCAATAATCGCGGGCTTTACATAACAACCACTTTCATAGCCTTCTCCCTCTAAAACTCCGCCATCAACCAATACGTTGCCTCCTTCAGCTTTTGCTTTTTCAATAGCCGCTAAATAGGTGTTTACAGAATCATGATCGATTAAGGGTCCAATATGGTTTTTTTCATCTAAAGGATTTCCAATGGTTAATTGCCCATAGGCACCAACAATCGCATCTCTTACTTTATCATATACAGATTCGTGAATAATGAGACGTCGTGTCGACGTACAACGTTGTCCGCAAGTTCCTACAGCACCAAAAATTGCTCCAGGGACCACCACTTTTAAATCGGCAGTTGGTGTGATAATAATGGCATTATTGCCTCCCAACTCTAGTAAAGATTTTCCAAAACGTTGGGCAACCGTTGCACCAACAATTCGTCCCATTCTTGTAGAACCCGTAGCAGATACTAAAGGCACTCGCGTATCGGTTGTCATCATTTCTCCAACGGTATAATCACCATTAATGATCGAAGAAATTCCTTCAGGCAACTTATTTTCTTTTAAAATCTCGGCAATAATATTCTGGCAGGCAATAGAGCAAAGCGGGGCTTTTTCAGAACCTTTCCACACACATACATCCCCACAAATCCATGCCAAAGCAGTATTCCAAGCCCACACAGCGACAGGAAAATTAAACGCAGAGATAATACCTACTACTCCGATAGGATGCCATTGTTCTCGCATCACATGACCAGGACGCTCAGAAGGAATGGTTTGCCCGTTTAATTGTCGAGACAATCCAACCGCAAAATCACAGATATCAATCATTTCTTGAACTTCGCCATACCCTTCTTGTAAGGATTTTCCCATTTCATAAGACACTAATTTTCCGAGCGGTTCTTTTAAATCTCTTAGCTTATTTCCAAACTGACGGACAATTTCGCCACGTTGTGGTGCTGGCATTGTTCGCCACTCTGGGAACGCCGCCGTTGCAGCCGTCATCACTGCTTCATAGTCTGCTTGAGAGGTGCAAACCACGCTTCCAATTTTTTGACCATCAACTGGCGAAAAACTATCCAGGGTAGGGCCATTTCCAAAGCTATTAGCACCTGTTGAAGTCCCTAAGTTTATATCTTTAACTCCAAGAGCATCCAATGCATCTTGAATTTTAAAAGTATTAAAGTTTGTGTTCATTTTTTATAATTTTATAAATCGGTTTGAGTTGCGAATATAATAATTTTATAGCCACTTTAATGATAATTACATAATCATTCCCAGTCGCAAAAAGGATGCTTACTGAGATTAGAGTTATAATATCTTACATCGCCAGTGACTTCTTGTCCTAGCCAGCTAGGTTTAGAAAAAACGTCGTTTTCAGCGCTTAATTCAACCTCAGCAATTACCAATCCAGCATTTAAGCCTTCAAATTCATCAACTTCAAACAGGTGATTGCCGACTGAAACTTCATGCCTTATTTTACGGATGATCGTTTTTTCACACAAGCCTAAAAGTGTCTCGGCGTCTGTTTTAGAAATTTCCTTTTCCCATTCAAACCGACTTAGTCCACTTTGGTTGCTTTTTCCCTTAACCGTCATAGAGCCTTTTTGGTCATTAAGACGAATCCGAACTGAGCGCTCGGGATGACTGTTTAAATACCCTTGAGCTATCGTCGATTTTTTTGAAGCTTCTACACGATACCTGTCAGAGAGTACCAAAAATTTACGTTCAATTTCAATCATAAAAAATAAGCTAGTGATTAGATGCTCTAAATTTACAGTAAGTCAACCGATTTACCAATACGAAATAGAAAACAACTTTTTTAAACGCTTTCAAGGATACTTATCTGGAGTAATTGCTAAAAAATATGGAATGAATTCTTTGGTTTGCTAAGATTTCGTTGGGATAACACAACCA
>ENA-OQVM01006613-OQVM01006613.1-marine-metagenome-genome-assembly--contig:-NODE-6613-length-10446-cov-8.322210_pt1 | contig 10446 bp, 7 predicted proteins | sample MGYA00237776_ERZ505498 | MGnify/ENA primary metagenome ERZ505498 (study PRJEB26159, sample SAMN06265151) | marine metagenome | isolation source: Helgoland LTER site | place: Germany:Helgoland, sampling... | reverse complement strand
CCAGCAAATATTATAAAAAAAGCAACAGCTGTCTCAGAATATATTGCCACCGAACTGAATTTTGATGAAAATCAAAAGCAAGATATTTTTACTATTTTATCAGAAAAATACGATTCCAATAGAAAAAAAATAAGAGGTAAAGATCTTTCAGACGAAGAAAAGCGAAAAATTTATAAGGCTTCTTTTATTGAAACAAAAAATAATCTTTCAGAGAAGTTTACAATGAAGGAAGTTAATATGATTAACAAGCTCCACAGAACATGGCAGCAAAATAATAAAAAGTAAATTTTCATCTTTTAAAAAAGATAAAACAATTAAAAGGTTAGTGTTAAAAACACTTAACCTTTTTTAATTTTACAATAAAGGCATGAAATTATTCACAATAATTATTGTATTATTTTACTTATGTATAAGTAATGTAAAGAGTCAAACAGGTCCCTACGCCATGGTTGAAAAAATGGATAGAGGAATAAATCTAGGAAACACATTAAGTGCTCCTATTGAAGGAAATTGGGCTCCAGAAATCTATGAGCAATATTTTATAGATATTAAAAATGCTGGATTTAACAATGTAAGAATACCAATGGACTTCTATGGAAATAGAACTAGTGGAACCACAACTCAATATTCTATTGCTGCTAATACTTCTAATGATTATAATGGAACAATTGATGATTACGTTGTAGATCAAGTTTATTTAAATAGAATTGAAGAAGTGGTAAATTGGTCTCTAAACCAAGGACTTGTTACCATTATTGATTTTCATGGAGCACAATTAAAATCTGAATTTTTATACACATTCTCAGATTCAAATACTCAGTATACGCATCCAACCTCTGCAAAAAGAGCAGCTGACCTTGATAAATTTAACTCTATTTGGAATCAAATAAGTAATCGCTTCAAAACCTATTCTGAAAACTTATTGTTTGAAATAGTTAATGAGCCTTACTTTGAAATGAGTGCCATTGAAATGGATGCATTAAATACAATGATTATTTCTACAATAAGAATTTCGGGTGAAAATAATAGTAGTAGAAATATTATCATTACAGGAGGGGGTCAAAATTCTCAAAATGCTCCTCAACAAATTAGTGATAATGTCATTAGCAGTGATGATTATTTAATTGCCTCATTTCATTATTATCAACCTTTTAGTTTTACAAGTTCCTCAACAGAAAATAATAATGATTTTAATTGGGGTACAGTAGCAGATAAAAATACTGTCAATGGTCATTTTAATACTGTTAAAAATTGGTCAAATTCAAAAAATATTCCTATTACTTTGGGCGAATTTGGTGCAGATAACGAAAATGGATTAAACTATAATACTGGAGTTTATGGTGAATACGGTGGCCCTGTAAATGCAAGTAGAGTAGAGTACCACAGGTACATAGCTGAACAAGCTATTAATAGAGGTTTTTCTTTTTCTGCCTGGGATGCAGGAAGTAAATCTAATAAAGCAATTCATTTAAGGACAGATAATCCAAGTACAGCTAATGAAATTTCTGGAACATGGGTTTTAGATGTAAGAGATGCTCTGCTTAGTTCGGGAACGTGGCCACTTTGTTATGGCTCTACAGAAGATCTTATAATCTTAAATCCAGAATTTGAATGTGGTTATAATACAGATTGGAATTTTATTGTTTCTGGAACAGCAGTAGCAACATTTTCTGATGCAGACACAGATTCAAGAAATGGTTCTTCTGGAGCAAAAGTTCAAGTTAATTCGGCAGATATTTATAATAAAGTACTATTGAGTAATAGAATATTTACTGGAGACTTAACAAACAAAAAAATAACCATAAAAACCTATGCTAAATCTCTTGCAACTAGTGGTCAGTCATTTAAAATACGAGTTAAAGCAGTTGTAAATGGCAACAACTCTTTTGTACCATCATCAGAATTTAATTTAACAAATGAATACCCACAAAACCCATTTGAATTTGAATATATAATCCCAGATAATACCTCATCAATTCAAGTTCAAGTGATGCTTGGCAATGATCAAGGTACTTATTTTTTAGACGATTTTGATACTAGTATAGAAGATGCTGAAATACTCTCTAATTATGAAGAGATAATAGTAAAAAACAAAAAAACTATATATCCAAACCCAAGCTCAGGAAGTATAACAATTCTAGGAATATATGAGAAACAAGCTTATAAAATATATAATCTTATGGGCGCAGAAGTTTTAAAAGGCTCTATTAATTTTAATGAAAATATTGAAATACGTAATCTAACAGAAGGACTATACTTTTTAAAACTCGAAAACGGAAATACACTTAAATTTATAAAAAAATAACCTCTAAAATAAACGTGCATATTGAAGAAACAATAAAACAAAAACAGAAACGAAAAAAACTAATGAAAAGTTTATTAAGAAGATTTTAAACTTTTTAATCGCGCTTTTGTTGTTTATTTTGTCTATAACATTGTATTCATAATTGTAATTAAAATTATAATTATAGAAGCCACTGTTCTTTTTATTTCTTATAGATTTTCTTTTACGTCTAGTTACTTTGTTCTTAATGGTATTATTGAGGTAATTTTTGTTTAGGTATTTAGCAATTTTATTTTCTGAATTAAGCCCCAAGTCAAATTTTTCTTCATTTACAAAAAAAGAATAATTGCCTTCAACATCTGTTTTGATCGCTATTAAATTTTGATCAAAAAATCCATGCTTATATAATTTTTTTACTTTCTCTTGTTCAATAAGAAGAGTGTTTTTACCCAAATATCTCCATGAAGCTGTGTCTACCTTACCATCTTTAGAAATTAAAAGTTCTTTATTTTTTCTAAAGATATATAGTTTCTTTTTGGAATTAATTTCATCAATTAAAACCCAATGATGACTGAGTATTAAAGAAGTATTATCAAATTTCTGTGAAAGTTTACATACACGGGGTATTAATACAGAAAGGTTAGTTTCCATTTAATGAGGGGATTAGGGGTTTAAATTTTTTAACGAGTAGTTTATTTTAAAAAACAACTCTTAACAAAAATAATTTTTTTTTCTTTATAAATAAAATAAAAAACAAATTTTGTGTAATGTTAGTTCTGTTTTTTTAAACATAAAACATGAAATAAAACAGAATTTTATTAATAATACAGAAAAGTTTAATTATTATTTTAAAAAAGTTAATCCTCCAAATTGAGTTAATTCTTTTTTTGAAAGCCTAAGAGTACTTACTTTAATGGAAACCCTATCTATTGGTGAGTCTAAAGAATCTGTTTTAAGTGTTGCAATTTTATTTAAAACTTCAAAACCATTAAACAATTGACCGAAAACAGTGTAATTTTGATCTAGCCTCGGTATTCCAAGTGTGTCATGAACTATGTAAAATTGACATCCTGCTGATCGTTTTTCAGGATTATTATCTCTTCCCATACCTACTGCTCCGTATAGGTGTTTAATTTCAGGAATGAATTCTGGTTCAATAAGATAAGGCGAATTTGAAAACCCTTCAGGAACATCTGGACATCCTCCTTGAATCACAAAATTCTCAATGACTCTATTAAAACTTAAACGATCCCAATACTTATTATTCGATAATTCTACAAAACTTGCCTTGTGCAATGGAGTTTCTTCGTAGAGCCAAAAGTACATATCACCATAAATAGTTTTCACATGTCCTATTTCATAAGTCTTCACATTATAATTTTCACAAGACAGAAATAGAATCAAAGAGAAGAAAAAAGACTTTATTATAAATAATTTATTTTTTTGAGCAAACATCTTTATTATTATTTGAATTTTCAATTTAATTTTTCTTTACTATTTTTTTTACAATTATTTTTTCTTTGGTATATACATTTAATATATAGATAGCTTCTTTAAGATGTTCTACATTAAATTGTGTTTCAAATTTATTTAAATTATTTTGCTGAATTATTTTTCTTCCTCTTAAATCATATAATTCAACTTTTAAAATATTTTCAGAAGATTTCAGAAATATATCACTTGAAGAAGGGTTAGGGTACACACTTACTGTTTTATCATTTTCATCAAAATTGTCAATAGCTAGGGTATTATTTACGATTATTATATAATCCTCTACCTCACCGAAAGCATTTCCACAGGGGTCGCTAACATTATTATAAATATTACTAACGCGTAATCTTAAATTTTGCCCATAAACAGCATCATCAGGTACCGTAAAACTCCCATTTGAAATGTTATTATTATATTGAGACATCGTAATTAATTCTGTGTCATCAAAAACAGCATTTCTGTTAAAATCAATCCAAGCAGCTGCATTATCCAAATTAAAAGCATAATCTAATCTTACTGATAGTTCATAGGTTTCACCAACGTTTAGTTCAATAGGCTCAAGATTATCATATAAGGTATAATAATTTTGATCTGAGTCATTTACAAAATCGCCTAATCGTACTTGATTTATGTAATCAGATGTAGTTCCGTTTAAGCCAACGGAAGAACAATACATAAATTCACTCACTTTGTACATCAATTTATAAGTGCTTGAAGTATCATTGTTAGCGCCTGTTGCAATTACTTTAAAATACACCTTATCACCTGATAATGTTGAATTTGGCAGGGCCTGATCTGAAACCCAAAGGTCACCAGAAGAATTAGACATATTTATAGAATTATCAAAGGATTGATTGTTTATCGAAAAACTCACTTTTACATCAGTTAAATTACCATCATAAATAATTTCAGATGTTATAAACTGATTGCTTCCCTCCAATGGAGAATTTAATGAAACAGGATCTGTAATTGAAGTACTTTCAATTGAGGGATAGCTTGCTCTATCTACTAAGTCATACTCCCAAAGACCTCGCCCCCATGTTGCTGCTTTCAAAGTATTTGCTCCATAATTAATTTCTAATTCTTCAATGGCTACATTTGGCAAATCAGGGCTATATAACACCCAATTATTTCCATCAAGCGGCATATAATAAACCCCAACCTCTGTCCCTATGTAAATCTTGGGGTTATTTGTATGATCAATAACAACAGTATGCACTGGAATATCTCCAATATTATGGGTTATATTAATCCATGAAGCGCCTCCATTTATTGATCTGAAAACCTTTTCAGAATTATCAGTGAAGCTAGCATTGACTACAATGATATCGTTATCATCATTTGGATTTATGGCTATATCTTGAATCATATGATTAGGTAAGTTATTCCTAATGTTAGTAAAACTAATCCCACCATCTGTAGATTTTTCAATCTCACTAGTTCTTGATACTATGATGATGTCTGAATTGTTTTGAGCGATTTCAGCATTTCTAATTTGCCACCAGTAATTACCGAGATTTGAACTTAAAAATGAGGGGGTCCCTACATAATTGTAGTTTAGACCAAAATCTGTACTTACGTAAACACCATTTCTAAAATCATAAATTTTAAACTGATCATTAGGATCATAAGCCAAAGGTGCTTCCCACCAACCATCTGTACCATTTGAAGTTACAATAGTGTTAGATGTTCCTGCATTGAGTGTTCTAATTCTTCCACCAAATTGGTAACTCCCAATCATATAATCTGGATTTAGAGGTAAAACAATTCCTTCCATACCATCTGCTCCGTAGGCTTCTACCCATTCTGAAGGTTTCTTTATGGAAGTACCATTATCTTGAGAACCACTAATAGCAACCTTGTTGTGAGATTGGCTGATTCCTAACTTATAATTCTCTCTAATAGGAGGTGCATTGATTTGCATTAAATTTTGCCAAGTGATTCCGCCATCCTCACTTTTTGCTAAACAACCATCTGTTCCAACATAAAACAAACCGTCTATAGATTTTGCAATTCTTAAATCTGCATGAACATAAGCGGTACTGTTGAAATAATTCTCTTCCAAAGAGCCATCACCATGTAATGAACTTCCTAAATACCAATCTGTTCTTTTAGTAAAACTTAGTCCACCGTTGGTAGAATTTGCTGCATCAACTCCACCAATCAATAGATTTTGATAATTAGAGCTACTAACGGCAAAAGCATCAGTACCAATGTTACTAATATTGTTAAACGAATTTGAAATAAAACTAAAGTTAGAACCAGAGTTCATGGATTTAAAAATACCTGAAGAAGAGGCAAAATAAACATGATCTGGGGCATTTTCGGTAACCGCTATTGTAGCTAAATTATTATTATTACTATTAATAGTTGTTGTTGAATATTCATTATTTAAAGAATTATAAACATAAACTAAATTTCGTTGAGAAGTATTGTAAGCATAAAAAATAGCATCATTTGTAGGATGAAATTCTACTTGTATAAATTGACCTGAGTCAACTATTTTTGTCCAAGAACTAAAATTATTGGAGGTTATGTATAATCCGTTAGAGGTTCCAACTACTAAAAAATCTTCTAGTGTTGGGTGATGCTTTACTGTATAAATTTTAAAATTAGACCCCAGACCTCCTAAACCCAAATTTGTTGGATTAAAACCGGTTTCAGTAAAGGATTCTCCCCCATTTGAAGATTCATAAATTCCATAGGAATAGTTATTCCTAGCATTTTGAAGGGCTATATATATATGATTAAAATCTGATGGATTTACAGCTATAGAATTAACACCAGAAGCCACTAGGGTTTCAGTACTTAAGCTATACCATGTTGCACCCTCGTTCTCTGTTTTCCATAGACCTCCACTTCTTGAACAACTATAGATTTGTTGCTTATTATTTGGATTTACATAAAAATCTTCAACCCTTCCCATTCCTGCAGCATAATGACCCGTAATATTATTTATTGCAAATGGACCTATTTCTCTCCACCCATTAGTTAATACAGTAGTACTTGATTGGTCTTGTTTACTAGAAAGATTTTTTTTATAAGCCTTAACAACAAATTCTGGATCTACAGCTAGTCTATCTCCTGAAGGATAATATTTGTACTCATTACCTACAGCCCATCTCATAAATTGCTTATAGCCAGACCCTTTTTTAGTTACATCTATTGTTTTAAAGTAAGACTCAGCCTCTTTAACAACATCATAAAAATTAAAAGAGTTATCATTCATCATCTCTTTATACTTTTGACTAAAAATAGAGTTATGAAAAAAGAGAATAGCTATACTTACAAAAATTGTTCTAAATATTTGGTAGACTTTCATAGGTGTATATTATAGCATTTTGATGAACTAAGACATCTTAAATTTAATCATTATTTTTTTTATAAAGATGGTAAAAATATAAGATTGATGAATTAGTAAGGTGCAATTAATTACAAATAGTTGCGCTTACTAATTTAAACTGGTATAAAAATACTAAAAACACTTTCTTTATACTTTTTTTCATTGAAATTATTGAGTGCAATTCTAGATAAAGATAGATGTACGAGAATACATTATAAAACAAAAAAAGCACCTCTAAAGAGGTGCTTTTTGCGGTCTGGACGGGACTCGAACCCGCGACCTCCTGCGTGACAGGCAGGCATTCTAACCAGCTGAACTACCAAACCGTTGCTTAAAGCGGTTGCAAATATAAGTCAGTTTTTTATATATCCAAACAGAAAGCGTGAAAATTACATCATTTTTTGCCTACTTAAAAAATAGCGAGTTAATACCTGATGAAAGCCTTCTTGTATGTCTACAGGAACATAGGTTATCTTGTATTGCAAGCATTTGTTTTTCAATTCTTTAAAATAAGAATTAACTAAATCTGTGTATTGTTCCCTTATGTTTTCGGCATATAAATTTACGGTCTCACCAGTTTCAACATCTATAAATTTTTTAGGAGAATTATCAAAATCAAAATTAAATTCTGTGTTACCATCAAAGGTATGGAATAAGACTACCTCATGTTTGTTATATTTTAAATGCTGTAAAGCTTCAAACAATTCCTTTTGATGTGTATTAGACTGAAACATGTCTGTAAATAAAAAAATTAAAGAGCGTCTGTGAATTTTTTTAGCAATCTCATGTAAATACATAAAAGTTTTAGTGGATGCATTAGATTTTGTTTTCATAAGCAGTTCTAATTGCGCTATCAACATCTTTCTATGGCGATTACTGCCTTTTTCTGGAGCATAATATTGATAAGTATCTGCATAAATACTTAAGCCTACTGCATCACGTTGCCTACTTAAGATTTCCATTAAACAAGCAGCTGCAACTGCTGAAAAACCAATTTTATTTAATTGATCTAATTGTTGTTCTTTTACAATAGGATAGTGCATAGATGCAGAATTATCTATAATAATATGACAACGCAAGTTTGTTTCTTCCTCGTATTTTTTCGTATATAATTTTTCTGTTTTTGCAAAAAGTTTCCAATCTATATGGCGTGTACTTTCTCCTTTATTGTACAACTTATGTTCAGAAAACTCAACTGAAAACCCGTGAAAAGGGCTTTTATGCAATCCAGTAATAAATCCTTCAACCACTTGACTAGCCAAAAGCTCTAGGTTTTTAAGCTCTGAATTTTGAATGTTAGAAAAATCTATCATAGACTTCTAAAATAAAAAAAGGTCTGGCAAATGCCAAACCTTTTAACTTTGATTTTTTTTACAATTTTATAAGTTGGCATCAATTTTTGCCGTGTATACATTTTTTTGAGCGACTCCAACCTGTTTATCTACAACCTCTCCATTTTTAAATAATAAAACTGTAGGGATATTTCTAACACCATATTTAGCAGCGAACTCTTGATTTGAATCAACATCTACTTTTCCTACAACTGCTTTTCCGTCGTACTCTCCGTGAATTTCATCAATAATAGGTCCTACCATTCTACAAGGTCCACACCAAGCAGCCCAAAAATCTACCAATACGGGTTTATCTGATTGTAACACTACTTCTTCAAAATTTGCATCTGTAATTTCTAATGCCATAATATTCTGTTTTTATCTAAATTTAATATAATAACTATTTTTTACTTCTTCATTTTTGTTTGATTTCAAAATTAAGATAATAATTCTCATTATCTATTTTTTTAATATAAATTTTATCGATACATACATTCGTATATCTGTCAGATGTTATTTGTGACAAAAAATAATAATAATGGATGTTTTATTTAAAATTTAACTTTTGTCTCCACAAATTATAAGAACTAATATTACCATTATTTTCATTTTGAAGAATATTTATTATGAAATAGAAAAAAAAATTAATCCTATAATTATCAATAATGAAGAAACTATTTACATTAATAATATTAACTATCGGTTTTACAGTTAGTGCTCAAATAGGTATAAACAATGAAAACCCAGACGCCTCTGCGGCATTGGATATTACCTCTACTACAAGAGGTTTGTTACCACCCCGTATGACCAATGCTCAACGAGATGCTATTTCTGCTCCAGCTACCGGATTAATGGTATATGTTACAGATCTAAACGGCGGTTCAATAATGATTTACAATGGTACCAACTGGAGCGTACTCTCAACTACTTCTACGTTGCCTGATGCACCAATTATAGGGACAGCAACTGCCGGAGTTGCTCAAGCATCTATTGCTTTTACTGCACCAACAAGTAATGGAGGTTCAACAATAACATCCTATACAGCAACATCCAATCCAGGTTCCATTTCAGGTTCATTAAGTCAGTCAGGAAGTGGAAACATAACCGTTACCGGATTAACCAACAATACAGCTTATACTTTTACAGTAACGGCAACTAACCAAAATGGTACTAGCGTTGCGAGTGCGAGCTCAAATTCAGTAACCCCAACAGCACCACCTGAAGTTGGCGACTTCTACCAAGGTGGTGTAGTTTTTTATATTTATCAGAGTGGAGATACAGGCTATGTAGAAAACGAAACTCATGGTTTAATTGTTTCAGTAAGCGATGTAAGTACAGCGACTTGGGGTCCTATTGCTGATGTAGCTACATCTAACGCCATCGGTACTGGTCTAGCTAATACCAATCTTATGTCTTCACAAGTTGGAAGTGGTGCTGCTAATGCTTGTTTAAACTACTCTGCAGGTGGCTACAGTGATTGGTTTTTACCCTCTAAAGATGAATTGCAGCTAATTGTAAACAACAAATCAATTATAAACTCAGTATCAGCATCTAATGGTGGTAGTAGTTTTACTAGTGGAGATTATTGGGCTTCTTCACAATCGAGCAATCGGCATGCTTATACTTGGTGGACTGGTAGTAGTTCAGTTGAAGGTGGAACCAATAAATATACAACTGGAGTCTATTCCAGAGCAATACGTGCTTTTTAGTTATTTAATTATTTATCAATTAATTTATACCGTGTTAGTGGTAAATTATCAAGGACTTGTACTGAACTTATTAATGCACTCAAAGAACAACAATCAAAAATAGATGAATTAAAACAAATGTTTAAAGAATGTTTATAATAAAAAATAAAGTAAAAAAATAATCCTGTAATTATCAATAATGAAGAAACTATTTACATTTATAATATTAACCATCGGTTTTACAGTTAGTGCTCAAATTGCTACCAGTGGAACAACTAATAGTGGAACTAATGCTTCTGCAATAGGGTA
>ENA-OQVM01006611-OQVM01006611.1-marine-metagenome-genome-assembly--contig:-NODE-6611-length-10453-cov-8.154491_pt1 | contig 10453 bp, 9 predicted proteins | sample MGYA00237776_ERZ505498 | MGnify/ENA primary metagenome ERZ505498 (study PRJEB26159, sample SAMN06265151) | marine metagenome | isolation source: Helgoland LTER site | place: Germany:Helgoland, sampling... | reverse complement strand
CGCGAGGCTATGGCTCTAGTGCCGGATGAAGTTATCGATCGAATGACAATTACCGGTAATGTGGCGCAGTGCGCAAAAAGAATTGAGGAGTATGCCGGTGTGGCTGACGAACTTATTCTAGCTCGTACCGGACAGCGCGGTGACACGCACACAATGGCTGACTATGAGGACCTATTTCAATTAATCAGCGAGTCTGCAATGTAGGCTTAGCGCATTCTTTTTTGTTAACGGGTAGTTCAAAGCAAGCCGAGAGCCTATCCCAGTAGCCCTAAACTCTACTTTTCTTTTAAATCCACCTCTAAGGTATGCCACTGGTAACTAATATTGTTAGTGTGGAGCTGTGGAGTCCCTGGGGGTGTTTTAGATCGGCGGACTCTGTTATCTGCTAAGGCACTCAGCAGTGGCTTTGGTAGGGTCTATTGAAGTTGTGCTAATAACTCACCAAGTAGTAACCCGAAAACACCAATACATAACCGCATGCGTAAAAATAAAAAAGCCATTTAGGTGGCATAGATTTTCTCCCTCATTTTTCAATTAGTATTAACCGATATTCAAAGGGTAGCAATGACCAAAGATTATATGAGTAAATCATAGAAACGAGAAAATAGGTAAAAGGACAATGAATACTATATCTGCACACGGTGGTAAGCGATAGGGAGCTGGCCGTCCAGATGGCGTGCCTAATTATCTTCGCGGAGGCAACGACTATGCAGTGCGCAAAACTTGCTGAACTAGCTAAGTCTTATTCCGACATAGCGTTCAATACCTTGGTAGATGTTGCTATCAACGGAACAAGTGATTCAGCACGAATAGCTGCCGCTAATTCGATTCTAGACCGTGGTTACGCTAAGCCTAAGAGTGATGGGGTATAAGAGGTGGAGTTGCCAGCTATAGTGATTCAGCGAGCGCAGTAGCAGATATCAAATGGATTTCAACTAAATGCGCGAGCTGTTCATTGTTTTGTTACGGAAGTGCAGTTGCTCCCCAGAACTTTCCCAATCCTTTCCCAAGAAAGTATCGCCTCTAAAATCAACACCGCTCTGCCTGCGGAGTTTCTCATAAATCATTGATTTATATATATTAAAAAATGGTACCCGGACCCGGACTTGAACCGGGACGGCCGTTAAGCCGAGGGATTTTAAGTCCCTTGTGTCTACCAATTCCACCACCCGGGCACACGCGAGCATCTTACAGAAGAATTCGTCAAATTGTGACGCTTTCATACAATATATTGCTATTTTTCTCTACTGAGCCGTTGGCCAGAATGTAAATTGCCCGGGTAATACATAAACCAGCGCGGCTATTAACACCAATCCAGTTAGAATCGCAGAGGTAATGAGGATCCAATTCGATAGACTTAGCGTGTCTTGGCGTCGGCTTTCTAATGGCCTTGCTACATTTGGCAGGGTTTGCATACTGACAAAAAACGCTACACTCATTAGCCCTGCTAAAGATACAAGCATTAGGGCATACGCACTGGGTAGAGCAGTTTTTCCAGACGCTAGGGCGCCTGTGGTTGTAAATATTAAGCCACCAATAACTGCGAATCTATGCACGCTACGCCAGTAGAGGTCTATCAGCCCGACATATGCCTTATCATCAGAATATCGCCCAGCCATTCTTGGCAGGCTGGTTACCGCCAAAATTACCGCACCAAGGTAACCACACAGCAAACAAATAAAGGTTGCCATTAGATAGGCTTCGCTTAGGTGGTACATAAAATTTTCCAGTTAGGTTTGCCCGCACAGTATAAAAGCGAAGCGGCATTTCTCTTTAGCTTTTTGGCAGTTTCTAACTTATGGCTAAGTCTTTTTCAATAATGCGGAAAAGTTTCTGACTTACAACGCTTAAGTGACTATATTGTTTAAGAGGAGTGGCATTAACGCCAACCAAATTCAGAGTACCTATGACGAATGAAATTTCTGTCCTTGGCTGGTCAGACAAAGCCAAAGACGACCCCAGTGTTATTCAACTTACAGCCCACCTTGAAAATAATAATGGCATCAAAGGGCTGGAAATATTTCACCCCAAAGATATCGAAAGTGCTGTAGAAGTCTTTCGCAGAGACGGTTTTGTAATCATCAGTGATGTTTTAAACGATGAACAGATAGACATTCTGCAAGTTGGTTGCACTGAGGTGGTCGATGAAATTCTCGCACTAGATCAAAATAAAAAGGGTAATCGAGGGTCACACAGATACTCCTTTGGCGGTTCTAGTATGACTCGTAGCCAGCTCCATAAACCCGCATGGCAAATGCTTTTAGACATCAAAGTAGTCACAGATATTGTCAGTGCAATTTTTGCTTCAAATGACTATACACTGCGTTCAGCGAGCGGAGATTTTTGTTTGCCAGGCGCGGTTCAATATCAACCGCTGCATTCAGATATTCGAGACTGGATTGATACAGCGCAAACGCCTTTCAGCGCATTTAGCGACCCAACAGGGCGAATGACCATACGGGATATTCCTTGCCCATATGTTTGTGTCAATTTCTTACCCCAGGAGTTAACCCGCCTCAATGGACCAACACGACAAATTCTAGGTACGCAAAATTCTCGTCGTTCTATTCCATCGCTGAGTGAAGAGCCTGAATGGATGCGGCTAAGTACCGTTTGCCCAGTCCCAGCGGGTGGAATTATGGTACGCGATGTCCGCGCTTGGCATGGCGGCACCCCGAATTTGTCTGATGCCACTCGATCTATCCCAAATCTAGAATTCTACGCGCCATGGTTTCGTGAACCCATAGTACCCGGCATCAGCTATACCGATTTCAAAAAGCTATCACCTCGTGCGCAAGAGCTAACCAAGTTCTGCGTAGCAGATTCGAGTGAAGAACTTATCACCGGTGCTACACTGCGTGCGCCATAACCGACTTTTGTAGGAAAACTATGCATTATCGCCAGCTAGGCCGTTCGGGTCTGCGGATTAGTGAACTGTGTTTAGGCACGATGAATTTTGGCTCTCGTACGCCCGCTAAAGAAGCTTTTGATATATTAAATCGAGCTGTGGATGCAGGTATCAATTTTATTGATACAGCCGATCAATACGGTGGTGGTGCCGGTGTAGGTACTACAGAATCCATCATCGGTCAGTGGCTGGCTGAGGACAAAACTCGTCGTGACAAGTTGATTATTGCAACCAAAGTACATGAGCCCATGTCCGACGACATCAATGATCAGGGCTTGTCCGCGCGACATATTCAAATGGCTTGTGATGCCAGCCTAAAACGCCTAGGCGTAGATCATATAGACCTGTACCAAATGCATCATATAGATCGTACTACACCTATCGAAGAGATCTGGCAGGCCATGGACCGACTATTTCAGCAAGGCAAAATTACCTACGTGGGATCAAGTAATTTTCCTGGCTGGGCAATAGCTCGGGCTAACGAAAAAGCCATATCTCAGCAAAAACTGGGCCTTATTACTGAACAAGGTCTATACAACCTAATAGAGCGCAGAGCCGAGCTTGAAGTGCTACCCGCCTGTAGAGAGTACGGCCTAGGACTGATCCCATGGAGCCCATTAGCGGGTGGCTTATTAGCTGGCAAAACTGGCGACAATCACGGCAGAAGACAAGCCGAAGGTATGCAAAGCGCTTTGCGTGAAAGGGCTGAGCAACTAGATAAATTCCACGCGCTTTGTGCCAACTTAGAACAGACAACCAGCTGTATAGCCTTGGCGTGGTTATTACACCAGCCTGGCGTTGCAGCCACTATTATTGGCCCTGGCTCTGTTGGGCAGTTAGAAAGTGTATTGCATGTGCCAGAAATACAGCTGAGCACTGCAACGCTGGGGCAAATTGACGAGATCTTTCCTCCTTGCGGCGAAGCTCCAGAAGCCTATGCTTGGTAAATAGGCCGACTTAAACACTAACAATTTTCACTAGTGTTATGTGACTGCATGAACTCCTCAATGGCTTGTAAAAACCCGGCAAAGTTCTCGCGACGTAAATTGTGGCCTGCATCAGCGACCTTACAAGCCTCAATGCCCTTATTGAGCTCTTGTACCAATTTAACAACTGCTGAGTTCACAATACCGCCATCTGCGTAAAGTAATAGGCCAGGGACTTGAATATGTGGCAAAAGCTCTTGCCAATCGCCCAGATTTAGCAAGCTCATTGCATTGAAGCTGACTTGTTTGTTTGACTGCACCCAAGGCTCAAACTCGTCTTCATGCCAGTTCGGGTGGAGGCTTTTGCCGTGGGCGACAGCCTCCGCTGTAGATAAATCAGCCATCATTTCTACATAGTCACGAAAACCTTGCTCCCGTGATGGGCTGGCTTGGCTACTCACCAGTTGCCAGGGCGGGTCTTCAAGAATCATTTGCGAGACCAGTTGACCATGATATGCACTCAACCCAGCCACAGCGTATCCACCCACCGAATGGCCTATTGCTGTAACGGGTGCAAGGTCTAAGGTTTTTATAATTGTCGCCAAATCATCGGCTAGAGTTTCTATTTGTGCAGGCCCAGCCCCAGATAAACCGTGATTTCTGGCATCTACCATAATTATGTCAAAACGATCCTCAAGAGCCCTCGCGGTACGCGACCAACATAGGCCGTTGTCGGTAAAACCGTGGGACAAAATCAGATTCGGCTTATCGCTAGAGCCTGTGCGATAAAAATGAACGGACACACCATTACAGTCGATATTGCCATCGTTCCATTGACTCACTGACTGCAAACTCCATTTAGAATGTTTAGCTGCATAAATGGCTATATTAGAGGAGAGAAAAAGACCAATTATATTTAGCGGCATTCAATCGAAAAGTTGGTTTTACGCTAGGTGTCCAAGAGTCGTCTCCGCCCACGCCCATATGATAGCCATCGAGGTAGACGTACAAACCTGCTCCAGCGACTAAGTCATGTGTGTGGCGAGCCTCGGCTAACTGCGCCTGCCCATACGGGCTGACACTGAAGTTAAATTGCCCTGCTACCTGTAGGTCACCCAACTTCATTGCATTCACATTACAGCGTAGACCGTTCTCAGATGGAAAAATGTAGTTAGTGTGCATTGCGGTAACGGGTTGCTGCCATGTACCAAAGTCTGCGCTAGCAACACGATCAGGATAGTTTTCATGGGGACCACGCCCAAACCAGCGTACTTCCTCAGCCGCCTGTACGGTGCGAAAACATGCGCCAACTCTGGGTATAGGCGGCATATCGCCATCTACATTTACGGTAATAGAAACACTCATCCCACCACATTCAGTAAACTTATGCAGCCAGCTGGTTTTGATTTGCAGTTTTTCGTCATGATAGTGGCCGTGGTCGACTTCGATTAAGCCATTTGCGTGATCAACACGAATATCCAAGCAATGGTGCTGCAAATTGAAAATTCCCGCTTCTTGCCAGCGCGCTAGCCATGAATGTTTGTCAATATGGTATGCCTGACTGATACCTATATCGTTATCCAGTGGCGCGCGAAAAAAGTTGTCTTGCAATGGGTCGGTCAATTGCTGGGTGCCATTTTTTAGCCAGCCATCAATTAGGCCACTCGTCGCGTTCAAGCGCCAAGTATTAGGCCCGGCAACCACTTCATAGCCGCCATTAAAATCCGCAATCAATGCAGCCGCAGGTGCAGTCTCTGGCAGCGTATTGATCTGCGCAGGCACGGCAAATTGCCAACGCGCTACCTCATGAGCAGCATCAGACCAAGCTGTTGCATTGGTCTGAGTAACCCATACATTAAGCCAACTGGGTTGAATCACGTTAGGAAATGCTTTGGCTAAGTGAATCTTCTCGGACCCTCCGGGTGCAAGCTTAAGTGCAGTACTATCCTGGCCGAAACAACGCTCTTGGGTGACGAATTCCCAGTGCAAAATTTCATCTTCACAAGTCTTAAACGCATATTCGCTGGTGATTGTCATCGCGACGCCTTGGCCTTTATGCAAGCGTGCGGTAAATGGCTGCTGACAGCGTTTGGCTTCCATCAAGGCGGGGTGGGGTGTTCGGTCAGGAAAGACCAAGCCGTTGATACAAAACTGCCGGTCATTGATTTCGTCGCCAAAATCGCCGCCATAGGCCCAGTAGGGGACGCCCTCGGGAGTGGCTTTGTCCAGCCCTTGATCAACCCAGTCCCATATAAACCCGCCTTGCACGCGAGGGTGTTCGCGGAACATATCCCAGTAGTCAGAAAAATTGCCCAAGCTATTGCCCATAGCGTGAGCATATTCGCAAAGAATAATTGGACGTTCTTCATCCGCAAAACCCACCCATTTGTTCAGCGAGGGTTTATTCCCTATGTCTCGATGTTGCAATGTCTCTGTGTCGGTTCTGGCATACATTGGGCAAATAATGTCTGTGGCATAGGTATCCGAGCCGCCGCCCTCGTATTGAATCGGTCGTGACGGATCTATACGTTTGGTCCACTGATACATCGCATCGTGTGCGGCGCCATAACCTGACTCATTGCCTAACGACCAAAGGATAATGCAGGCGTGGTTAAAGTCTCTAGAGACCATTCTCATCATGCGTTCTAGGAACGCATTGGCCCACATAGGGTCATTGGCCAGTCGACTCATGGGTGTTACACCATGAGTTTCGATATTTGCTTCGTCCACTACATAAAGCCCAAGACGGTCACACAGTCGATACAGCCCTGGTTGGTGGGGGTAGTGGGAGCAGCGCACGGCGTTAAAGTTATGCTGTTTCATTAACCGCAAATCCTGCTCAACTAATTCAAGACTTTCCGTATGTCCGGCAGCAGGATCATGTTCGTGTTTATTAACACCACGCACTAACAGCGGCTTGCCGTTGATACACAGTTGTCCGGAAATTATTTCAACCGTGCGGAAGCCCACATCATAGGCTTCAGATTCGACAGGCCGCTTCTTAGCATCTAACAGTGTCACTGTGACTCGATAAAGAGCAGGATACTCTGCGCTCCATTGCTTGGGTTTATGTACCGGTATGGCTAGGTGACAACGGTCTGCGTAGGCACCTTTCTCATCAATGTGAGGCGTACCAATCGGGAACGTTTGCTGAATCAGTGCGGGGGTTGCTACGTCATCACCGTTCTCTTCGGCGTAAAGGGCCACAGCCACAGAGAGACCTTCTGCGCCTTCGGTTTGAATATCTAGTTTAAGTAGGCCATCTTCATAGCGATCATCTAGTCCCGCGCTCAGGCGCAGGTCAGTCATCCTCGCCTGCGGTTTTGCTAGCAGCCAAACCGAGCGGTAGATACCGCTGAGGTTCCACATGTCTTGGTCTTCCATGTAGCTGCCATCACAGCGCCGCATTACCATAACGCTGAGGGTATTCTGCCCTGAAACAAGAAGGTGGCTTAAGTCGAATTCAGCCGGTAGGCGGCTGTCCTGAGAGTAGCCTACCCAGTGGTTGTTACACCAAAGGTGGAAAGCACTATCCACGCCATCGAATATCACTCGAATCTGTTCGTCCTCAAACCATGTCGGCGGTATTTCAAATGAGCGTTGGTAACAGCCCGTAGGGTTCGCCTCGGGTACAAGAGGAGGGTTACAGGGAAAAGGATACTGAACGTTGGTGTAAATGGGATGGTCAAACCCTTGTAGCTGCCAGTGGCCTGGTACTATCAAGTCTTGACTCTCCGGCAGCTCCTGAGGCCATACAACTGGAACGGCTTCAACGCTATCAAACAAGGCAAATTGCCAAACGCCATCTAACGATAAAATCGATTCACTCGGCAGATCAAGCCGAGCAACTTTTTCATCCCGCCAACTTGATATTGGCGTATGCGCTGCCATTCTATGTTGGGATGTTATATCTGGTGTTTGCCAAGCACGCTGTGTTTTAAAATCCATAAGTAACACCAAGTTTGAATAACAATGAATAGTTGAAAAGGGCGGCGTTAAATATAGCAATTCTTGTCGGCACTTTGCATGATTTGGCATGATTTGACGCAATAACTGGCGAGTTAGATACATTTGCGATTAGGATTGCCCGAGCGATGGAGAAGCACTCGCTGCGAGGTGGTTTGAAAGCAAAATAAATATGCCTCACCTGCGAACAAAGCAAAATAGAACAAAACAAAGTAGAACAAAACATAACAAAAGAGAAAGCATGAGCCAGCAAACAAAATATCCGTCTCTGAATAATAGCAGTGTCTTTATTACTGGCGGGGCTACAGGTATTGGTGCGGCAATGGTTAAAGCATTCTGTGAGCAGGGCGCAAAGGTTGCATTTGTCGACTTAGATGGCGAGTCAGCTGCCACATTAGTCGATGAGCTCGAGCAAAGTGCCGGCGTGCGCCCATGGTTTAAACAGTTGGATATTACCAATATAGATGCGCTTCAATCTGCAATTCGCGACGCGTCTGACCGGCATGGTGCTCTGCAAACCTTGGTCAATAACGCAGCAAACGATATGCGCCACGCGCCCTCTGATGTCACGCCACAAAGCTGGCGGAATACGATGGCAATTAACCTTGATTCGACCTTCTTTGCCGCCCAACTAGCAGCAGAGTTAATGGCGAAAAATGGTGGCTCAATTATCAATTTCAGTTCGATCAATGCACTGCTTGGTCCAACCAATATGCCGGGTTACGTAGCGGCTAAATCAGCGATCATAGGATTAACTAAATCGCTAGCTAAGGATTACGGTAAATCTAATATCCGCGTAAATGCAATTTTACCCGGCTGGGTAGTTACCCAAAAGCAACTTGATAGCTGGTTAACTCCGACAGCTGAGGCTGCATGGATGGAGCAAGTGGCTCTGCAAAAACGCCTGTTACCTGACGATGTAGCAAGCCTAGCTTTGTTTTTGGCATCAAATGATAGTGCAATGATCACCGGTCAGAGCCTGACCATTGATGGAGGTAGAACTTAGCCTCAGCCGATTTCTATGGGCGGTGCAGGCGGCCATAGGGGTACGGTGGGTATTGAAGTGTCGGCAAATGGCTTAAAGCAGGTCAATCTTGCCAGTGGGTTGAGGTGTTTTGCGCCCTTTGTCTATCCGCAACAGTTTTTACCTTGGGCCCAGGTGCTCGCGGCTCAACGACCATCTATAGCCGTGAGCGCAGGTTTTAGAGATTTTGAAGTTGCAAACAGACGTGGCAATAGGCTCAACTGTAGTGGTAGAGACTTTGAGAAAGTACCCACCGCGCATAGTTTAGGCGCTTTAGTTGGAGGTTAGAGCTTGGAGGTTAGAGCTTGGAAGCTGTCTAACACTATTTCCACCGCCTTTATGCATGTTTCGAAAAACATGAGCCAATTCAGAAACGCTGAAATATTTAAAGTAGTAGAGTGGTACCCAGAGAGTTAGTCACTACCGTACTTAGGAATATTCTAAAGCCTTAGCTCACGTCACACATAGCTTTTCAGAGCCTCACAAGCCTGTCAAGGGAGCAAAAGTGTCTACCCTTTTGTCTACCCCTGAGGGGGATGCAGGTGACCATGCGGGTATGGCGGGTAGTAACGCATTGGTAAATATTTTAAAGCCTGTGAATATTGTAAATCTTGGCAATACGTTGAGGTGTGGTGTGGGGAGGAGCGGCCTAGAGGTTCTAAGCCGCCATTAAGATTACTAGCTACATAGCGTAGAAAGTCATCTCAAACTCTCCAGCGTGACTAGCCGCCAGCTTTTATAACGTAGTCAGCTACCCAAGCAGACTCGCCCTCACACTCAGCATAAGAAGTCAGGTAATCTTGAATGCCAAGCCATCCACCGCCATTAGCTATCCAGTTTTCATTTTCCATAAGTGCGCTTACGCTCGTAAAGGAAACCATATGCATAAAATGGCCTTGGCGAGCGCCTGCTCCTTGACGAGGATCAACGATATTCCACGCTGCGGCAGTGAAGGAATCACCGCTTTCTGCTAACCAAGAATCGTGCTTAGCCTTGATTTGACTATAAGATACGCCTGCCTTCGGAGCACACCAATTCATAGTCATAACCCTATTGTCAGTACTATCCAATGCAGTAACGTCTACCATCTTATTAATTCCTCGACCGTACTTAAGACGACAGTCAGCGACCTTTGCTTGGTCTGCCATAATCTTTGGCCCTTCACTAGATGCCATCCATGCGTCCCAAGCAGGCCCAAATTTATCAATCCCGCCCATCACTAAATCTATGTAATCTACCTTCGCATCTCCAGGCATACTGTGGGTGAACATTGGCGTTAGTCTCAAAAAAGATAATTCAATATCCATCTTTGACCAAGCTGCTTTCACGCGAGCATCTAGCCGCTCGACATCTGCTATTGTCTTGCCCTTGTTGAGCTCGCACACCTCAAACTGAACACCGAAATTGTCAGCCAAATTGACGCCACGCCAGATTTGTTCGTTGTCATCTGCAGCAGCTAAATTAGCACTTAGTCCTATTAAAAGAAGCGCACTTATCAGTATATTTTTCATTTGTTGTCCTATTTCTATTTTTATTTTTCTTGAACCTGTGGTTTATCCACGCATTGACGATGAGTGACTTCACTTTTGAAAGCAACGTTTTGCGGTGAAAAATTTAACATTGGGCAAC
>ENA-OQVM01006608-OQVM01006608.1-marine-metagenome-genome-assembly--contig:-NODE-6608-length-10458-cov-140.217609_pt1 | contig 10458 bp, 6 predicted proteins | sample MGYA00237776_ERZ505498 | MGnify/ENA primary metagenome ERZ505498 (study PRJEB26159, sample SAMN06265151) | marine metagenome | isolation source: Helgoland LTER site | place: Germany:Helgoland, sampling... | reverse complement strand
TAAGGAAACGTCCTGTTTTTTGATGTCTAATTTTTATGGAATTTGATTTCAAAAACACCGACACCACTAACCCAAATTCGAAAATCACTATCACCCCCTGCTGCGCAAAGTCAAAAACTTTGCGCAGCAGGGGCGTATTCTATTTACTGCTCATTATTTTTAAGCTTCCTTATCGTAATGGGCACGAGCAAAAGTGCTCGCGCTAGCGGGGGTTTTTTAGCTCAGTTCTTTGTTGGCAGTAGTTTATCTCTCAAACTTAAATGTATAAGAGTCACTTATTGATACTTGAATAATCTCACCGTTTTCCAGCCACCTAGAATCATCAGGATCAAGTATCATTTCATTATTTGCAAAAATAATTTTTAAATAATCTCCAGATTCATTTAAATTAATAAATTGTTCATTTTCATCTTCTAACAATAAATATGAATATGTTCCGCTTTCAAATCTGTTATAAATATTTCCTTGTGCTGAATTATTTTCAACAGTCAGAGTTTGATTATCAAATGTCCATGTTATTATTCCAGTTTCATATCTATTATCTATCCCAGCAATTCCTCCGCTAATATTTTTAACGTTCCAAATTCCGTTTAGAGATTCTAATTCTGTTGAATTATCATCGTCATTACTACAACTTGTAAATAATACTAATCCTAAAAATAATAATAAGCTCAATTTTCCTAACTTCATAATTTTTCTTTTTAAGTTATACTTTATAGATGCAGAAATTCCGAAATGGTTGCGCCAAATTACTGCCAACGTTTTGCGGCTATGGTGCGTGCCGCATTATTCCTATTAATTTTCTTGATTTGCACTATTTTAAAATTTACTAATATTTGTTTTAATAAGCACGATTTTCGGTATGCACTATGAGCCGCTGTTATGTGCTGGCTTTTCTGTTCTATTTCTATTTTTTCTATTCTCAACTGTTCTTTTACGTATTCTTCATATTTTTTGTCCCGAAAGTCAAACCAATTTTGTCGATAAGTAGATGATTCAATTTCATCTTTAAAATTTGCAAATGGACTTTTTCTATTCAATATTTTTATTAAATCTTCTTTCGATTTTTCATCTTCAATTTTTTCAATAAAATCTTCCATTATTTGAAATGCTTCCCAAGATTCCATTTTTTCAATTACTGAATAATCAGTCAATTCATTTTCTATTTTTTCAAGTTCTTCTTCCCATATTTCAGAGTCGGAATAAACTTCATTTGGGTGATGTACTGGTTTTATTTCTCCTGTTTTTCTATTAATAAATATTTTTAGTCCACATTGCAGGTCTTGTGAAATTTCATGTATTTGTTCTCCTGATATTTTCATTTGTTTATAGATGTTCTTGATTTTATTCTACTTTCGTGATATATATTTGAGGATATCCAGGCCCCATTGCGGTACAGACCATAATTTCATTATTAAAAGGTTCTCTATATTCAACTTTGATTTTCTTCCCATTAATTTTATATTCTTCAGGTAAATTTATTGCGTAAAATATATTGTCACGAGTGTTCATCGGTAATCCAGATACATTATTATTGAATTGAATCAAAAATGCTTTTCCGCAATCCATTCCCTGGTATAAAACTGTTGCATTGAATGGATCTTCATTAATTTCTGTTACTTTTTCACTACATGAAATTATTAGGAAAGTCAGTCCGATAAAAATTAAAATGATTCTTTTCATGATTCAATGTTTTTGTTTTGAAAGCTTGCACATAACTAGTTATATGCCAACAAAAGCTTGAAATAACGGTTATATATTCCGGGATATCACAATTTTTTATTTGTCATTACACGTAACTGATTTTAGTGCAAACATCTTGTTTGCTCCCCATATCTAAAATTCAAATAAAACAATTGCTTACAACTGGTTAAGCTGGGTATTGAAGATTTAGACTTGGGGGTTTAAATCAAGGTTAAACTTACTAAAATAAATTGAATGCTTCCAAAAAAACTTAAATTTTAACAATTTAGAATCAAACAAAAAAAAGCCACAACCAAAGGGAGTGACTTTTAAAATAGGACTGTTCCGTGCTGAAATAAGTTAACAGAAAAACGCTTTAGAGCTTTAAAATTTAATGGGCTTCTAGCCAATTATCACCCATATCCATTTCAACATCTAAGGGAACGCTTAAGGTATAGGCGTTCTCCATTTCTTGTTTAATTAATACTTTCATGGTTTCCAATTCGGGCTTATAAACATCAAAGACCAATTCATCATGAACTTGCAACAACATTTTGGTTTTAAAGCCGCCTTCCTCTAGCTTATTATAGATGTTAATCATCGCAATTTTGATGACATCTGCGGCACTTCCTTGGATGGGTGCATTGACGGCATTTCGTTCGGCAGCACCGCGTACAATTGCATTTCGAGAGTTGATATCTTTGAGATAACGGCGTCGGTTGGACAAAGTAGTTACATAGCCATGATCTCTTGCGAAATCGACCTGTGAACTTATGTATTTCCGAAGCTTAGGATAGGTCTCATAATAGGTTTCAATCAACTCTTTGGCTTCAGAACGGCTCAAATCAGTTTGATTGCTCAACCCAAAAGCCGACACGCCATAAATAATTCCAAAGTTGACTGTTTTGGCATTTCCACGCTGTTCTCTAGTCACTTCTGCTAACGGCACATTAAAGACTTTCGCCGCGGTCGACGCATGAATGTCTTCACCGTTTTTAAAGGCTTCCATCATGGTTTCTTCTTCGCTCATCGCCGCAATGACGCGTAACTCAATTTGAGAATAATCGGCCGCTAATAGGACGTACTCCTCATTTCTTGGAATGAACGCTTTTCGCACTTGACGCCCGCGTTCGGTTCGGATCGGAATATTTTGAAGGTTTGGATTGGTACTGCTCAGTCGTCCAGTGGCAGCCACCGTTTGCATGTACTCCGTATGAATATGACCAGTGACGTCTAAAACTTGCTCTGGAAGCGCATCTACATAGGTGCTTTTGAGTTTAGCGAGTCCTCTGTAATCTAATACATTTTGAATAATTTCGTGTTCCTTTGCCAAATAAGACAATACATCTTCAGCAGTACTATACTGACCCGTTTTGGTTTTCTTTGGTTTCTCGACCAGCTTTAATTTTTCAAAGAGAATGACGCCCAATTGTTTGGGCGATGCGATATTGAAAGTTTCGCCTGCCGCTTCATATATTTTTGTTTCTAAGGCAGCAATGTCCTCATTTAAATCGCCTGAAAGCGATTTTAGAAAATCTGTGTCTAGCTTGATGCCTTCGAGTTCCATAGATGCTAATACTTTTACTAATGGAATTTCGATTTCATTAAATAATTTTAAAGAATCGGCATCGGTCAGTTCTTTTTTGAAATGACGCGCTAACTGAAAGGTGATATCGGCATCTTCAACAGCGTATTCCGTCAGTTTTTCAATTGGCACATCGCGCATCGACAGTTGATTCTTTCCTTTTTTACCAATGAGGTCTGTAATGGAAATAGGGGCATAATTCAAATAGGTTTCAGCAAGGACTTCCATGTTATGACGCATGTCTGCATTGATCAAATAATGGGCAATCATTGTGTCAAACAAGGGGCCTTTGACTTCTATTTTATATTTGTGTAAGACCTTTAAATCATATTTTAAATTTTGACCAATTTTTTCGATATGAGTCGCTTCAAAAAAGGGTCTAAATAATTCAATTAATTTTTGAGATTCTTCGAAAGACTCTGGAAACGAAATATAAAACCCTTTATGCGCTTCCCAAGAAAAAGCAATACCGACAAGTTCTGCTTTAAGGGGATTGAGTCCTGTTGTTTCAGTATCAAAACACACCGATGTTTGAGACATGAGCTGTTTGATAAATAGTTTTAATCCTAAATTGCCCGTCACATTTTGATAAAAGTGAGGGGTTGATGTCGCTGTTTCTCTTCCGTAAGTTAGTGCTGCTACAGGTACTTCCGGTTCGTCTCCACCAAACAATGAAAATTGTCCAGCCCCCGCTTGAGGTGTTGGGTTTGTGGCTGGAGTGGGGGTCGTAGCTGCCGGTTCTGAAGTCGTACTTTCAGGGGGTTTTACAGCAAATGTTTTATTAAAATTATCGATTAAGCGTTTGAACTCTAAGTCTTGAAAAATAGCCCCTACTTTTTCAGAATCTGGAGCCGTTAATTCAAAACTTTTTGCATCGAACTCTACCGGAACATCCAATAGAATGGTGGCTAGTTTTTTAGATAAAAGTCCAAGTTCTGCATTGGCTTCAATTTTTTCCTTCATCTTTCCTTTGAGCTCATGGGTATTTGCCAAAAGGTTTTCCATACTTCCGTATTGAGCGAGTAATTTTTTAGCGGTTTTATCGCCCACACCAGGAAGGCCAGGGATGTTGTCAGACGCATCGCCTTTCATCCCTAAAAAATCGATCACTTGAAGCGGGTCTTCGATCTCAAATTTTGCTTTAATTTCTTCCACTCCCCAAGTTTCATACCCACCTCCAAACATGGGACGGTACATAAAAATATTGTCACTCACCAATTGTGCAAAATCTTTATCGGGTGTGACCATAAAGGTTTTAAAACCTTCTTTTTCTGCCTTTTTAGCAAGGGTTCCAATGATGTCATCTGCTTCAAATCCTTCTTTGACAACGGCAGGAATGTTCATCGCCTCTAATATTTGATAGATATAAGGTACTGCAGTCTTGATGCCTTCAGGCGTGGCATCTCTATTGGCTTTATACTCCTTAAAAATTTCGACCCGGTCCTTACTGCCCCCTTTGTCAAAACAAACCGCCAAATGATCTGGCCGTTCTCTTTTGATGACATCTAATAAGGAGTTTGTGAACCCAAGAATTGCTGAGGTGTCAAGCCCTTTGGAATTAATCCGAGGGTTTTTAATAAACGCATAATAGCCTCTAAAAATTAAAGCATAAGCATCAAGAAGAAATAAGCGTTTTTGGTCAGCCATTATGGTGAGTTTACGGTATTTTAGTTAATTAATCATTTTGAGTGATTCCTTGCTTTTCGAGGACACTTTTGGTTTTGTAAGCGTAAAAAAGAAGGTAAGCAAAACAAGCAACCGCAATCCAATACGAGGATTGAATGCTAAAAATATCTGCCAACTTCCCTTGTAGAGGGGGGATAATAGCACCGCCTAAGATCATCATAATTAAAAAAGCAGACCCCTGTGACGTGTATTTTCCTAATCCAGAAATACTTAATGTAAAAATACAAGGCCACATGATCGAACAAAATAAGCCACCTGAAAGCAATGCGTATAGTGCCAATTGACCTGATGCAAATATGCCAATAATGACGCCAATAACGCCCAAGGTGCTAAATATTTTCAATGTTTTAATAGGGTTGTCTTTTGCGATAAAAAATCCACCCACCTGAATGGCAACACAGACACTAAATAATAAAATTTCTGTTGAAGAATATTTCCCAAAATTAACCAATAGAATCACGCCAAAAGCGACATAAGGCACTAAAATAAGCAACCATTTCTTAAGCCCTTTACTCGGGTTAAAAACACTAATAGCACCAACCCATCGACCAATCATCATACCGCCCCAATAGAGTGAGATGAACGGCGCAATTTCAGCATCATTCATCACTTTTAATCCTAAAGCATTGAGATTACTGACTTTATCTGCAACCGATTTTAAAAGCTCGCCTAGGTTACTTTGAATCGTCACTTCCACGCCAACATAGGTAAAGATTGCTAACATTCCCAAAACCAATTGTGGATATTTCATTGCACCCCAGCCATCTGGGTTTTTTGTTGCTCGTGTATTTGCGAAAAAGATACTTACAACAACGGCCAATAGCGCAATTAACAATAATAAGAGTCGTTTGTTTTCAAGCGCTTCAGTGGTGACTTCTCCACTTGAATACGTGCTAAAAATCATTGTAAAACAAACCCCAATAACGACCGTTAGCACAATGAGTGTATTTTTAGCTTTATTAGCGGGCTCAAATACTTCATCCGTTTTTGTATTGGGTAATTTTTTAGAAAAATGAAATAATGCTGCGGCGACCAAAAACAACGCTCCAACGCCCAAGTAAAGCAATTGAACAGTGGTTAGTTTTATTTCATTATTTAGAATCATTTGGTTGAGTTCATCCCCTGATAAAGGAGTGGATCCAAAAATAATTAATGCAATAACAATAGGCCCGATGGTTGTTCCAAATGAATTAACGCCTCCTGCGAGATTAAGTCGATGCGAACCAGTTTCTGGGTCACCGAGCGCAATGGCAAAAGGATTTGCAGCTGTTTGTTGTAGTGAAAATCCGAGTCCTACAATAAACAAAGCCAATAACACCAAATAAAACACAGACGTATCGCCTTGTTGTGCGCCATCAACAAAAGGATACATCAATAAAGCCCCAAGAGCAGAAATTAATAATCCATATACAATCCCATTTTTGTAGCCCCAATTATTAAGAATATCTTTTTTAACCGCACTTGATAGGATGAAAAGCAAGAGAGCTCCTAAATAATAGGCGCCATAAAAGGCAAAATCAACGAGTTGAGATTGAAATTGATCAATGCTAAAATAGGTTTTACAAAAAGGGATAAAAACGCCGTTTGAAGCGGCAATAAACCCCCAGAAAAAGAAAACTGTGACAAGGGTCGTTAAGGCGGAATTGTTGTTTTTAGTGCTCATAAAAATGGTGTTTAATATGTAAAGTTAATGGTTACAGAACTAGCTCAGAAACGATATAAGTGCCGTAAATTGTATTTTTTGTTTAAAGATTAGAAATATAGTGAAAATTCCCAAATCTAAAAGTATAGTTAAATAAAATTATTAACCCAATTATCATTTGCTTTTGTTTTATTTTTGCGCTTGATTCTATCCGAATATGATTCGATTAATAATTTTTGTAGTTCTTGTTTTAGCATTAGATTTTTATGCCCTTCAAAGTTTTAGAAGTGTGGTTAGAAATCTATGGGTTAAATGTATGGCAGGGGCTGTAATCAATTTTTTAATTGGTCAGCCAAGATAGCTAACAGACAAAATATCTCCGAATATTTGCTTGAAGTTGAAAGACGCCGTCAAAATCGGTTTGAACGCCATAAGACGTCCCTTTTATTATAACGGTTGCTCCTGAAAGAGGCACTGCATTTTCATCTGTAACCGTTCCCGTAATAGGCTCTTGCGCTACAGTAGTGTATATGTAATGAATAAAAAAATAAATGTAGTAAATAGTCTAGTTTGCATAATTTAGATTTTGGTTTCATAGAAATTACTGAAACCAAATATATAACAAAGACAATATTGTAGTAGTACTTTTTTACGCGGACTATTTATATTAACCTGATTGTTAATTATTTATGTATTATAATGAAATATAACTTTAACATATTACTGTGTATTTAATGTAGTTATAAGTTGAGTAATATTAGGTCTTAGGGACTTTTTTTGAGTTCTAAATTTCTAAAGTTTCCTTAAAAAATGGAAGAAATTATCCTTTGAATTAATGTTTAATTTTTTTCTTAAACGATAGCGGTGTAATTCAACGCCTCGTAAACTAATACCCATCAAAAAGGCAATTTTTTTAGAAGTCAACCCTGTTTTTATATAAGCACATAACCTTAAATCTTTGGAAGTGAGTTTGGGATGTATAGCAATTAGTTTTTTAAAAAAATCTCGGTTGAGCTCATTAAAATTGGATTCAAAAACCTTCCAATCATTTGTTCCTCTAATATTTTTTTTTGATATTTCTAAAATTTTTTTTGTTCTTGATGGATTGGTAGATGCTTCTGTTAAGCGTTTAAGTTCATTATACATCACCATAATTGTTTCATTTTTTCTTATAATAGAATCGGTAGTATTCGTTAATTCTCGTTGCTTTATCTTCACTTCTTTTTCAAGGTTTTCCTTTTCTAATTGATAGATTTTCTCTTGAGTTTTTCGAATATGCATTTTTTTCAATGCTAATTGTTGTCTTCGGATTCTTCTTTTATTGATTTTAAATATTATTAAACACACACAAACTATTAATAAAAAATAGACAATTTTCATAAATATGGATAAGTACCAAGGGGGTATTACCTTAAAACGAAAATCTTTTATATGTTTTAATTCAGAATGCATACCCTTGTTTTTGATTGATAAGGTATAATTTCCATAAGCTAGATTTTGTAATGTAAATTTTCCGTCTCTAATTAATTCTCTTTGATTTATCTCTCCAGACAAGGAATAAACATGGTCATTACCGTATTGATTAGGTGTATAAACTTCAAAAGAAAGGTATTGTGCATCCTTATAAGGAAAACGTAATAGGGAATCGTTGACTGAAAACTGTTTTCGATTAGAATATATTTTATCTATAATAGGTGAATTTGTAATTGACGCCTCTTTCATTTTCAATTTATTTATATTGAAAATTGCAAAACCATCATTTAAATTTAAAATCCGTAATGAATCATCCTTAATTTCAATTTTCTCATATTTGGACACTGAACGTTTTCTGATCTCTAATGCATCAACCTCAAGAGTCTTTTTAAATTTATTATAATAGTATGTAATGACACCGGCTTCATTGTCATCTATAAACCAGCCACCATTATGCTCTTTAAATATTAAACTCTTAGCATTAAATTGTTGAAAATCTTTATATAAACCAATGCTATCTTTATTTTTAAAATACTGCAACCACTTTTTTGAATTATAGAAGACAACTGAACCATTTAAGTTATAAATTCTCGTTTTATATTGATTGAAATTTTTATCATTACCATAATAGACTATTTGTGAAGTTTCTGTATAATCTTCCTTAAATTTTATCTGATAAAGACCTTTATATGGATGTGTGGCCCAAATCACATATTCCGATTCAAATACAATATTATTTACAGGGAAATCAATGTTTTTTATTTCCTTACTAATCCATTTATTGTTAACTTTTTTTAAAAGATTAACTCCATTATATTCCCCTTGTAAGAACCATTGTTTCTTATTTGGAATATTGAAATATCCAAAAACACCTTCAGTACTTGAACCAACACGATGAAGACTATCATTCTCTATATAAAAAGTTCCATCATTATGCCCAAAAAAAAGCTGGTTTTCAAATACTGTTAAATCCCAAACATGTCCTTCAGAACCTTGAATAAAATTTAGTTTACTGTCATCTGTAAATGAGTAAATACCCGTATTACTTGCTAAATAGTATTTATCATTAAAAAATGCCACATCATAGACCGTTCCTAAAGTACCTGTATGGTCTTTATAATATAAATAGGGGCTATCAAAATTTATTCTACTGATACCATTATCCAATGCACACCAAAGGTTACCCTCATGAAATTCAAGACCTAAAATAGTGTTATTATAAAGTCCAGACTCTTTTGATATATACTGAGTATCTTGGTTCTTTAGATTATAAATGATAATACCATTTTTAACTGTTCCGAAAGCTATTCTATAAACATCTAGAAATACCGTTTTATTTAAAATGTATTTATCTAAAAGTGTATTTATCTTTTTTGGTAGTCGTAAAAGTTGATTAGAATTGTAAATATACCCTCCCTTATTCGTGTCAAAAAAGAATAGTTTTTTTTCATTATTGGAAACTATATTTGCTATGTTATCGAAATTGTAATTTTTACTTGAAAGTACAAACGGCACTAATTTTCCATTTATTAGTTCTTGAAGTCCATTTTTTAAATTACCAACAATTAATCTGTTATCATAAATTGTAAAATTTGAAACTTCTTGACTATTTGGTACTGAAATAATATTATTTCCATTATATATATAAACGCCACCAAAAGACCTAAAAATGATATCATTGCCATGTTTTACTATCTGCCAGAACTCATCACTTTTAAACTCGTAATCTTCCCCAAATAGATTATTTAATGATGTATACGAAAGGTTACCTAAATCATCTTTTTTCCAATATCCAAATTCTTCATAAGACCCTGTGTATATAGTATCATTTACTATCAATACTGACCTTATTATAGTTCTATTAGGAAGTTCGAATAACTGCCATATTTCGCCATTATATTTTAGCAACCCACGGTTGTTGGCGGCATAAATAATCCCGTTATTATCTATATCGATACCCCAATTTTGATTATCAGCCCCATAGTCTTCAATAGAATAGTTTTCTATTTCAGGGTTAAATGTTTGTGCCATAGAAAAAAGGCACAATACTAGAAAGGTAACATTCAGTAAATAGGCTTTTATAAAACACAATTTTTTGTACATTGAGATTAAAATAGTTTTTAATTTTTTTAATAGGTTTTTAAATACGAAAAAACGCACCTAATTAGTACTCAAGTTTAGTGTCAAATTTACAGTTCATAATTTATTTTAGGAATATACTAAAATTTTACAAATCTAAAAGTATCGTTAAATAAAAATATTAACTCTAATATCATACGCTTTTGTTTTACTTTTGCCGCTGACTCTTACTGAATATGATTCGATTAATAATTTTTTTACTCCTTGTTTTATCCTTAGATTTTTATGCGCTACAAAGTCTAAGAAGCGT
>ENA-OQVM01006606-OQVM01006606.1-marine-metagenome-genome-assembly--contig:-NODE-6606-length-10459-cov-3.132441_pt1 | contig 10459 bp, 10 predicted proteins | sample MGYA00237776_ERZ505498 | MGnify/ENA primary metagenome ERZ505498 (study PRJEB26159, sample SAMN06265151) | marine metagenome | isolation source: Helgoland LTER site | place: Germany:Helgoland, sampling... | reverse complement strand
AAATAAGTGCCGCACTACCGAATAAGCCACTCGTTAAATTAGTGGCCGGCCAGCGCGAGGCATGTTGGGGGCGACACCGATAAAATTCAAGGCAAACTGCTGTAATTATGCCGCGACCCATGCCTTTGCTCGGCGGGAATGGCTTATTAGCGCCAAAGAGAGCTTTTGCTAGTTGGAGGGGAGTTACCAAGGACGCAGGGAATGGACCGTTAATTTAACGGGGCGCGCCGCCGATTTAAAGCTGCTCGTTTTTCTAGCCTTTGAGGGCCGCAGAGAGCAGCCGAGCCGTAATATCGACCATCGGCACGACCTTCTCGTAGGCCATGCGAGTAGGGCCAATCACGCCCAACACCCCTACCGGCTCACCGCCGGCCTGATAAGGTGCAGTAATGACTGAAAAATCATCCAGCACCTGATAGCCAGATTCTTCACCAATAAAAACCTGAATGCCCTGCCCGTGTGCGCAACGCTCCATCAAATGCAAAATATCCTTTTTTTGCTGAAATGCGTCGAACAAATCGCGCAACCGCTGCATATCCTCCGACTGCCCCGCCTGACTACCCAGCAAATGAGCCTGGCCGGCAATAATATAGTCACTCTCAGCCGGCACCACCGATTCGAGCGCCTGACTAGCAAAATCGATAGCTGATTGCATGAGCTGATCGATCACCGATTTATCTTCGCGCATGCTCGACAACAACAGCCCACGCGCATCTTGCACATCACGCCCCGCATAATGCTCATTGACAAAGGCCGCCGCCTGGTGAAGCTGCCCCTCGCTGTAATCTTTATCGGTATGAATAACCCGATTTTGCACCTCGTGCTCATTGAGTACCAAAATGGCCAGCACGCGCTTGCTCGATAAAGGCAAAAATTCTAACTGCCGAAACTGCAGTTTGGCACTGCGCGGCAACAGCACCAAACCCGCCTGCTGAGTGATATCCGACAACAAGGCCGAGGCCGACTCGGCCAAGCGAGCGGGGCTGCCACCGGCGCTAAAGCCATCTTTTATTTTCTCTTGCACATCAGAAGAGGCATGCACATTGGTAGTCACCATGCTGTCGACAAACAGGCGATAGCCTCGATCGGTGGGAACTCGCCCCGCCGAGGTATGCGGCGACGCAAGATAACCGCCATCCTCAAGCTCGGCCATAATATTGCGGATACTTGCCGAACTCAGCTTAAGCGTTGCGTCTTGGGCCAGCGTTTTAGAACCCACAGGCACACCATCGCGAATAAAGCGATCGACCAGAGTCGTCAACAGGTGTAAATTTCGCTCGCTTAATTCTTTTTGAGGCATGGCAGATATTCAGATTTTTTAAGTGTAGTCTGGGGGCTACCCAAGCAAAGCGCTAGCCCAACCAACAGACCTTAGCTGCTTAGACCCACGCATTATTAACAGGGGCCTTAACGGCTCAAACTCTTCACAGTGCACACAGCAATTAGTTGAGATAAACTTACGCCAACTCTGGCACCGGCGCAAGCTGTTGCAGTGCAAATTAACCGCAGGCATTACATGCTAACCCACATCGCAATCAAAAATTTTACCACGGTCGAGCAACTCGCACTTGAGTTTGCCACGGGGCTGAGCACCATCACGGGCGAAACCGGTGCCGGTAAATCGGTCATGCTCGACGCTTTGGCCTTAACGCTGGGCAGTCGCGGCAACACCAACGTACTGCGCGATGAGAGCCAAGCTGCCGAAGTCACTGCCAGCTTTAGTCTCAACACCCAATCGGCAGCCTTTACATGGTTACGTGACAAAGAACTGATTGAAGCCGATAGCGACGAAGTTATTTGCCGGCGCATTTTAAAAAGCGACGGTCGTAGCCGCTCCTTTATCAACGGCAGCCCGGTTAACTTGTCCGATCTTAAAGCCATCGGCGAACAACTGGTCGATCTACACGGCCAACATGAACATCAATCGCTGCTCAACAAAGCCACTCACCAGCAAATGCTCGACGCCTTTGGCAAACATCAAAACTTACAATCCGAAGTGGCACAAATAGCCCAGCAATGGTCAGCGGTACAAAGAGAAATTAATGAGTTTCGCACCGCCAACAAAAATCCTGAGGCGCGCCAGCAATTACTGGCCTACCAAGTTCAAGAGCTTGATAAGTTGGCACTTAGCGAAGGCGAAACAAAAAAGCTTGAAGACGAGCAAAAAATGCTTGCCAACGCCGAAGATCTTTTGCGCCAATTGCAAATAGCTACCGACCTATGTGATAGCGACAGCGGCAACAACAATAGCGGCGCCTTAACCGCTGCGCGGCAATCCATTATACAGCTAAACGAAAGCGTTAGATCTCTACCCGAACTTCAAGGGTCCATTGATTTGCTCGACTCAGCCAGCATTCAAATTGAAGAAGCATTAAGTGAAATGCAGGCAAGCGCAGAGCGCGTGCAGATCGACCCGCAGCGCTTACGCGATGTAGAAACACGGCTCGATGCGATTTACGCAATTGCGCGCAAACACAACATCAAACCCGAGCAGCTCGCTGCACAGCATCAAACACTTACCCGCGAGCTAAAAGCGCTCGAAAACTCCGACGAAGTGATTGCCGAATTACTGACTAAGCAAACCGAACTGACCACGCAGTTTGATAAAAAAGCCCAGCAACTTACCAAAAAACGCAGTGCCGCCGCTAAAAAACTCATTACAGCCGTGAGTAAAAAACTCACCGACTTACAAATGAAGCACTGTAAATTTGAAGTAAGCCTGAGCGAGCGAAAAGCTGACGCGCCTTCAAGCAGTGGGCACGAAAGCGTTGAGTTTTTAATTGCCACAGTGCCCGGCAAACCCACTCAGCCTCTGGCTAAAATTGCCTCGGGCGGAGAACTCTCGCGCATTAGCCTAGCAATACAAGTGGTAACCGCACAAACTAGCGACACCCCCACATTGGTTTTTGACGAAGTTGACGTGGGCATTGGCGGAGGCGTAGCTGAAGTAGTGGGTAACTTATTGCGCGAGCTGGGCAAAACTTGCCAAGTTTTTTGCGTGACCCACTTAGCGCAAGTAGCCGCCAAAGGCAGCCAGCATTTATTAGTTAGCAAAGAGATTTCTAAGGCTAATGCCACAACACGCATCGATTGCCTCGATAATGAATCGCGTAAAATTGAACTGGCCCGCATGCTCGGCGGGCTCGACGTAACAGCCTCGACACTGGCACATGCCAGCGAGATTCTAGAGTCGGCCTAATAAAAAATTGCTGGGAAAATAATTGGAAAATATAAAAAAATAGTTCCAAACATAATGAGAAAAATTAGCAAAACATTTCCCGCAAGCGCCGCACTGCCTCCTGCAATTTTTCAAGCGAGGTTGTGAAAGCAAAGCGCACATGTTCTGACGCCAAGTGGCTGCCAAAATCGGCACCCGGGGTGATGGCAATGCCATGCTCTTCTAGCAACTGCAAACAAAAATCTTTCGAATCGAGCTGGGTTAAGCCGCGAATATTGGCATAAATATAAAACGCACCAACCGGCTCAGCTTCAATACCAAAACCAATAGCACGCAACTCTTTCAATAAGTAGTTACGACGCTGTGCATATTCCTTCTTACGCTGCTCTAACACCGCCAACGCCTCGGGTTCAAAGGCGGCCAGCGCCGCATACTGCGTAGGAGTAGACATAGAAATAAACAAATTTTGCGCAAGTTTTTCTAACGCAGGAATGGCCTGCTCAGGTGCCACCATCCAACCCAAGCGCCAGCCGGTCATGCCAAAATATTTTGAAAAGCTATTAAGCACAAACGCTTGGTCTGTCATACCTAACACTGACGCCGCAGCATCACCAAACACCAAATCTTGATAAATTTCGTCAACAATTAAATTGCCGCCGCGCGCCTGACATAACGCCAGCAGCGCTTGCATCTCATCGGTGGTAAGTGCAGTACCCGTCGGATTTGACGGTGAGGCCACCATCACACCCACGGTGCTATCACGCCAATATTGCTCGGCAACGGACGCAGTTAATTGAAAACGTTGCTCCGCCGAAACGGGTACAAGCTGCGCCCGCCCCTCAACTAACCGTAAAAAGTGTCTGTTGCATGGGTACCCAGGATCGGTCATTAAAATGCCCTGCCCGGGGTTGACCAACAGCGCACTCATTAACAACAAAGCACCCGAGCCGCCAGGAGTAATCATGATGCGCTCGGCCGGTACATCTAAATTGTGTTGCTGGCGATACCAACGCGAGAGTGCCTCGCGCAGCTGTGGAATGCCGGCTGCGGGCGAGTACGAGGTATGACCTGCATCGAGCGCCGCCTTAGCCGCTGCCACGACTTGAGGAAGAGTAGGAAAATCTGGCTCACCCGCCTCCATGTGGACAACATCAACACCAGCGGCTTGCAACTCTCCAGCGCGGGTCAACATTTCCACCACACGAAAAGGCTCAATATCGGCCACCCTATCGGCAAATTTTAACGGGGGATTTGCATGATCTTCAGACGTATGACGTGAAGTAATTGGCGCTCGCTCCCAACAATGGTGTGAAAAAATTAATCAGCGTGCTTAGGTTTTACATAAAGGACCATACTGTGATCAATGATTTCAAAGCCATGACGCTCGGCAATTTTATGCTGTAAGGCCTCAAGTTCGGCGTCATAAAATTCAACGATTTCACCGGTTTTGGCACACACCATATGGTCGTGATGCTCGCCGCGCTCAATTTCAAACACCGAATGCCCGCCTTCAAAATTGTGCCGCACCACCAAACCAGCAGCTTCAAATTGAGTTAACACCCGATAAACCGTGGCCAAACCCACATCTTCGCCCGCCTCAAGCAAGCCTTTGTAAACGTCCTCGGCGCTCATGTGCCGATCAGCATCCGACGCATTTTCGAGCAACTGCAAGACCTTTAGGCGCGGCAACGTAACTTTGAGGCCCGCACGCCGTAATTCTTGATTTTCTGCACTCATTTCTATGACACCCATATGACAATCACACGCCAGCTCTATACACTGCGAACGGGCAACTGCTGCGCTAAAACGCTATTATTTAGTGCGCTACGAACCGATAGTAGCATTCTCTAAAATGTACAGTATTATTGCACCATAGCGCTGGGTAAAACAGTACCCGCCAACATTCGCACAGCTCCCGGCGATGCAGCCTGTTGAAGCTTACCGCGCCAAATACAAAGCGACTCTCTCAATACACTACACAGGAACAAAACCCCTTTCATGCCTTTCTTATTCGCTCAGCTGAACACGCCAATGCCCGCCATGGCTAACACCGCCCCCACTAAGCTGCTCAAGCAGAGCATTGTGGTTGCAATGTTGCTGTTAATCGTGGGCTGCAAAGGCTTTTTAAGCCCGCATAAAATTGCCATCCAACAAGGCAACATCGTCACCAAAGATATGATGGATAAGCTCAAAGTGGGCATGACGCCGCGACAAGTGCGTTACGTACTAGGCACCCCGCTGGTGGTCGATGCATTGCATGACGAGCACTGGCACTATTTATATTCGCTGCGCTTAGCCGACGGCACCACCATGGCAAAAAGCCTAACGCTCACATTCGACCAAGGCATGGTAAATGAAATCAACACCGATTATGAATTTCCAGAGACTCCTAAGCCTCGCGAAGCGACCAGCATCAGTGATGCCAGCGACCCTAAACCACCTTTAGGCGAGGCAGATATCGACCAGGCTGCTGAGGAAGGTGGCGCAAGCACCAGTGAAACGACAGACGCAGCCAATAAAGAGATCGACACCACCGCTGCTAGCTTAACAATAAGTTAGCCACTGGCCTTTCAATTGCCGGCAGCTTAGCTATCAGCGGCCTGCCGCGATTTTTCAGCCCGCGCTTTGCGCGCCGCTTTAGGATCAGCCACCAAGGGACGATAAATCTCAACACGGTCACCCGCGCGCAGCTCGTATTCTTTGGGCTTGACCGACTTACCAAAGATCCCCATTTTTGCGGCGGTTAAATCCACATCGTCAAACTCAGCAGCAATACCCGATTGCACGGCGGCATCAAATGCGGTGCAGCCGACATCGACATGCAGCACAATAATTTTTTGTTTGGTCGGTGTAGCATAAGCCACTTCAATCGCCAGCTTAGGTGTCTTTGGGTCATTCATTGGTTTGCAGCATCACTCAACGGTAGTTAATTAATCATTCCGCCAAAAAGCGTAGTGTATTGGCCTGTACACGAATTGCCACTATCATCGCCCTTTACTATTTACCGATTAGCGGGCAAAGCGCCAATTAAGCGCATCTTCACTGCTATACTGCAGCGTCATAGCCCAGCAAAACGACCCGCGTTTAATTAGAAGTCATTCATGTCTAAAAAGAAGCCTCAACCCGATACCAATGTGATCGCGAAGAATAAAAAAGCGCGGCATGATTATCATATCACCGACAAATTTGAAGCCGGCATGATGTTAATGGGCTGGGAACTCAAAAGCATTAGAGCGGGTAAGTGCCAGCTGGTCGACAGCTATGTGCTGCTCAAAGATGGCGAAGCATGGCTATTAGGCTCACACATGGAGCCACTCAAATCAGCCAGCACCCATGTGATTGCCGACCCCACTCGCACCCGCAAATTGCTGCTCAACCAGCGCGAACTGGGCAAGCTATTTGAGGCCACTCAGCAGGAGGGCTACACCTGCGTGGCACTGTCGCTGTATTGGAAAAAGCACTTAGTGAAATGCGAAATTGGTATTGCCAAGGGTAAAAAGGATTATGACAAGCGCGCTACCGAAAAAGACCGCGACTGGAATCGGCAAAAACAGCGGGTAGTACGCCAGCACAACGATTAGGACGCCCAGTCTGCGCCTCATTGCGCGCCTCTTCAGTTTGTTATAACAGCTCGCCTCCTCGCCAAGCGAGCCCCTAACAAAGCCATCCAACGCCTCTAGCTGCCTCAGCACCACATCAGACTAGACCGTCTATTCTATAAGGTTTACTATTAGGAGAGCTGACCCAAGGTCACACATGGCTTTCGTGTCGCCCTGCCGACTCCTGCTTAGAAAAAACCAACCCTATGAAAAATAGAGAAAAAAAATCAAACGCCGACAAACGCGCCACTATTATTGAGCGCGCCGGCCAACTGTTTCTTAAGCTTGGCTTTGAAAATACCAGCATGAGCCAAATTGCGCTGCATGCCGGTGTGGCCAAACAAACGCTGTATAGCCACTTTGGCAGTAAAGAGGCGCTCTTCACCGCCGCTATAGAAGAAGCCTGCCAAAGGCATGAGCTTACCGAAAATCTTTTTGACACCAACAAAAGTTTTGAAGAAGTACTACTCGCCGTTGGCAACCGCATAGCCGAACTGGTACTCAGTGATGAATCGCTGCAACTCAACAAAATCTGCATCAGCGGCAGCGATCAGTACCCCACGGTCTCTAAGTTATTTTGGGAAGCCGGGCCACAGTGGCTTACCGAGCAACTAAGTAGCTATTTTGAGGTCAAAGCCTTAGCGGGCGAAATTAGTATTGCCGCGGCCGATACAAAGGCGGCAGCCAAACATTTTCTGTCCTTAATTCGCGGGCAAGAGCTACAGCGCCGCCTGTTAGGTTTGCCGTACTGCACCGATGATGATATCGACCAACATATTCAGCGCTGCGTCACATTTTTTATGAAAGCCGTCGCCGCCTAGGCTGTAGGTTGCCGTCTAAGCTTTACAAGGCCGGGGTTTAGTAAGTAATTTATCTTTTAAGTACAGAGAATAGCGTATACTTAAAAGGTACTTAATTTGGGGACGATCCGGATTCGACGCCGGTTACAAAACCAAAGGTGCATGCCGAGAGGGTAGTGACTCTCGTTAAACAATCGCTGTAACTTTATAGTTGCCAACGACGAAAACTACGCTCTAGCAGCCTAATACCTGCTAGCAGTTGCCACCGGATGCTTGTAAACGGGAAGCGACTGTCATACAGAACAAGCTAGTCTGGCGGTATGTTCAGGGCCAACGGGCAAAACTTTTACTGGGCTCGTTTCTCATCACCCTGGCCATTGGGTCGAGAGAAATTAAATTAATAGATGGTGCTAAGCATGTAGAGCCGATGGCAGAGGACTGACGGACGCGGGTTCAACTCCCGCCGTCTCCACCAAACAAAAAAGCCCTAATAAGCCTTAAGTAGGCATTAGGGCTTTTTTCTTGCCCGCGTTTTACCCGTGTTTTACTGACAGGCATTAAAAGCGCTGCCCACCAAAAACCGAATAGTCATACCAAGCTATTTAATACAGCGGTTTAATCGCCTGAACATGCCAACCCACGCCAGACTCAACCCCAGCAAGGCAAGCCACGCCGATGAAATGGGAACGGTAGCAGTCTCTGGAGGATCGAGGGCAGTTACCAGCGAGGGCGCCGATTGGCTGGTGAGTGTGGAGCCGTTTTTGAAGTAAATGGTATTGGCAGCCCCTACTGTCCATCCAGGCTGCGTATTGGCAGATATTTCCTCAAGATTATTACTCGCAGATACGACGCTTGCATCCGAGTTGTTCCCTTCAATGGCAGCGATAGCCGCGCTAGCTGCTAAACCACTGTTTTGTATGCCCTGACGTATATTCCAACCGTAAGCGTTCCACGGATTACCGCCCGATGTGTTCTGGTGACAAAGCTGGCAATTTACGAGGTCGGAATCAGAAGCTGGGTAAGTCGACTGCCAGGCTGCGAGAATAGACGGCCGAGCAACGGCGACCTGCGCGGTCAACGTCAAAAGCATTGTCAAACAGTAAAGGCTAGATTTGATTTTCATCATGGCGGAACCCCTCACTCAATATTTTTATTTTAGTTTACCAACGTGCCCGACTGGTGCCGAAACAAGCTAGCTGTTGCCCCTAAGCTTAAAACTGGACCGCTTTAAGCCTAAATACTGGGAGTGTACTGTCCTTTACGCAAGCAGGCCACTTTGGATCACTTGTCTCTCATGCGCAAAAGAATTTGACTTTAAAGCGGCAGCCTCGCAGAGACGGCAGTATTGATACGAGGCTGCAGACCTATCGCCACAATCATCAGAAAGCACACCCTAGCGGCGCATGTCCAAAACCAACCCCTCGCAAGACGACTCGCTGGCAAACCACTCTAGTAAAATGATATGATGCAACATATCATTAATGTTTGCCTTCATCAGGACCCTCATCGCTATGACTCAACTTCCCGTCACTGTACTTTCTGGCTTTCTTGGAGCGGGCAAGACCACGGTCTTAAGCCACATCCTTAATAATCGCCAAAGCAAAAAGGTCGCTGTTATTGTCAATGACATGAGCGAAATCAACATTGATGCTGCAATTGTGCAAAACGAAGTATCACTGAATCGCAGCGAAGAAAAGCTCGTTGAAATGAGCAATGGCTGCATCTGCTGTACATTGCGCGAAGACCTGCTAGAAGAAGTTACCAAGCTGGCCAAAGACGGCTGCTTTGATTATTTAGTTATCGAGTCTACTGGTATTTCAGAGCCCCTTCCGGTGGCCGAAACTTTCACTTTTGCCGACGAAGACGGCATCTCACTATCGGATGTGGCAAGCTTAGACACCATGGTCACCGTGGTGGATGCGGTTAATTTTTTAAAGGATTATGACGAAGCAAAATACTTACAAGACACCGGAGAATCTCTGGGCGAAGAGGATGAGCGTAGCGTTGCAGATTTGCTTGTAGAGCAAGTTGAATTCGCCGATGTCATTCTCATCAGCAAAACCGATTTAGCAAACACAGCCGATACGCAGCGCTTAACTGCTATTTTGAAAACACTTAACACGCACGCGAAAATAGTGCCCATCGCACAAGGCCAAGTGGCTATTGATGAGGTACTTAGTACCGGCCTATTTAACTTTGAGCGCGCCCAACAAGCACCGGGCTGGCTTAAGGAAATGCGTGGCGAGCATGTACCCGAAACCGAAGAATACGGCATTGGCAGCTTCACTTACGAGGCGCGCCGGCCCTTCCACCCTGAAAAATTTCACCACTTTTTACACAACACCGATCAGTACGGCAAACTAATACGCTCAAAGGGTTATTTTTGGTTGGCCTCTCGCTCTGAGTTTGCCGGCCAGTGGAGTCAGGCCGGAGGCATAGCCCGCTATGGCTTCGCCGGGATGTTTTGGAAATCCATTCCCAAAAAAAATTGGCCTACCGACGAGGACTATTTAGCCTCGATTGAAAAACAATGGGTTGAACCGTTTGGCGATATGCGCCAGGAGTTAGTTTTTATTGGTCAAGGCTTAGATCAGGCCGGTATGACGCAAAGTTTGGATGAGTGCCTGCTAAGCGAAGATGAAATGCTGCAAGGCAAAGTGTACTGGGAAACACTACAAGACCCCTTTCCTGCCTGGGAGGAAGCGTGAGTAATTTAAGCATCAGAAAACCAAAACCTTTTCATAGTTTTACAGCCAACGATGTAAAAGTGCGGCATGCCGCTTGTGGCAACGAACCCAGCATCCTGACTGACATTTATAATGAACCAAATAATTAAATTAAGTGATAACGCAGCATTAAGAATTAAAGAAATTATGTCTAAT
>ENA-OQVM01006604-OQVM01006604.1-marine-metagenome-genome-assembly--contig:-NODE-6604-length-10460-cov-7.271598_pt1 | contig 10460 bp, 11 predicted proteins | sample MGYA00237776_ERZ505498 | MGnify/ENA primary metagenome ERZ505498 (study PRJEB26159, sample SAMN06265151) | marine metagenome | isolation source: Helgoland LTER site | place: Germany:Helgoland, sampling... | reverse complement strand
TCGCCGCCAACAATCAGCCGCACGATGTGGGGGATCATTAGGCCAACAAACCCGATGATGCCAGAGAAAGCGACCATGACGCCAGTGATCATGGCTCCAACGACAAAAACTGTCAGCCTGAACCGACCGATCGGAATGCCAAGGGTTGAGGCGGTTTCATCGCCAACTGTCATCGCATTCAGGTTGCCGGCATTTGCCCAAAGATATGCGCCGCAGACAACAAGGACGATGAGCGGGTAGACCAACTGGCTCCACTGCGCGAGGCCAAGGCCACCAAGCATCCAGAAAACGACGGTGTGGACAGCGCGTGGATCACCAAGGAATATAAGCACGTTGGCGCCCGACATGACGATAAAGGAGACCGCGACACCTGCGAGGACAAGGCGGTCAGCACTGGTGGCTGCCGCGAATTGCGAGACGCCAAGAACGATCAGAGTTGCTCCCACCGCGCCAAGAAATGCCATCAAGGGAACGGTCAGCAGCCCGATAAAGAGACCCGTATGAAGAAGCGCAAGGATCGCGCCGAACGCACCCCCCGCAGAAATGCCCAAGAGATGTGGGTCAGCGAGTGGGTTGCGCGTCACCGCTTGTAGGCTCGCACCAACGATGGCGAGCCCCGCACCGACAAGGCAGGCAAGAAGGGCGCGTGGAAAACGGATGTCCCAAACGATAGCCTCTCGTCCACCCGACCAGTCGGGCGTGATCAGATCAGGGACAACTTTATTGGTCAGGATGCCCCAAACTGTAGGCAGCGGAACCGAGACAGCACCAACGCTGACAGCCACAGACAACGACAAGAACAGCACCACGATGCCTAAGCCAAAGGTCAGCCGAAGACGGCCCTTGTGCGGGCTGAGCGTCGTTATCTGTCTGTCGGCTTGTTCCATCTGGGGTTAGTTATCACGAAATGCTGCAGCAAGCGTCTTGACCGCTTGGATATTGCGCGGTCCCGGTGTGGCCTCGACGTATTCTAGCACCACGAAGCGGTCGTTCTTGACGGCATCAAGGTCGGCAAAGGCTGGGTTTGTCATCATGAATGCGCGCTTTTGAGCAGCCGTGACTTCGCCATAGTTCACGATGATGATGATTTCGGGATTACGTTCCACAACGGCTTCCCAGCCGACGGTGGTCCAGCTTTTGTCGAAGTCGCTCATGATGTTCACGCCGCCTGCGGCTTCAATCAAAGCGTTAGGCATGGCATAGCGGCCTGCGGTAAACGGGGCGTCATCGCCGCTGTCATAGACGAAGACGCGCGGAGCTTCGGGCAAGGCTGGTTGGTTTGCAAGGAAATCAGCGAGTTCCGCCTGATAGCCCTCAATCAGGGCTTCTGCCCGCTCTTGCACGCCAAAGATGGCGCCCAGGTTGCGCAGATCATTGTACATATCGTCCATTGAGGCTGCGTCTTTTTCACCGACTTGACCGATATGAATGCAGCTTTCGGTCAATTCATAGACCTGAATACCAAAAGGGGCGAGCGTTTCGGGCGTCACTTCGCCGCCTACGCGCATGCCATAATTCCACCCTGCAAAGAAGAAATCAGCTTCTGCACCGATCAGCACTTCTTTGGATGGGTATTGCTCGGATAATTCCGGCAGAGCTTCGACACCGGCGCGCATTCCAGCGTCCAGTTTGTTCCAGCCGGAAATGCCGGTGTAGCCAACCATATGGTCTGTCAGTCCCAGAACCAACATCATTTCAGTCAGGTTGATATCGTTGGAAATGGCCGCCTGCGGTGGGGCGTCAAACGACACTTCGCGATCACAGCTTTGCACGGTCGTTTGCGCCAAGGCGGCGTTGGCCGCGAAGATGAAGAATGCGGTTGTGAGGGTTAGTTTCATGATGTGTTTCTTTATTGAGGTAGATGGAATGACAGATGATTGGCGTCGCTGGGTGCCAACCTTTCGCGTCGGGCATCGACGCGGAAGGTATCCGAGACGAGCGCCTCGGTTAGCAAGGCGTCAGGCGAGCCAAAGCCACGCGGATGGCCGTCTTCGAGAACAAGGATATTATCGCAGATGTCGGCTGCGATATTCAGGTCGTGCAGAGAAACCACGATGGTGAGGTCGAGTTGGCGGATCAGGGCCAAGACCTCTAGCTGATGACGGATATCCAGGTGATTGGTCGGTTCATCAAGGATCAGGATTTCGGGTTGCTGCGCGAGGGCGCGGGCCACCATGACCCGTTGGCGTTCACCCCCCGAAAGGGTGCCAAAGTCGCGTTGTTCCAAACCTTTGAGGTCGAGCATGTCCATCACATGATTGATGACGGTCGTGTCACGAGGATCAGCTCTGGCAAAACTTTGACGGTATGGCGTGCGCCCTAGCAAGATGATTTCGCGGACACTCAAACCAAAGGCGGCGGCTTGTTCCTGCAGAACGGCGGCGACATGTTGCGCCACCTTGCGTGCAGGCATCGCCCAGATGTCTTGGCCGTTGATCTTCACTTGGCCTGTGGTGGGGGCTTGGAAGCGGTAGAGCATGCGCAGAAGTGTCGATTTACCTGCCCCATTCGGTCCAACAACCCCGAGGACGTTCCCCTTCTCCACATCAAAGCTGGTTTTGTGCAGAACGGGAGCGGTCCGCTTATGTGGTCGCCAACTGACGTTGGAGACAGAGAGATGCACACTCATGAGGCCAATACCTTGCTATCTTCGAGTGCGATCATCGCGGCGGGAATACGAGCCAATGTGGATTTCCGCAGCTTGCCGGGGCGGTCAACCGACGAACACCAACCGTCATGCAACACGGCATACTGCTTTGCGAAGTCCACTAAATCGTCGATGTCATCCTCGGGCGCTATATCGCCAAACAAATACGTTGCCTTTTGCGTGCCGTGATAAGCAACCGTGCAGGGCCGATCGCAGCCTGCCATGCAAGCCACGCCGGAAATAGCGAAGTCTTCGGCAATGCTATCGCCAGCCGCTGCAATCGCCTTGCGCAGTTTTTCAATCAGTTCATAGCCGGGGCGGCAATCCGTCCCTTTATGCCTGCAAGATGTGCAGACCGTAATTCGGTGTTGTGTGGTCCGGTCCATGCAGCCCTCCGCGCATAAGCGGGGGGACGAAAGGGCATGTTTGTGTGGCGTTGCGCGCCTTTATCACCATCATGATCTCCGCTCCGGACACCCCGCCCGGTTTGAGTTTCTCGTGGCACATCTCTGTACCCTTTGATGGCAGGTCTCCTGACTTCGCGGGTCGCTGCTCGCCCGATCCTTCCCGAGCAATTGCTCAGTGGTGATCATCGGGGTCGCTCGCCGCTCACAGTTGCGGGGGCAGTTACGGGTTTGGCGCGCTTTGGCTCTTCCTCACCGTATTCCCTTTTCATCCCAGACGCATTTTCGGCGTTCCGGGAACCATCGCCTTCAATCTTTGCGATTCCGCAGGGAGGGTCAAGCGGCAAGTTGACAGATTGGGGTGTCACATCAGGGAATTCTTAGCGCTGATCCAAAATGCCAGAGTGATCTATTCCTTGATCTGCGGCCACGTCAGGCGGACCTGAAGGCCGCCCAAAGACGCGCGATCAAGCCTCAGTTCGCAATGATGGGTCACAGCCATTTCGCGCGCGATGCTTAGGCCCAGTCCGGTTCCCGGCTTTTCTGCATCCAACCGACCGCCACGTTCGAAAACTGAAGCGCGGGCCTCATCTGGTATACCGGGGCCGTCATCCTCAACACAAAGGAACGCCTTGTCTGCGTCGTGCCCTGCCCGCAAGACAATACGTCCTCTCGCCCATTTCATGGCATTGTCCATAAGGTTTCCCAAGAGCTCGGTCAGATCAAATTCGTCAAAGGGGGCTTGGATCGTTTCTGGGATGTCGATCGTCCAGGCGATGTGTTCGGCACTGGGTTGTCGGCTTAGCGCTGTATGCAGGCGCGTGGCAATCGGGGCAAGCGCGCAACGCCGCATCATTTGGTGGCTGTCACGGCTGCGGGCAAGTTCGCGTTCGACAATATACTCGATGTTCGCAATCTCTATGTTCAGCTCATCTGCAATGCCATCTTGCCCCTTCTGGCGGACTTTCCGTTCCACACCGTGCAAAATCGTCAGCGGTGTCTTCAGGCCATGCGCCAAATTTGCAGCACCAGCGCGAACGCGCTCCAACGTGTCGGAATTTGTATCAAGCAGTTGGTTCACTTCCTCTGCTAACGGCAAAATTTCGGCAGGATAACCCTCAGATAAACGATCCGTCTTGGACCTGCGGATGCGGCTTAACTCTGAGCGCACTTTGTCCAATGGCCTCAACCCGAGTTTGACTTGAATCCAGCTGGCCGCCAGCAAGAATGTCCCAAGAATAGTAAGGGCCAAAGCAGAGTAACTGAAAAAGCCTGCGGCCGAAGTGTCAAGGTCGGTACGGTCAATGGCCACCGCCAGGTAGACCTCGTGTCGGGTACTGCCTTCGCCTGTGGTGACAATCCAGCTTGCAACGGCGACCGCTTCTCCTGTGCCGGTCTCGAGGTTCTCGAAGGCGATCTGACCGGCAGCATCGGGACGTGCGAGCGCCAATGGCGCGGCCCAGAATGAAGGCGACAGAATAGGTGGTTCATCATCGATTTGAATTTGCCAGTAGTACCCTGACAAAGCCTGATCAAAGCGTGGATCGGCAAGCGGAGCAATTGCGACCTCACCAGCGACATTGACACCGACATTGCCGCTGAGAAGCAAGAGAAACGTCTCTAGCTCGTCTTGCACACGTTCCTCGAAGTACATGCGAAACAGGAAGTTCAGCACTAATGCCGTCGCTACCAATGCCAACGCCGTGGTGATGGCAGCGGCAAAAAGCAGGCGTAGGCTAAGCGAAGATTTCACGGCTCTTCCTCGGCGATGAGATAACCAAACCCGCGGCGTGTCTCGATGACATTGCCGCCAATCTTGCGGCGGAGCCGTCCGACTAGCACTTCAACCGCATTGCTGTCAGGTTCTTGGTCGCGGTAATAGATGTTTTCAACCAGCTCTTCCTGACCCACCACCTGGCCTCTGTGGTGCATCAGGTAGTTGAGCAAGCGGTATTCCAACGGCGTGATCTTGAGCGGGCGACCGTCCACCGACACGCGCATCTGTCTTAGATCAATGCGCAATGGGCCGGCCTCCAGCGTTGTGGCTTTTTGCCCGCTTGTCCGCCGTAACAAAGCGCGCAAACGGGCGACAAGTTCTTCCATCTGGAATGGTTTGCCCAGATAGTCGTCTGCGCCTGCATCAATACCCTCTACGCGTTCATTCCAGTTTGCGCGGGCTGTCAAAAGAATGACGGGCATTTCCAACCCCTCATCACGCCATTTGCGCAGCACAGATAGTCCGTCGCGTTTGGGCAAACCCACGTCCAGAATGGCAGCCGCGTATTTTTCGGTACTGCCAAGAAACCAGCCTTCTTCGCCATCAGTGGCGATCTCGGGGATCAGTCCTTCACTCGTCAGGACATCTGCGATGAGATCAGCGATTTTGCTTTCGTCTTCAACAATCAGAATACGCATCTAGCAGTTCTGCACATTGGTGATTTGACCTGATCTTGCATCAACTGTGACCGATATGATCGCGCCGGAGCGGTTCACAATGACGACACGGAAAGCAGGTGATCGCCCACTTTCCGAAAATCCGACACGCAATAGTCTGCCGGGGTGTCTTGATTGTACGCTATTCACAACTTCTTGCAGCGGCTGCGCATCGCCGCGCGAAATGGCTTGTTGCGCACGTTCGTAATCACGGCGTGTAATCTGTCCGCCACCGGGCAGCGGCGCTTGGCGACAAGAGCCTGCACCGCTTGGTGCGCTGGCGTTTGCATTGCCGCCACGATCATCGGGCCCTGAAGGTCCGCTTGGCGCAGACGCCCGTGACGGCGCGCTGGGGGCAGATGCTGGCGAAGCCTTGCTAGCCGGGCTTGGCGTAGAGGCAGATGATGCCGCTGACGCGTCTGTTGCGGCATGGGCCATGCTAAGCCCGAGCATGACAGGGGATACATAGGCCGCCGCCGCCCCCAACCCCAATCGGGCCAGAGCAGCGCGGCGTGTTAGCTGCTTGTGCGTGCTCATCATGGTCCCTTTTCAAGGTTGTGCGGGACGATCAGCCGCGCCACCGCTAGATTTCGCATCAAATCTTCGCTGTCGGCGGCAATCTGGCTGGGCGCTACATTATGAAAAGCGGTGGATAAGACGTCAATCACCTCGTCCAGATCAGTTGGTTCGGCAAGCAACCTCCAGATCGCAACAGATCCAGCGTTCAGGCGATAGATCGAAAGTCCGTCGCCATCAGTCAAAAAATGGTCCGGGCCAACCTGCATTTCAGTCAGCCCGTTGGCTTGGACATAACGACTGGCCCGCTCAAAACTGGGTGCAGGTTCCCCGCGCTTTTCCAAGGGGGCGGATGCCGCCTTGTGGCTGACATTTCCTGCTGTTGCTGCGGGCAACGCTTTGAGCTCTGGATGTGCCGCTAGAAACGCGGCCGCCTCTTCACCGCAGTGATAGGTCAGGCGGAAAACGGGCATATGTCGGGAGAGCGCGTCCATTGATGTCAGTATGGCGCTGGACAGCTGAGTACGGGCGAAGTTCTGCGTAATAAGATTTGTCAGGGCATCTTCTCGGGGGATTGACGTAAGCAACGGGGTGATTGGGTCATCCCGACGGTCCAGCATCACCATAGCACCTAGCGGCATTGTCTCTGGGCCCGGCGCGACAGGCGCACTTTGCAAATACTTGTATTGACGGTTTGAAGGGCCGGGGTCGTCGTTGACCCACGCATGAAAGCTGTCACTAAAGCTGTCCGGCAGGGGCAAGCGAATACGGGGCAGCACGCCGTTTGCGATACCTTCAAATGTCTGGCTGGCCTCGTCAAAGCGCACGGGCAGAAAGTCGTCGGTATAAATTCTGTGTCCTAATCGCGCCAAAGCTGCTGTTAATGTACTTTTGCCTGCGCGCCGGACATTGGGGAAGATCACCAATCGGCCGGCAAATTCAACAGCGGCAGCGTGAAGGCACAATAGGTCCGGTTCGGTGCGTATACGCTCCCACGCCATTTCTGCTACAAGGTCGCAGACCGCGTTGACGTCATTCCACTTGCGTTTGGCGGACTGTGTTTCCGGCAATTCCAGCGACCAATTCTTGCCATCGCTGGGTTTGATTGTCACAAAAGGCGGGGCGTGTGCAGTCTTGGTGCTGTGGTGTGGCCATTGCCGCAGCACGTCATCAATCATTGGCAGAAGCTCTGCCGCGTTTTCCAACGCCACGGGGCTGCCAAGACCTTCGAATTGCAGATACTTCGTCTCGGTCACGACCTGTCCTCGTTAACTGCTGTATACACTACGCCAATCGCGCATTTTAGAAAGTGAAAACGACCCGCTCGCACTGAACAGCAAGCGGGCCGAAAGACAAAGTGCGTACCCCAAAAGGGACGCTACCTGTCGCTAAAGCTTAACACAGCGTTGTGTGCCGTCAGGTGCTTCTACGACACTACGGCCGGAGTCCGTGCACTGCTCAGGTGTCAAAATTTGGGGGCCGCTTGCGCCGCTGGACATACTTGGGACTGAAGATTCGCTAGGTGTGGACATGTCGCTAGGAGAGGACATGTCGCTTGGTGCGGAATTGCCACTTGGGTCCGAAGTCGAGCTGGACGAGGATCCTGCGCTTCCGCCGGACGAGCCGGACGAAGAACTTGAAGAAGATGCAGCATGTGCGACAGAAAGCATAGTGAATGCCGGAATCGTGTATGCAGCAAAAGCAGCGCCACCGAGGCGTGCCATTGCTTTGCGGCGGGAAAGAAGTTTGTCTGTTTTATCGGGCACTTGAGTGATCCTTCCAATGGTTGATGTGGGCTTAGCTATCCACCCTGTCACCTTGATAGGTCCACTGCCCATTCAAACGCCTGAACTGACTTGTCAGCGTTTTGTCAGGTTCAAAGTCCTCCGCTGCGCCAAATTGTACCTGTGATTGCAGGCTGGCTGGGGTTATGGGCTGTTAGATTGGGCGAGCCACGATTACCGCAGGTCCGCCCTTGTTTGCCAATGCTGGCGTCCGTCCGTAAGGCGCTCTGCATCCTCTAGCATCAAGTCCGACGCCTTTTCCCCAATCATGATCGCCGGAGCATTTGTGTTGCCCGACACGATCTCTGGCATGATTGAACAATCGGCCACGCGCAGTCCGGTGATTCCATGCACTCTTAGGCGTTCATCGACCACCGATTCTTTGCCCTTACCCATCTTACACGTGCCTGTCGGGTGGTAGATGGAGGCCGTGTTGTTGCGCGCCCAGTCCAAGGTGGCGTCATAGTCGTCCATCGGCAGGTCCGCATGTGGGCGATACTCTTCGCTGATTTTGGAGGTAAGCGGAGCATGCCTTGCAATCTGGCGGGCGATGTTCACGCCGGCGACAACGGTGCGACAGTCTGTTTCAGTCGACAGATAGTTCGGGATGATCTTTGGATAGGCTTTCGGATCAGACCCTTGTAGCCGGATCTCGCCTTTGCTTTCAGGTCGCAGCTGACAAACCGACATTGTGAAAGCCGAAAATTTGTCTGCACCTTTCCCCGGGTTTTCAGCAGAGAGCGGTTGGACGTGGAACTGGATATCCGGCGTTTCCATATCATCGCGCGTCTTGAGAAAACCTGTCGCAAGACTGGCCGCCATTGTCATAGGGCCTGCACGGAACATCAGATATTTCAGGCCGATCTTGGCCTGCCCAACCAGCGAGCTGACCTCATCGTTCAAGGTGGGTTCGTTGCATTTGTAGACCAACCGTGCCTGCAAGTGGTCTTGCATATTCTTCCCGACACCGGGCAGATCGTTCACAATGTCGATCCCATTTTCGGACAGTTGTGCCGCTTCGCCAATGCCGGACAACATCAAGATTTGAGGCGAGTTTATAGCCCCGCCACAAAGCACGATTTCTTTGCGCGCCGTGATCGTTTGTTTGTTTCCAGACCGGTCCGTGTAAGTGACGCCCGTAGCACGCTTATCTTCGATCACCACCTTTTCCACTTGGGCATGCGTGATGATTTCCAGATTCTCGCGTTTCTTGACCGGGTTCAGATAGGCCACAGCTGCGCTACAACGCCGTCCATTGCGTGATGTCAGCTGGAAAAAACCGACGCCCTCTTGGTCGGCGCCGTTGTAGTCGGGGTTGAATTTATAGCCTGCTGCTTGGGCCGCCGCGACCCAAGCATCGGTAATCGGGCGCTGGATACGCATGTTTGAAACTGAAAGCGGGCCTTGGTCGCCATGGAATTCATCCGCACCGCGCTCGTTATTTTCGGCACGCTTGAACAGTGGCAAAACGTCATCCCAACCCCAGCCAGTATTGCCCATCTGGCGCCACCGGTCATAGTCTTGGGGCTGTCCGCGGACGTACAACAGGCCATTGAGAGAGGAGGATCCACCCAGAACCTTACCGCGTGGCCATTCAATGGATCGCCCATTGAGGCCCGGATCAGGCTCTGTCTTGTAACACCAATCGACTTTTGGGTTATGAATTGTCTTAAAATATCCCACCGGAATGTGAATCCATGGGTTTAGATCACGGCCACCGGCCTCAAGTAAGATCACCTTATGTGCGGGATTTGCACTTAAACGATTGGCAAGAACGCATCCTGCGGACCCTGCACCAACGACGATAAAATCGGCTTCCACTGCATTTTCTCCATTTACTGGAAAAAACTCTATGCAGATCGTTCAGACTATACTAGGCTTTTTTGAAACTATAAGTCTCAATAATCGACAACATGGGAGGAAACATGATGATTGGAGATAAGCTAGGCCGCATTTCGCGGCGGGATCTGTTCAAGGTAGCAGGGCAATACGGGATGAGTTCGACGCTGATGGCGGCGGGTACATTCGGTGGTGCCATGAGCCTTGCAAATCTAGCTTCAGCAGCGGAATCGACATACGAGCGTCGTTTCTCAAAAGAAGCAAAGTACACGCTGAAGTTTGGCGCTGCGGGCTTTAACGCACGCAACTTGCTGATCGAACGCGCTGGTGCGCTGGAATTTGCACGTGACCTGGAGGCACGTACAGACGGCGAGATTCGCATCGAATTCATCGGCGACAACCAGATTTGTGGTCAGACATCCTGCGTAGAGAAGACACAGCAGGGCATCGTTGATATCTATGCTGCGTCCACACAGAACTCTGCCGGTGGTGCGCCATATCTGAACGTTCTGGACTATGCGTATATGTTCCGTAACCGTGCGGACCAGTACCACTTCTTGTATTCACCAGCGTCCATGCGTCTGCTGCGTGAGCCATATGAGAAGCGCCACGGTCTGAAGTTCCTGTTCAGCCACGCTGAACTTCGTGGTCTGCAGATGGGTCTGAACTTTGAAGACAAGCCAACTGTTACATCGATCGACGAACTTGCTGGCACAAAGAACCGCGTTACAGGTACACAGCTGGGTCGCATCGCGATGGAAGCTTTGAACCTGAACCCAGTTCCGGTTGCTTGGGAAGAAACACTTGATGGTCTGAAGCAGGGCCTGATCGACGGTG
>ENA-OQVM01006599-OQVM01006599.1-marine-metagenome-genome-assembly--contig:-NODE-6599-length-10464-cov-24.971792_pt1 | contig 10464 bp, 5 predicted proteins | sample MGYA00237776_ERZ505498 | MGnify/ENA primary metagenome ERZ505498 (study PRJEB26159, sample SAMN06265151) | marine metagenome | isolation source: Helgoland LTER site | place: Germany:Helgoland, sampling... | reverse complement strand
CTTTTGCGGCGAACACAACTGGGTCGTCATGCATGGACCCACGATGGGTAAGAAGCGCCATGCGTGTTAGCCAATAGAGCAATACGCAGCAGATGCCCCAAAGAGCATCTGGTAGGGCGTAGAGTTCTCGCACAGCAGGTGAGTTGACATAAAGCGCCATAACCAACACGGAGATATAGCCTGCAGCGAGACCTACCATGCTGATGATGGGCAAGTCCTCAATGTGATAGCCGCGCCCCTTTGCCATTAACGTACCGCGCTCCGCCATATCCACCAGTTCGGCTTGACGCTTCACAGCCGCCAACGAGAAAAAGAAGAAGATAGAGAAAGCAAACAACCACACAGACAGTTCAACACCTGTAGCGACACCCCCTGCGAGAATGCGCATGGTGTAAAGCACCGCCAAAACGCAGATATCCAGCACAATCCTGCGCTTAAGGGTGAGCGAGTACGCCGTTGTGAGAACATAGTAGGCGCTCAAAACTAGAAAGAATGCCCACCCACCAAAGAACGCCGCCACCAATGCCCCCCCCAAAAGCAACGAAAGTGCCAAGTAGCCACCATGCGCTATGGGCACAGCACCCGATGCGAATGCGCGCAGCCGTTTTCTGGGGTGTGCTCTGTCTGCGTTCAAATCCAGCAAGTCGTTCAAAACATAAACGCTGGATGCAACAAGGCTGAAGGCAACAAATGCCAATAAGCTGCTGCAGAAAGTCGCCAAATCCAACTGATGTGATGCAAGCATTGGCAGGAATATAAGGCTGTTTTTCAGCCATTGATGTGGACGCAGGGCCATGATGTAAGGGTGCATCGACTTTGCTTTGGTCACCAAATGCTCAATGGGTTTACCTAAGTCTTCAGCTTTTTGACATAATGAGGGAGCAGCATTTACTGTCACAATTTCTTGGGATGCTTCCCAGACTGGCAAGTCGGCATGCGCATCGCCCATGTATTTGAATGCATCGCGTCCAAATCGTTCTATCAAAAACGCAGCTTTACTTGCGCTCTTGAGGTTGTGCGTGTCATCTGAACCATGCACTTCGTCAAAAATTTGCAAATATTCAGCAATATTGTCTGCAAGGATTTGATTGGACGCCGTCACCAAAGCCACTCGTCCACCTTGCTGTCGGTAGGCCTGGATATATGCCACAACAACCTCGTCGTATGGCAAGGTGCTAACATCGATTTCAGCAGCAGAACGCAGGTAATCTTTTAAAGCTGCTTTTCCTCGCCCAAGCGCAACTACTGAAAGAAACGGAGTGCGCCAGTTTTTTCCAAACGCGGACCAAAAGCTTTCATACAACATGTCGGATTTGAGTAGAGTGCCGTCTAAGTCCACAACTAGTATTTCTTTGCAATCCAAAATCATAGTACCTCAGCTATCAATCGTATTTGTGGGAGCATTATCCAAACAATCTCAGTTGTCAGTGTTAAGTATTCTTGATACTAGGACGCATTTGCATACTTTTCAGTTTTGAGATGATTAATTAAAGCGTATTCACTTTCACTCGCCATCCTTGGCTTCACAAGATGTGATATAGCCTGACGGTAAGCGTCTACCACGATACTCTGATCATATTTGCGTTCCATCTTTGCTCGGCCAAATTGCCCCATGGTCTTTTGCGCGCCAGGCGAAAGTGAAAGAAACCGTTCTATCGTGGCAGCTAGGCTGTCAGCACTTCGTGCATCGCAGAGAAAGCCTGAGATATTATTGTCGACTACTGCCCTACATCCTGGCACATCCGTGCTGATTACGGGGCGAGCCATTGCGGCAGCCTCAATAAGGGTCCTCGGCGCACCCTCCCTGTATGAGGGCAGAAGCACACAAGAAGCCGCTGAAATCGCCGGGCGTACATCATTGGTTGTTCCAAGATATTCAATTACACCTTCTTTTACCCAATTATTGACTGTTGCATGATCAATAGAGCTGCGGTTTTCTGACCCAGCGGCTCCAAGAAGCTGGAATTGCGCTTTTGGATGGCGCGCTTTGATCTGCCTGGCTGCGTCGACAAATTCCATAACACCTTTATCGCGCAAAAGTCGGGCAATCATCAAGAAAATTGGCGCTCCACCCGTGGGTGGCATCGCGGTGGGTGCAAAGTGGACCAGATCAATGCCTGAGCCAGGTAGTATTTGGGCCTGATCTGGGCGAACCAAAGAGCGCTCAAGAAAAAGATCACGATCATCTTCGTTTTGGAGAAATACGGTTGACAGTTTGCTAAATGATCGCCGGTACAACTGCTCGGTTACTGTTTGCAATAGACTGCCAGATAGAAATGTGGTTCCCAGTCCAGTCACATTGGGCAAAAATGGCACGTTCACCGATCGTGCGGCCAGCGAGCCAAAAATATTGTTCTTGATAGTATAGCTCAGCACAACGTCTGGCTGTTCCTCGCGAAATATCTGTTTGAATTTGTGTTGTAGTTTCAGATCCTCGAGTGGGTTGAGACCCTTCACGTTCATATCTAGAGGACGTACACGGCAGCCAAGGTTCTCAAGGTTACTAACAGAGCCATCCAAGGGCGCGAGAACTGTGACCTGGTTACCTTCGGCCAGTAATGCTTCTACTACGGGTCGCCGAAAATTCCATATGTTCCAAGAAGCGTTAGCCGTCATTATTACATGCATGGAATTCCCCTTCTGGAGTGCGAACAAATGTCCAGATCTGAGTTATTGCAAGTACCCCAAAACAGGTCGAAACGTATTGTAAGTACAAACTGTTCATTCATTTAAGTATTGCCTCGTCATTCTAAGCAGCTCCCAAAGCAAGGTAGAAAGTGGAGCGATGGTGTGCTATTGAATCGATAAGCTACCTATTTTAAGACCTCTACTGCGCAGAAGAATAGTCTCACGCACAAAAGTATAGAAACCCCTCTATTTTTTGCTTTGCACAATGGCTTATCTTAAATATTATGTTCAGCATGCCATCGAGTGTAAGGTATCCCTATGATCTCTTGGGGCGATCTCTGATCGTGGTCAAAGCTGTTTCTATGTTTATTTCAATATTTCGAATAATGCCTTGTATCTTTTTATTTCCACCGGAAATTAAATCATCTTATGAATATGTAGAGGGTGGTTTAACTTTGTAAGTGTCATCACAAGTAAGTTGGGCAAGCTTGGAGATAATTATCTGTGAGGCATACAATTCTCGTAAATCCAAGTTTAATCAACTCGTATCATGGCATAACAAATATCAACGCCCTGCATCAGGCTAAAGGTAAATTCATAGCCACATAGTAATGGATGATACTAATCAGTACTGACATGATGAACCATGTTTTGGAAAATGTTTAGCAAGACTTTCTTGTCACAATTTTTGAGTCTTTGTCATTTGTAGAGAATATAAAATACGCATCATTTGATGATGTCGTAGATATAATAATAGTTTTTTCATTTATGGTAAATATGCCCGATGTGGGGCCTGTAAATTTTGACGGTTAGTAAGGTTAGCACCGCAGATTTAAGTTCATTTGGCTAGGATTAAAAAAGGTGTCGTTCTTTTGCAAACAAAGCTGCTTGTGTTCTATTTGACACTCCTAACTTGGAGAATATATTCTTAACATGAAGTTTGACTGTAACTTCTTGGATATCAAGGTTCCTTGCTATCTCTTTGTTCGACAGCCCGATGCATAGCTGTTCGAGTGTTTGCATTTCACGCTCTGAGATATTGGTAAAATCACTATGATTTTTCCCAGCTGGTGCAGATGATGCAAAGTCAAAAGGTAAGTACCTCTCTCCTGATAAAATGAATTTTATTGCGTTAATAAAAGAGACAGCTGATAACGATTTTGGGATAAATCCTCTTGCATCGCGTGCTAATGCATTATTTGCCACGTCACGATTAGCAACACCTGACATCAGCGCAACCTTGGTTGCTGGATAGGATTTGATTGCGCGATCTAGTCCTTGAAGTCCATCCATACCGGGCATATTGTAGTCTAAAATTAAAAGATCGATTGCATCTAACCCGCTCATCACCTCTAAAGCGGTGGTCAAGTCGTGTGCAGTGAAAACATTAAATCCGTCCACTGTTTCTAGATATGCAGCGATAGTGTCGCGAACCAAATCATGATCGTCTGCTATTAGAATATTTGTCATGAATATTTACTAATAGGTTTCTACCCTAATTAATAGAAAAAAAATGCGAAATTAAGTGCAAAACTATACTTTAGTATATTATACTATGCCGATGCTTTATGTTGGAATACTTTCGTCTAGGTTAGTTTGTTACCAGAAAAATCTGGAGATAATATGAACATTTAACTACATTATCTGCTGAAATTTGCAGTATTTTTACACTTTTTTCAATTCCATAGGATATATGTTAGTTAATAAAGGCATTGGATTGATAGTATATTTTCCATCATTGAAAACCGTTCATATGTATTAAGTGGTAATTCTAGCCTTAAGTTAAATCCATCAAATGAAGATTATTAGCAGTTTGTCTCACAAAATTTTATAAGTTAAAGTTAATAAATGAATTCTGAATTAAAAGGGTATCGAAGTTTAATTTTGTTAGGCCTAGGTCTGCTAATAATTTTGCTTGGTTTAATGACTAATAAATTATTCTCTGAATATCGAAATTTATCAATTGTAGAAGATACGATTTTTACAGGACAGGATTACTACCAGCTTGATGCCCAATTAGCTGATTTAGATATAACTTTACTCGAACATATAAAAGATAATAATTTGTCAAAAGATGAGCTTTTAATAAAGGTCGATACTGTTTTAAATCAACTTTTAGTTCTTGAAAGCAGTCAATCTGGGGTAATTTTAGGATACAATGAAGAAATACGGGTTTTGATGAATCCTATCGATCAATTCATTGATGAAACAATTTTAATCATAGACGATGAAGATAAAATATCATTTGATGATATTTTAATTTTGCGTGAAATGGTGAAAAAAGCCAGGCCAAAAGTTAGTAAAAATGCTTTTCTTGTATATCGACTAGCTGTTATTCGATCGCAAGAGCAGCGGGCAAATTTTTCAAAACAACTTGTGTGGACTTGCAGTTCTATTGTGCTTTTTTTAATGGTTCTCACTGGCCTTTTGCTTTTGTTAGATCGTATGTTGAGATCCACGATTATTCGTAGCGATGAACTCACTGCATCTTCTAGGCAGTTAGCTTTAACTGTAGCGGGATCAATGGATGCAATCATCATAGCAGATGGATACAGTAAAATTATTGAATACAACACGTCTGCGCAAGGTGTCTTTGGATGGTATCGGGAGGAAATCATTGGGAGAACTATGGAGGAACTTTTCTTCCGCAAAGGTTTGAGGGATGCTTATAAAAATGCAATGGCTCAATCTTTAGAGTTATCACATGCAAATGCCGTTGATGGCGTCCGAGTTGAGTTGACGGCGTGGAGGAAAAACGGCGAAGAATTTGAAGTTGAATTAAATATGACTTATGTCGAACGTAATGATGATGCCATATACATGGCGTACATACGCGATATCAGTGATCGAAAGGTTGCTGAGAAAATTTTAATTGAAGCGCGTGATCGCGCTGAACGCACAGATAAAGCAAAGTCGCAGTTTTTGGCCGTTATGAGTCATGAAATGCGAACCCCTTTAGCAGGTATTATTGGCGTTATGGATTTGCTCAAGACAACCAAGCTTACGAAAAAGCAGGATCATTATGTTCAGATTGCAACATCATCTGGCGAAATTATGTTAGAGCATATTAACGAAGCACTTGATATTACGCGAATTGAAGGTGGTGCGCTAAATTTATCCCCTCAAGAATTTAATTTACCAGATTTGGTTAGATCTTTGGTTGAGATCCTAAAACCACTCGCCAATGAAAAAGTGTTAAATTTAGATCTCCAAATTGATAACAAAATTAAGACTAATTTTATGGGTGACAGTCTTCGGATTAGACAGATATTGACAAATCTGTTGGGTAACTCAATCAAGTTTACGGACAAAGGAAGTATCAAATTTATAATTATTTGTAGTCATGGACCAGATGATTCTAAACTTAAATTCAAAATAACTGACACTGGCGTGGGTATTGCACCAGAAAACCATGAGAAGATTTTTGATGATTTTGTGGTCATTTCCTCTGCTGGCAAGCAACAAACGCGAGGTGATGGATTGGGTCTTTCTATTTCTCGCAAAATTGCACGCCAAATGGGTGGCGATATTATTGTGGAAAGTAATATCAATGAAGGTGCTACATTTATCTTGAGCTTACCGCTAAAACAAGTTGCCAAGACGGATGTCGTTGAGCTTAAAGGATTAGATATTCCTGTGGAGAACTTTAAAAAAATTAACGTACTTGTTGTTGAGGATAGTATTACGAATAGGGAAGTTCTTTGCGATATGCTTGAAGAAATGGGGCATAAAGTGATTGGTGCAATGAATGGACTGGAGTCCTTAGAGCAAGTAAAAAAACAAATATTTGATATCATTTTCATGGATATTAACATGCCAATTATGGGTGGCATAGAGGCTGTACAAAAAATTCGTTCAGGTGGGGGGCTAAATTCAAAAACATATATTGCTGGGCTAACAGCGCACGGAAGCGATGAGTTTGGCGTGGAAGCAGAACAAGCTGGTATGGATTGTTATTTCACAAAGCCAATACGTTTAGTTACTTTGCGACAGATTATATCAGATGTTGTTACTAGTGGTTCTGATGAAACTATTGGTGAGTACTCAGCAGTTCTTAAAGAATTATTTGAAACTCTTGGCCATGAGAAAACCTTGGGAGTTTCGCGGATATTTTTTGAAGAACTGGAACAGTTTATTAATCAGTGCAATCAGGGTGTTTTTTCACATGATAATCATGCATTGGCGGAGGCTGCCCATAAAATAAAAGGTGCCGCAGCTATGTTGGGGTTAGACCTGTTAGAAACGACATTTGCTCAACTGGAAAGTGATGCTCGCAAAGATAATATCAGAGATTTAAATAATCGCATTCAAAGTCTTGAACATGTTGCAAAGCAGTCCGAAGCTATGTTTATTCATTATGTTTCGTTGAGTGCAAAATAGTCGTACCTAGGTAGTGTGGCCTATTCTTTAGTATATTTTGTCTTCTCCTTATTTGATCTAATCTATCCAACCGCCATGCAGTTTAATAAGTTAGGGCCTGACATGTTTATTTAAGATAATTCTGTCTCAATACAATCTACAGAAATAAAATTAAAATGATTAATTCATATATAATTGATGCGGCTGGTGCTGAATGACACAACGAAAGGGTATTATTCTTGCAGGGGGATCAGGTACAAGACTTCATCCTATTACTATGGGCGTATCGAAACAATTGTTGCCTGTTTACGATAAACCAATGGTTTATTACCCACTGTCTGTGCTTATGAGGGCCGGTATTCGTGAGATTATGGTAATAACTACTCCTCATGATGTAGATCAGTTTAAGCGTATTTTGGGTGATGGCAGTCAATGGGGCATATCACTAGAATATAAAGCCCAGCCCAGCCCTGATGGGCTAGCGCAGGCATTTATTCTAGCTGAAGAATTTCTGGATGGTGCTCCTGCAGCACTTGTACTAGGAGATAATATTTTTTTTGGTCATGGTTTAAGTACTCTCTTACAAAATGCTGATAAATTCAAAAGTGGTGCCACTGTCTTTGGTTACAAAGTGCCTGATCCGGAACGTTATGGAGTGTTGGGTTTCAATGAGGAAGGTGCAATGGAAAGCATTGTTGAAAAACCGAATGCGCCAGCCTCAAATTATGCGGTAACTGGACTTTATTTTGTGGATGAAACAGCACCTGAGCGTGCTAAGACTGTTCAGCCTTCCACCCGTGGTGAACTGGAGATTACAAGTCTACTGGAAAGCTATCTTAATGATGGTGAGCTAAACTTAGAAAAAATAGGGGATGGTTTTTCTTGGATGGATACTGGTACACATGATAGCCTATTAGACGCAGGAAATTTTGTGCGCACGCTCACAAACCGGCTGCGCGTACTGGTGGGATCACCAGATGTGTTGGCCTATAATATGGGTTGGATTGGTGAATTAAAAACAAAGGATTATATTCAAAAAAACAGAATTTTTGAATATCCAAAGCCACTGCATTCCCCGAAGTGGGATCAAGCGGCAGATAATATAACTTATCTTGAAAAAATAGCCAAAAGTAACAACCGCACGAGGGATGCTTCGGATTGTATAACTACAAACGATTTAATGGAAAATTATTTATTAGGATGGCAGGGTAAAATTGGTTAAAACTCAACTTTAAAAATACTGACATTGTATGTCCATATGACAAAATTATATGCTTGATGGAAAAAGATTTAAAAGGCTAGTTTAAATTGAATTATTACAATCCAAACCATGATATTAAATTCGGTCCAGATATTTCTAATGGTGAAATTGATTTTATAAAACTTGCTAACTCAATATGGCGAGGAAAATTTTTTATACTTTTTTGTGTTTTTCTATTTGTTCTTGGAGCTGAATTCTACATAAGGCACATCGTTGTCTCTCTTTACTCAGCAACTGCAAGTATTGCATTAGAAGAGGGTCAACCTAAAAAAATACTTACTGACATTGAAAGCGTAACTTCGAATGGTCCAATATCAGATGTAGGAATCAACACAGAGCTCGAGGTTCTACGCTCACGCAATCTTGTTAAGCAACTCATAGATAAGCTTGACCTAACAAGCGAGGCCACATTTAATCCATATTTGCGAGAGCCTACATCGTTCGATCGATTTAGTTCACAAATCATTGCAATCTTTGGCGCTGCGCCTAAAGAACCAAAATCAATACCATCGCCTAAGAAAATGTATTCAAGTGTTGTTAACAATGTGCTTAATTCTATGCAATTTTCTAATATACCGAACACGCGCGTGATCAATATTTCTGTCAAGTCATCTGATGGAGCACTTTCTGTTCTTATAGCCAATACTATGGCAGAACTGTATATTGAAAATCAGGTTCAGGTGAAACTTGATGTTCTCGCAAACGCTACAGAGTTTCTTTCTACTCGCACTTCTGAATTGAAGCATGACTTTGAAAAGTTAAAATCAGAATTAGCTAATTTTTCCAATCAGTCAGAACTCTCCAATTCTTCTGTCCTTGAGTCACATGAGAATCAGCTTCGTGATCTTCGTACGCGCATACTTGAGGCAACAGATCTTGCTTTAGAAAAAAAGAACATGCGGACTACTCTAAAGTCTTTGAGAAAGGTTGGTGATTTAAAAGTCTTTATCAACAAAGCAGATGACTTTCGTCTAAACCGTGGGATGTCGCGATATCGTAATAATAGAATATCAATTGATGACCTTAACTTTGAAATAGATCGCTTTTTAATCAATATAGATGCAGAGATAAAGCGAGAGCAAAATCAGCTTTTAGCATTACAAGAATCTGAGGCAATACTTGCAAGCCAGATTGAGCGTCAGTCTCAGGAACTGATTATCCTCCAGCAACTTGAGCGCGAAACAGAAGCTGCCCGGCTCCTATACGAAAGTTTTTTTAGACGATCGCTTGAGATGAATGTTCAACTAGGACTGGAGGCTGCAGATGGACGCCTCCTATCTAAAGCATACCAAAATATACCCTCAGGTCCAATAAAGTCCCAAATCTTGTTAAAATTCGTTATACTTGGATTTTTGTTGGGGGCTGGTCTTGTGCTTTTAAAGGAAATACGCTTTTCGGGGTTTCGATCGATAAATGAATTATATAACAATGGCGGTCATAATATTTTGGCTTCCATACCCCTTGTACCAAAAAAGTATAAAGAATCAATTATTCCCTATCTTAAAAATAAACCTAATTCAGTAGTTTCGGAGGCTGTTCGCAATCTCCGTACATCTATTCTCATGTCCAAATCAGATCAAATTCCAAAAGTTATAATGTTAACCTCTTCGGTTCCTAAAGAGGGTAAGTCAGTACTCACATTTGCCCTTGCTCAGAACATGATCGGCCTTGGAAAGCGTGTTCTTTTGATTGAATCTGACATACGCAGGCGTGTCCACTCGATCGATATTGATAGGAGTAAAACAGTTTCCCTTATTGATCTATTGTTGGGGAATAAAAAATTTAAGGATGTAAACCTCTTTGTTGAAGACTTTGGGTTTGATATTCTAACTGCTTCAAGAAGTGATGTTAACGCTGCAGACCTTTTCTCATCTCAAAGATTCTCTAAATTTCTTACTGAACTTCGTGACCATTATGACTACATTTTACTAGATTCACCTCCTGTCTTGGCAGTTCCAGATGCGCGCTTATTAGGGGCCAATGCTGATGCAAATATTTACATAGTTGAATGGAACAAAACGACACGCGCGCAGCTAAATCAAGGGCTTGAAATGTTTTCAAGCGTTGGCGTCAACATTACCGGACTTGTATTAAATCAGGTCAACGCAAAAAAGTTAAAGACTTTTGGATATATAAGCTCATACGGTTATAATGCATACGGATCAGAGTATTATGACAGTTAAATGCAATTATTTGGATAGTCGTGCAATTGGTTC
>ENA-OQVM01006598-OQVM01006598.1-marine-metagenome-genome-assembly--contig:-NODE-6598-length-10465-cov-3.192819_pt1 | contig 10465 bp, 8 predicted proteins | sample MGYA00237776_ERZ505498 | MGnify/ENA primary metagenome ERZ505498 (study PRJEB26159, sample SAMN06265151) | marine metagenome | isolation source: Helgoland LTER site | place: Germany:Helgoland, sampling... | reverse complement strand
TCCTAAACTAAAAATTAACTCGAACCAAAGTTCTTTAAAATCTTGTCCTTCATCGATAATGATAGCATCAAATTTATCTTGATAAAAGGCAAGACATTCCTCTAATTTTACAGGCACATCTAACTCCCAAAAATCTTCTGATGAGCTGTTTTCTTTCCACCAGCTTGTGTCATAGAGGTCAATAATTTTCCTTGCAAAGGAATGAAATGTAGCTACTTCAATACCTGTTTCATTTCTATCAAAATCATAGCGTATTTTATTTGCTAAAGTTCTATTAAAGCACAAAAAGAGCACTTTTTGATTGCTTTTTAGCAAGTCTTTTGCCAAGGTTTTTGCAATAATTGTTTTACCAGAACCTGCAGGCCCTGTTGTAATAATATTTTTATTGCCTTTTAAGCGATTGAAAACAGATATCTGAGTATTTGTTAGCTCAATAAAATTACGCTCGTTATACTTAACTCTTGTACTTAATACTTGCACAAAACCTATATCTCTAAGTAGTTCGGTTTTAAATTTATTGTACATCCATCGTCTAACACCCTGCCTAAGTGAATTTTGTTTTTTAACAAAATTAAAAAGAAACTCTAAGGCTTTATCTATATGCAGTACTCCTAATTGGTCTATGATCTGGTTAGAATCTATAGAGGTTGGTAATGCCTTAGAACCAAGGTCTCCATCTGGGAAACACAAACCCCACCCAATTGCCATATCGCCAATTAATCCAGAAAAGCCTTTAATTAAAGCATGCGTGGCAGATGAGGCCTGGCTATCTGGTCGTTTGCTCATAAGCCTACTGTTTTGAGTCCACTCATCTTTAGTGCCAGAATAATTAATAATACCACCCTTAACTTCTAAACAAATAATGGCTTTCTCAGGTATTGCAATGATAAAGTCTACTTCATATTCTGGTTTTTTCCCTATACCGTCTGTAATAAATTTTCTGGAATAGAAAATATCATAAGTATCTGAAATACGTTTTAATTGTTCAAATACTTTTTTTTCAGCTATTTCATTCTCTCTATCTTCAGGGAAAAACTCAGGATAAATCATATATTCGTAATTTAATACGAATATATCATTAACATCTTAAAAGTTAGCTATGTTATACAGAAGTGGTGAAAATTTATTTGAAGGGGCTAAATCATTTATAGATCAAAATGAAGACATCATTTTATTTTCAGCATACCTCAAATTAAATACACTAAAAAAACTTAATAAATCTAGGCATATAAAACAGATAATCGTTCGCTGGGAGATTGAAGATTTATATAAAAAAGTAAGTGACAAAGAGTTGTATGACTACTGCGTAGAAAACAACATTGCATTGTACCGCAATACAAGGATTCATCTCAAAGCTTTTTGGAATAACAAAAACAGTTTGTTTTTTGGATCTGCTAATATCTCCGGAAGAGGAATTGAAGCAGTTGGTGAATATAATTTTGAACTTAATGGAATAATAGATACTATTACATTTGAAGATCAAAGCTATTTAAACAAGATAATTTTAGATAGTGAATATGTTACAGAGGCTTTGTATACTAAATTAAAAAATTTAGTAGAGGCCTTGGAAGTTCCTGACATAAAATTCCCTAAACTACCAACACCTCCTCCTACAGTTGATTATTTTTTAATCAATCAATTACCTATGAGTTCTTCACCAGAATTATTATTTGATATATACGAAGGAAAATTGCTGGATGAAATAGATATGAACTGTGCAGCTCATGATTTAGAATTATATAAAATCCCTAAAAACTTAAATAAAACAGATTTTTTTAATTTTTTAAAAATAACTTTTAACCAACACCCTTTTATTCAATCATTTAAAGGGGCTGTCAATTCTGCCATAAATGAAAGATATCCTGAGCGGAATGGAAGTATGCAATTTGGAGCTGTAAGACGATGGTTTTCAAATAACACGACTACTGTACCAACCCCTAGAAGTTTTCAATTGAATAGTTATGTAAAGGTTCTTTATGCTTGGATTTGCTATTTCGATGAAGCCTATTCCTGGGACATTCCAGGTGAAAGAAGTGAAGTTATTTATTTTAAAAAATAATGCTACAAATCAATTTTTTTATTTTTTAACACAAAATCAGATACTTCAAAAGAGTCAATGCTTTTTGTATTCTTGAAAAAGGAAGCGAAAGTTCTAATCATTAGCCTTTCTATTGCCACACGCTGTTTTTGTGTCAATCCTTCAGGCAATGAATCAAAACGATAATGACTCCAACTTGGAATTTCATCTCTATTTTCCACAACTCGATCTTTTAATGATTGAGCTTCTCCTATATATATTTCCTGATTTTCTGTGTCTATTAAATTATAAATTACATTTTTGAAGTCTATTTGAGACTTTAGATTAATTTTTTCTTTCCAGTCTGATTTAACAATTTTGAAATCACTATCATGGAAAATTCTATTCTCAATTTCTTCGATTGCATGAGATTTAGACAGCTCCATAAATAATTGATTGTATATGGATTTTTGTACATAATGAGCTGTAAGTAACATTTGTTTGTCATTAGCATTAAACTCTATGTCAATAAATTCCCAAAAAGGAATTTCATTTTCAATATTGCAATCTGAATTTTTTGATTTTCGTAGTTCACCTTCGATAACTCTTATGTATGAGGAGTTGAAGGTCTCCTTTAATAAGTCAATTAATTTTTTATCAAGGAATTTGAATCTATATTGTCCTCTTTTAGTTCGAACAATTACTCCATTATAAGATTTTGACTTAAATATAATTTCGATCTGCCCTTCTTTGGATTTAAAACCAACCGATGTTGAAAACCTATTGTTCAAATCCCAGGTATTTACCCAAGCAGCAGGTATAGGGGACATTCCTCCCACCAATAAAGTTTTGTCGACTTTTTTTCTCCAAAGTGGAAATTTTATGTTTTTTCTTTCTAATTTCACGTTAAATTTAAATTTCTAACAATTATTACTAAAGTTATTTAAATAATAATTAATTCTAATAATTAGTCTGAATCAATAAGTTGTTTAAGGGTTAAAAATTTTATAAGAAAACCCCTGTTCTTTAATATCTAAAGTAAGTGCTTTTAAATCATTCTCATCACCATGACCCTGTTCATGACAAATGACTGAAATTTTATTAAAATTACTGAAGTCTTTTTTTATAAACCCACTCTCGGATTCTTTAGAAATTAATGCTGATAAATAACCTTTTTCATATGAAGGTACTTCAGAATTTGGCACCAATACCTCTTCCCCGTTATTATACCATGCAGCACAGGGATGAAAGCATACATCGTAACTTACCGTAGGCCCTTCATTTGTGTCGCTTTTAAATACTAATGTAAAATACATAATTTTAATATTAAATAAAACAGCTAGCACAACCATCTCCTTCTGCATCTTTTAATTCTTCTAGCCAAAATTCATTATTGGTATCTTTAGTGTCGTCTATACCTAATATGTTATCCTGCCAATCTGTAGCTTTCTTTAGATTTTTATATTTAGCCTTCATCCGCTTTAAATGCTCTCTCTTAATAGACTCTACACGAGATGGCATTGACAACTGTTCTAAACTTTCATCCTGTACCCAACTATAGCCCTTTTTTTCATATTCCATAGCTTTCTTAAACAAATGAGGGTGCTGTTCTAATAACCATACCCATTCTATTTTTTGTTGATAAAAACAAAAAAAACATCCTGATCGACTTCTTGAATATAAGCCCTTTTCACCATCAACTTCATAGGTCATTGGTTTGTAATAGGCAGGTAAATCAACCAAGCTATGTTCTATTATTTCAAAAATATCATCTCTTACCAAAATTTCATCATTCTCTATCAAAGGGAAATCATCTAATTGACCTACAGGCAATTCAGTAGTCTTTAAAAAATCAAACATTACTTTATTGAAAGCTTTTATATCTACATCTAAGAGTGCTTCAATTTTTTTATCTTGAGTAAACGAAATATTTAAAGGACGATTGAATATTTCTTCAATCTTTAAAAACCGAGCCTCATTTAAATAAGTACTGTATTTTTCTAATAAAAATGTTTTATCAGATTTCAAAAATCTTTTTACAACATCTACACTCCAGATATTCTTACGAAAAGGAAATATAGATTGTATATGAGGTTTCGTAGAAATATAACCTTCCCGATCTTCATCTCCTCTTATACCAACATAAGATATTGTAGGATTGTCTGCTACATGTTGCTCAAAAGGTAAAATTTTCATTTTTTTTGTACACCACCTAGCCATAGCAGATGGCAAATAATTGTCATACTGTTGAAGATAATAATCAAAAATACTATCTAAGTTTTGGTTTTTAAAATCTACAGATTCTAAAATTTTTATTGGTTTACCAAGCTCTTTCTCTAATTGCTCTATTAGCTTATAAGTTTCATCAAGTTCTTTTCCCGTATCTGCAGAATAATATGTAAAATCCATGTTAGGATACCTATTGTTTAAATAAATAGCCAAAGCACAACTGTCTTTACCTCCAGATATCCCTATTAAATGTTGAACGTTATTCATTAATTTCTTCTTTCAATAACTGTATTAAAACCGCTTTTTTTAGATTAACGTCTATACCATTGAAACTGTTGTTTATTTTATCAAACATTTTTTTCACTTCCCCTTTATCCTTAGATTGAACTACAATTTTTCTTTCAATATCATCGCCAGATTCATTAAAAATCTTGACTCCAAAAACAGCATCCTTTTTGTGCGTATTTTTTATCTTGTGTAGGTCTACTAAACTTAATAGTTTTTTGTAATTTGATTGAAAGTCTTTATTTAATATGGCTTCCTCAAAATCAGCAATTTTATCAAGACCTTTGCCTAATACAGCATAAGCTATTCCTTCTAAAAATATTTTTTTATCGTTTGTATTGTTAATACACTTCCTATATATATTTCTAAGTTTTGAATTTAATAATGTTGAATCTATCGATTCAAGTCTTTCTATCAGTAACTTCTGATAAGATTTAAATTCTGTGTTTTCAACTAATAAGACTTTCTTGATAACATCTTCAAATCTATCTAATAAAGCAGTATATGAATCTCTAATTTCACTTATTGAATCTTGCATTTTGGACACAAAACCTTTAAGCATTAATTGATCTCCATTTTCAATTGCATCAGAATAATTTAAAGCTTTAGGAAAATCTTCAAAAAAAGACTTTTCTGGATCTTTAGAATTTATAATAGCCTCTCTTAAATTTACTACCTCCGGCTTTAAATTTGTGGTATTTAACTGAAATGTATTTAACGACCTTGTAAAAACAATAAAGGGTTTAATGGTATTTATAAAATCTTTCTCAGAGGGTTTGCTTGTCTTTTTTTGATTTAGTATTGATTTATATTTATTAAAGACTTCTAACTTAACTCCACTGATATCAAATGCTTTAATCCAAAATTTATGGGGTGATTTATACATAACATCAAATACCTCAGTGTCTATATTAGGGATGTAACCATTAGCATTAAACAGGGCATAATCCTCTGTTTTTGCAATTAAAAATATTGGGACCCAAAAATCTACAACACCTTGCTTTAATTTTAATGGAGCTTTTGTTAGAGCTTCATATAAGTCTTTTATATTTTTTTTATCTTTTTTTGAATCGTTCAGGAATTGTGTAGAGATAGACCAAAGTGTTTCGTAACTTTTTATTAATGGACTTTGATCAAAATCTGGTGTACCAAATTCATAAAATCCAGTCTTTTTATTTAACCTGTGTAACCCAATTTTTTTTATAAATGATAAATAAATAGTTTTTTCAGGCGGAAATTTATCTTTACCAAAACCTATATCTTCTTTTTCGCCATTACTTATTAATTGAGAAAAAAGATTTTTTCTAGCAGTAGATATTGGGGTACTTAATTTGCTTTTATTAATTAACTCACTTTTTAGAATTGGTGATAATTGATAGTGTTCTTCTAAAACTAAGTTTAATAATTTATTTAATTGTGACTTGTTTTTAATTTTCTTTTCCTTGCCTGAATAATGCCAGGTTACATTTTTATTCGAATAAACATCTTCTATTAAAATGTCCTTTAACTTTTGTTCACTATAAAAGATTCGCTCATCTAATTCTTTAAGTGCAGAAATATCTTCTTTATTCTCCTCTTTTACTTTTTTTGCTGTATCAATTTCAAAAAATAAAGAATTTATTTCCTTTGTGTTTTTAAAAACAGCATAAACAATAGGTAAATCTACTTTTAATGGTTTTATGTCTGTTTCAGGAAAAACATAATTTATCAAAGCATCCGAGTCCTCTGGAAGTTCTTTTGAAAAAACACTTGATGATTTATGAATAAAAACTCTCGGTGTACCCGTTTTAAAGTAATAAGACTAAACTAAAATTGGATGAAAACCATCTAGTTGCGCAACTCTTTCTGATGTATTATTAGTCCGTTGAATTTTATCACTTGCTTTATTAAGTTCAGATTCAATGTCAATATCTGTCCAGTCTACAAAAACATATCGATGCTTGTAATTCTTATAAGAAATTATTTTTTGACTAGTTAGTTTTTTTATTATATCCTCTGCATTATCAATACCTAAAGCTAATTTTGAATAATTTATGAGAAATTCTTCGTCAATTTTAGAACCTAAATGTGAAAATATATTTAGTAGACCTATTGCTTTTATAATTTTTCTACCCGGAATAATATAATCAATACTTAAACGAGTATCAGCCTGATCTAATGCAGATTTAATTGCATTCCAATGAGTTAAATCTGTATTGCTTTTAGCAGATATCACATAATAGTAATGTTCATGTATATAATCAAAAACCTCACTTAAGTTGTAGGTTGTTATATCTTTTCCAACTAACTGCGTGTTATTGTAAAATCTTTTTAAAGAAAAACTTTCATCAATATCTAAGAAAGTAAATAGGGAACGCTCATTTTGCCCATAACGCTGCAATGATTTTGTTAAAATTTCTGCAGAAATATAATCTATGGGTAGTAATTTTTTTGCAAGCTCAGTATCTAATATTTGCTTTTTATCAGAAATATTATGAGTTTTAATTAGATTAAAAAGCTTTAGTGAATCATCATTTAATGATAAATCTTTAAAATAATTTCTCTCAGAAGCAAAATATAATAATTGATCTATTGGTTCATTAAAAGGAACTTCTTTCATCCTCCCTTTCACCTTTTCCCATTCTTTAAACTGCTCACTATTTAAAGTTTGACCGTAAGATGAAAAGTTTTGGTGGAGGCTACAGATAGATAAGGCTAACTTTTTAGGGTCATTAAAAAACTCTGCTAATTTTTGAATAAAATAGACTTCCTTATCCGGGTTATTTTTTACTGCATATTCTAAGAATTTTCCAAATTCATCAAGAATCAAAACTGTAATAATATTTTTTTTAGTATTACTTTTTATAGCACTTTCTAATTTTGAAAGCACAAGCTCATCTATATCAGAGGGTTCGTCTTTTAAAATTTTTATTTTTAAGGTATTTGCTAAAGAAACTGAAAGTGGTTTATACTCACCAATCAACTTTATAAACTTGAAAGATTTACTAACTAAAACTTGATTTTCTTTGGAGTCAAAATATTTATTTTTCCCAAGAAGATACTGCTCAAAAGCCCACAAAAAAGTTGACTTCCCTGTACCATAAGAACCTATTATCCCTTGGAATCTATTATTGTTATTAAAATTTGATATAATTCGATTAAAATTATCCTTAGCATTCCTGGTAGGAATATAATTAATAGCAGTATCACTATCCCTTAGGATATTAGTCGAAACATTAAAGTTCTCCATAGTATTTTTTGAGTAATTCTGTCTTATCTATTATTTTTTTTATTTGTAATTCTTGCCTTCCACCGTCATCTTTAAATATTAAATATTCTGGATATTTATTTTGCAATCTTTGAATCATTAAAAAAGTTCCATGTCTTTCCATTAGGAAATTTGAAGACACCTTTTCCCTTATAGATTCAAGATTTATAGAAGTAGCATCCTCAAATACATCTAAAATTACATAAAAGAAAATTGCTTCGGGTAAATACCTACCATCATTAATATTAAATCTATATTTAATTTCACTTGAGGAAGATTTAAACTTATTAATGTATCTTAAATCATAAAATAAACCATTATAATTATCTTCGATTGAATTTTTTTTCTCTGCAGAAGGGATATAATTTTTAAGGAAGACTTTTATATCATTACTTAATGTTTTTTCACTAAAATCAACGCCCTCTTTAATACATTCTCTGCGGATAAACACATTTAAATTTTCAATTGTAAATTCTGTTTTTTCTTTAGAAAATTTTTTAAAAATTAAAAAATAAATTGAAGCTATTTTTACGTTTTTAATTAAAAGATAATGAAGTAGATATAGTGTCCCTTCATTTTCTAAATAAGGATCAAATCCATTGTCATCAAAAATTATTTTTGGTAATTCTTGTAATCTATTTGAGTGTAAATCATAAAATCCAAATGCTCTCAACCAAAATTTAATTGACGCTACCATATTTTTACCAACACCTAAATCTATGACAGCATCTTTGTCATTAAAAAGCTTGTTAGTATTGGCGAAGTCATACCCCTTCTTTAACCATATAGGTTTACAATTAAAGGTCTCGTGACCAGAAAATTTATAATTCATTGAGAGTATTAATTTTAGCTAAATTATCTGGATAAATATAAGTATTTTTGTTAGTAAGTTAAGCATATTGATTATAATGTTTTTAACAATTAAGTATGATATATTTAGATAATGCAGCCACAACAAAAGTTGATGACAAAGTCATAAATGAAATGAATAATTATCATTCAAAAAATTATGGAAATGCATCAAGTAATCACTTTTATGGAGTTGAGTTAAATTCAAAAGTTAATCAATCTAAAAAAAATATTTCAAATTTAATCAGATGTAAAAAAGAAGAGATTTGTTTTACTTCTGGAGCTACAGAAGCAATTAACATGGCTCTAAGAGGATATACTGAATTAAATATTAATTCAGGAAATCATATCATAACTACAAAAGTTGAACATAAAGCAGTTTTAGAAGTCTGTAAGTATCTTGAAAATATTGGCTTTGATATTACATACTTAGATGTTGATGAAAATGGGCAAATAAATCTTGAGGAATTAAAAAATTCTATTAAAACCGAAACCATATTAGTGTCTATGTTATGGGTTAATAATGAAACTGGAATTATTCAAGATATAAAATCTATTAGTGAAATAGTAAAAAAAACTAATGCTAAATTGTTCATTGATGCTACTCAAGCAGTTGGAAAAATAGATGTAAATCTAAATCAATTACACATTGATATGCTTTGTTTTTCTGGACATAAATTTCATGGGCCAAAAGGTATTGGTGTATTATACATTAAAGAAGGAATTATATTAAATCCTCTAATCATTGGTGGTGGTCAAGAAAAAGGCTTACGTTCAGGAACAGTAAATGTTCCAGCTATTGTTGGACTTTCAAAAGCATGTGAATTAATTAAATTTAATGAGGATAATGTTGAAACTATCTCTAATTATATGGAATCTTCTCTAATTGAAATTTTTAATTGCGAAATAATAGGTCAAAAAATTAACAGAAGTAAATATATTATCAACGCTCTATTTAATAATATTGACGCTGATATTGTAATAAATAAATTAAAAAACACAGTAGTTTCCACTGGTTCTGCATGTAACTCAGAAATACAAGAGCCTTCACATGTTCTTAAAAATATGTCTATAAGAGATGATAAAGCATTTTCTTCTCTTAGGTTTAGTTTTAGTCGATTTACAACTATTGAAGAAATTAATTTAGCACTAAATGAACTAAAAAAGGTTGTCAATAATTAATTTTATTTATAAATATTGTTTTAAAATTTAGAGTAAATCATGAAACCATCAGATGTTTTTTATAGCCATAATTACAATTGGAATGGAGATTTTGATCGTCTCCAAGACGATTACGAATTGTTTTATGATGATGAGGGTCAAGTAACTCAATTAAGACTGCATTTAAAAGATGATGATCCAGAGATTAGAAAAAAAATACTTTTCATAAGTGTGAAAACTTTTACAGAACCTATCTTTCTCCTTTTTGAAAAACACAAAACTGAGGGTGATAAAAAAATCATTGAGTACTTTTACAATGATAATCTAAATACCTATACAGAAACCACTAAAATAAATTCTATTGAGGTGACGCGATTCTTTAATGCCAATGGCCTAATGTTTAGTATTGACAAGACCTATTTTGACACATCCGGAAAAATTAAATGTGCCCAACGTTACCTTCAAAATGATGAGGGCAAGTTAGAATGTTTTAGAGTAGTTGATCAGGATGGTATTGGTAGAGTTGTAATGATTGATAAATAATGCATGGTTTGTGCCGGGTATGGATTATACTTTGATGGGGAGTATAAAAAACTAATAAATGAAGACCTTTAAATCTTCCCCAAAATAGTTCGCCTTTACGCCTCTTGGCTCCAGAAGTTCTAATAAAAAAAGAA
>ENA-OQVM01006594-OQVM01006594.1-marine-metagenome-genome-assembly--contig:-NODE-6594-length-10470-cov-4.251900_pt1 | contig 10470 bp, 4 predicted proteins | sample MGYA00237776_ERZ505498 | MGnify/ENA primary metagenome ERZ505498 (study PRJEB26159, sample SAMN06265151) | marine metagenome | isolation source: Helgoland LTER site | place: Germany:Helgoland, sampling... | reverse complement strand
GGACTGATGCTGGGTATTTTCTGGACCATCTTTAGTTTGGCTGAGTATCCCATGGGCTGGGTAGACGCAGGCATTGGATTGATTACGCAGGGTGTATCCGGTATGTTACCTGAGGGTGACCTTAAAGATCTGATTGTTGATGGGGTTATTGCCGGAGTTGGCAGTGTGGTTATTTTTCTGCCGCAGATTTTATTACTTTTGTTTTTCATCGGCCTCATAGAGACCTCGGGATACATGGCGCGAGCAGCTTTGCTGATGGATCGCCTGATGAGTAAGGTGGGTCTGAGTGGCAGGGCGTTTCTGCCATTGTTGAGTTCTTATGCTTGCGCGATTCCTGGCATCATGGCGACACGTAGTATGGATAGTGCTAAGCAGCGTTTGCTGACGATCTTGATCGCTCCATGGATGAGCTGCACAGCAAGGCTGCCAGTTTACTCGCTGTTGATTGGCATGTTATTGGCTGGCTATGGCTCCTTTGTGCAAGCTCTGGTGCTTGCCTTTATTTATTTTTTAGGCACGGCAAGTGCGCTCTTCGCAGCCTGGCTGTTAGCTCCGCGGGTCAAAGGGAACGAGGAAGCCTCACACTTCCTGATGGAACTACCGGAATACAGCATGCCTGACATGTCTTACACTGGTCGTCATTTGGCAGAACGTGCTTGGTCATTTTTACGTAAAGCAGGAACCGTGATCTTAGGCTTATGTATTTTACTATGGGCCTTGGAAACTTACCCTAAGCCGAAGGAGGGAACTCCTGCTGCCGATGATCCAGCACTAGCACTAGAGCAGAGCTACATGGGCAGGATGGGCCATGCGATTGAGCCTTTGGTCAAACCTTTGGGTTATGACTGGCGCACGGGCACGGCATTGGTGGCGGCCTTTGCGGCACGCGAGGTGTTTAATGCTAACCTGGCGATCTCCTATTCGGTGGAAGAGTCCGATGATGAAGATCGTTTCCTCGAACAACTCAGGACTAAGCTAGCTCAAGCGACCTGGCCGGATGGCCGCAAGGTTTACACGCCCTTGACGACGATGAGCCTCTTGGTTTTCTTTGTCTACGCGCTGCAGTGCCTGCCGACCACGGTGGTGGTGCGCCGTGAAACGGGCTCATGGAAATGGGCAATCGCGCAATTGGTGGGCATGACGGCAGTGGCCTGGTTGGCTGCTTTTGCGGTGTATCAGATTGGTAGCTTGCTGGTTTGATGGGCTTTCTTTTTTTTCGAAAGTAGGTTATACTGTTGCATACATGGATTGGACGAACTGGCAAACGTATGTGGCACCTGTGATTGTTTTGATCACGCTGGGAATCTTTGTCTTTCGCGGGCTGAGGACGTGGCTGATTGGCAGTGATAAAAATTGTTGTGGCGGTGGCTGCGGCTGTGCTGTTGCCAAGCGGGCGGATAAGCTGAAAAATTGAGGTGGCTCAGTGTGTCCTGATTCTTCATACCGTAAATAAGGGGTCAGAAAACATTGGATTACCGGTTCTCGATAGCTTATTGTACCGGGAACGAACGATGTGGACGTCAAAAAGCAGCCGCAATCGATTTATTTTGTAAGGAATGCCAGCTTGTCATCGTTTTAGTCTAGGTTAGTATTTCCTGCAATTTCGTGTTTTGCTCTCATTTTTTAATTTCTTCCTATGAAGCTCCGCTTTCCAGTCAGTCATTTTTTCCTATTCCGCAGCGCCTTGCCCATGGGTTTATTGGCGATGTCTTTGGGTTTGCTTTCGTGTAGCAAGAAAGAGGGGGCGGATCTCGATTCAGAGTTGCCTACGGAGGCTGCCGACTCTCCCGAGCCGGCAGAAAAAGTAGCAGCAGAGGAAAGCTCGCCATTGCCCGATACGGTCACTTTTAATACGCACATCCAGCCGGTGCTTTCGGAGAAGTGCTATCACTGCCACGGTCCTGACTCCGGAACACGCCAGCCGAAAAAAGCACCCCTTCGCCTCGATATCGAAGAGTTTGCCTTTGAAAACCGCGAAAATGGCAAACCAGTCATCATTAAGGGCAAGCCTGATGAGTCTTATCTGGTGGAGTTAATCCATTCAGATGATCCAGAAGTGGTCATGCCTCCGCCTGAGAGTCACCACGCACTGACCGAGCGCGATATTGCGCTGATTGAAAAATGGATCGAACAGGGTGCTGAATACCAGCAGCACTGGTCGTTTATCAAACCGGAAAAATTACCGGTCCCCGAAACCAGCAACAAGGACTTGGCCCAATGGGCGACTAACCCGATTGATGGATTTATTTTAGCCGAAATGGAAGCCAAGGGGCTTGAGCCGAATCCGGAACAAGCTGCGCACCGCTTGCTGCGCCGCATTTATTTTGATCTCACCGGGCTTCCTCCCGGAGCCAATGAAGTGCAGGATTTTGTAGTCGCCCACGCGGAGGACCCTCTCAAGGCGATCAATGGAGTGCTCGACAAGCTGTTCAAGTCTCCGGGCTACGGAGAAGAGCAGGCGAGGCTCTGGCTTGATGCCGCCCGCTACGCGGATACCCACGGCATTCATTTCGATAATTTTCGCGATATCTGGCCTTACCGGGACTGGGTGGTGCAGGCATTTAACAACAACATGCCCTTCGATCAGTTTACCATCGAGCAGCTTGGCGGGGATTTATTGCCCACGCCGACTCTGGATCAGAAAGTAGCCACCGGCTTCAACCGTTGCCTGCCGACAACAGGTGAGGGGGGCTCGATCGCAGAAGAGGTCTATGCGATGTATGCTACCGATAGGGCGAGTACTACCTTTGGCGTCTGGCAGGGGCTTACGGTAGCCTGTGCCGAGTGCCATGATCACAAATTTGATGCCATTTCGCAGAAGGAGTTTTATCAGATCACGGCATTTTTCCGCAATACTACGATGTCGGCACTTGATCGTAATAACAGCAAACACCCGCCAAGTTTGTTTGTGGCACGCCCGGCTGACCGGCCCCGTTATGATGCGATTAACCAGGAGATAGCATCGCTGCAAAAGCTGGTTGCGGCTGGAAAGGTGAAGCAGGACAAGATGCGGGATGCCGAGTATCAGGCTTGGCTGGCGGAGTTGGTAAAACCAGTACCTCCTGGTGACGAGCTGCCAACGCCTGGCTTGGAAGTTCAGCTGCCATTGATCAACCCGACGAACAATACCATCACCGGAACAGCCCTGGGGCAGCCAATCGCGCTGAGTTCCGAAGTCCGGACATTGCCTGGTATGTATGGCCACGCTTTGCAAGTGGGTAACCGCCCGGCTGTGGAGATTGGTGATTACGGTAACTTTGACGGCAAGCACGGCTTTTCCTACGGAGGATTTATCTATGTGGAGGGCAAACCCAACGGAGCAATCCTTGCCCGCATGGATGCTGGAGATAATTACCAAGGCTGGGATCTCTGGTTCCAGAACGGGCAGATCGGTGCCCATGTCATTGAGCGCTGGCCGGATATAGCGGTGAAGGCCTATACCAAAAAACCACTGGCTGCCAAACAATGGCACCATGTGATGGTGGTCTATGATCCCTCCAACCAGAAAGCCAGCCTGACAGTGTATCTTGATGGTGAACCGGCGCCGCTGGACTACTCCCACAATAAACCCGGCAAGGACATCCGAACACTTGTACCCTTGCGTCTGGGTAGCCGTGCGGGCAATGATGCTCGATTGACGGGTATGGTTGCTGCCCAGGACTTGCAAGTAATCAGCAGGCCGTTGAAGCAAAAAGAGGTGCAGGACCTTGCCCACAAGAGCATGGTCAGGGGGCTGCAATATGCACCTAAGAGTAAGCCTCTGCTGGCAGCATTAAGAAAACACTTTGACGTGCACAAGCCAGCCAAACTTATGCCTGAGCAAAAGCGAATTGCGGAGCTCAACAAGGAAACTGCTGCGATCATGCAGAGGGGGTCCTATTCGCTGATCATGGATGATAACCCCAAGAGTAAACCTTTTGCACACATCCTTGACCGAGGTAACTACGCCTCCAAACTTGAAAAGGTGTTCCCCGGTGTGCCGGCGGCACTCGCAGGTGAAGAGACCAAGGCCATCGATAATAGGCTGGAGCTAGGTAAGTGGCTGGTAAGCCCTGACAATCCGCTGACAGCGAGGGTGACGATCAACCGCCATTGGCACTATATCTTTGGCCGTGGCATTGTTGAAACCACGGAAGACTTTGGCATCATGGGCTCGCGTCCCAGTCATCCTGAATTGCTTGACTGGTTGGCGGCTGAGTTTGTGGCCAGCGGCTGGGATATACAGCATATGTTGCGCTTGATGATTACCTCATCGACCTACCGCCAGTCGGCTACCTTGACGGCTGAGAAGAAGCACATCGACCCAGGTAATATTTATCTTTCCAGAGCTCCACGTTTCCGCATGCACGGCGAGCAGTTGCGTGATCTGGCACTCAGGGCCTCGGGACTGTTGATTCCCGAGGTGGGAGGCCCACCCGTAAGACCCTACCAGCCTGATGGAGTATGGGAAGCAATGGCAATGAAGCAGTCCAATACGAGGAAGTATAAACCTGATTCTGGGCAAAACCTTTACCGGAGATCGATTTATACCATCTGGAAACGCACCGCGGCCCCTCCCTCGATGGAGTTGCTCAACGCCCCGGCCAGGGAGGTGTTCTGCGTTCGACGTGAGTTGACTAACACACCACTGGCGGCATTTGTTACTATGAATGACGTGCAGTTTGTCGAAGCGGTCCGAGTGCTTGCGTCCAAGGCGCTTAAGGATACGGCTGACACCTCTGCGCGGCTCGACTACATTACCATGCGCTTACTCGCCCGTGAGCTGGAAACGGATGAAAAACAGCTTGCGACCCGAACACTGGATCAGGCCTTGGAACAATTTAAGGCGGCTCCTGAGGATGCAGCTAAGCTGATAGGGGTGGGTGAAAAACCTGCTGATTCCTCATTGCCAGCCACCGAGCTTGCGGCTTGGACGCTGGTGGCCTCTCAAATTCTCAACCTCGACGAAACGCTCACTAAATAAACATTATGAATGATCTCTTTGACCTCAACGGCATCGTCAACCGCCGGCAGTTCTTCCGTAAAAATGTCACCGGTCTTGGTACTGCAGCGCTAGCATCTCTCTTGCCCAAGGAGCTACTGGCTGCTGGCGATCACGGCGTAGTAGGCGGCATGCAGGCACCCCATTTCGCCCCCAAGGCGAAGCGGGTGATTTACATGTCGATGATCGGGGCTCCTAGTCAGCTTGATACCTTTGACTACAAACCCGATCTGGAAAAACGTTATCAGGAAGACCTCAGTGACTTCCTGAAAAAATCAGGGGTCCGCCTGACCACGATGACCTCTGGTCAGAAAGGATTCCCGGTGGCGCCAACCCGTTTCAAATTTAATCAGCACGGTGAGTCGGGAACTTGGGTAAGCGAGTTGCTTCCCTACACGGCAAAAATGGCGGACGATATCTGTGTTATCAAGTCGATGCATACGGATGCGATCAACCACGAGCCGGCCAACTACCTGATGTATACCGGCTCGATGATCCGCGGTAAGGCATCAATAGGTTCCTGGTTATCCTACGGCCTTGGCAGCATGAACAAGGATCTGCCAAGCTTCGTCGTGCTAAATGCATACCACACCAGTCCCTTTGCCAACGTGCAGGCCATTTCTGCAGGCATGTGGGGCAGTGGATTCCTTCCTGGTGAACATGCTGGTGTATCAATGCGCGGCAAGGGAGACCCTGTGCTGTATCTGAAAAACTCGCCCGGAATTTCCCGCGAGATGAGGCGCTCGATGTTAGACGGGCTCAATGAGATGAATAGGAAGTCCTACGAGCGCGTCGGTGATCCTGAAATTCAGACCCGTATACAGCAGTATGAGATGGCTTTCCGAATGCAGGCCAGTGTGCCTGAGCTGACCGATCTCGATAGCGAGTCAGAACATACCTTTGATCTTTACGGTCCGGAGTCCAAGAAGAGCGGTTCGTTTGCCAACTCTTGTCTGATGGCGCGTCGTTTGGTGGAGCGTGGTACTCGATTTGTGCAGATTTTCCACCGTGGATGGGACCAGCATGGTGGCATGATGCGTGACCTTCCTGAGCAGTGTAAGGATATCGACCAAGGCGCCTACGCGTTGATTCAGGATCTGAAACAGCGAGGCATGCTAGAAGATACCTTGGTGGTATGGGGTGGTGAGTTTGGCCGCACGGTCTATTGCCAGGGCCCTTTGACAGAGAATAACTATGGTCGTGATCACCACCCGAAGTGCTTCTCCATCTGGATGGCCGGCGGTGGTGTCAAAGGTGGCATGACTTATGGGGAGACCGATGAGATGTCATTCAACATCACGACCCCTGATCAGGCAGTGCATGTGCGAGATCTGCACGCGACTATCCTCCATCAGCTGGGCATCAACCACGAGCGCCTGTCGTTCAAGTTCCAAGGACTCGACAACCGCCTCACCGGGGTGAACCCAGCCAAGGTAGTTACGGATATCCTGAGTTGATGATCCCTGACCCCTTTTTAGGAAATAAGGTTGAGGTGTCCGGTGACGAGCTTGACTGCGTTGTCAGCTGTCATGCCGTGTTGTTCGCGTAACTGATCCACCTTGCCGTGCTCGATAAACTGATCTGGCCAGCCGATACGCTCGACTGGGGTGGTGATCGATGAGTCGCTGAGTAGCTCAAGCACGCTGGCACCAAAGCCATTGTGCAGGACATGGTCTTCCATGGTGATCACGACCTTGCATTTCTGGGCGTAAGTGCGAATCAGCTCAGCATCGAGTGGTTTAATGAAACGTGGATTGATCAGGGCGACGGAGTGACCTAAAGCCTCGAGTTTCTCCTTAGCTTCAAGGGCGACTTCATACATGTGGCCGAGGCTGATGATCGCGATATCGTCTCCGTCTTGGATGACTTCGCCTTTACCGATCTCGAGTAGTGCAGGTTTAGCTTTAGGCTTCGTTCCGATGCCGGCACCCCTTGGATAGCGAATAGCGCTTGGGCCATCATCGTGATTGGCCATGGTCCAGAGCATATCGATGAACTCATCCTCATCCTTGGCTTGCATATGAATGAGGCCAGGAATGGCACGCAGGTAAGCGATGTCAAACAGTCCGTGGTGGGTCGGGCCGTCATCCCCGGAAAGGCCACCTCGGTCCATGCACATTCTTACAGGCAGGTTTTGCAAAGCGATATCGTGGATGATCATGTCGATGGCGCGCTGCATGAAGGTCGAGTAAATGGTGAGGAATGGCCTCAGTCCCTGGGTGGCATGGCCACAGGCGAATAGCGCGGCATGCTCCTCGGCGATACCGACATCGAAGTAACGCTCTGGAATTTCCTTCTTAAAGATATCCAGCTTGGTGCCACCAGGCATGGCAGCGGTGATGGCGGTGATGGATTCGTCTTTTTTGGCAAAATCGGTGACGGCACGACCATAGAGTTCCGAGTAGGTGGGGTTGTCGGCAGCGGCTGTTGAGCCATCTGCAATTTTGTAGGTGCCCAGGCCGTGAAATTTACCGGGGTTATCAAGGGCGGGTTTATAACCACGGCCTTTCTCGATGATGATGTGCAGAATGACTGGTTGATCCTGCGTTTTGAGATGCTCAAAAGTACGGATCAGTAATGGCAAATCATGGCCGTCAATCGGGCCGTAATAATGAAGGCCGAATTTTTCAAAAAGGACGCTAGGTAGTAGTAGGTTTTTGGTGTTGCGCTCAACTTTATGGGCGAATTTACGGACCGTATCGCCGCCGATTTTGCCGACAAACTCAGCCGCTTTGTGACGCACGGAGGAAAACATGGGGTGCGTCTGCAAGGCGTTGAAGTACTTGGCTAGAGCGCCGACGTTGCGATCAATAGACCATTCGTTGTCGTTGAGTACGACGATGAATCGTTTGGTGGTGTGCTCAATGTTGTTGAGTGCCTCAAGTGTTGGTCCACAGGTGAAAGCCGCATCTCCAGCGACAGCAACCACGTTGTTGTCATCGCCCTTGAGATCGCGTGCAGAGGCCATGCCAAGTGCTGCAGAGAGCGCTGTGCCAGCGTGTCCAGCGCCATAACAATCATGTTTTGATTCTGTGCGAAGTAAGAAGCCGTTGAGTCCACCAGGTGTGCGGATCGTGTCGATTGTGTCCGCCCTGCCGGTGAGCATTTTGTGCACGTAGCCCTGGTGCGAAACATCAAAGAGAAACTTGTCCTCGGGGCTATCAAAGACACGGTGTAGTGCTACCGTTAGCTCAACAACACCGAGATTGGGGCCCAAGTGTCCGCCGGTCCTTGCCAGTGAGTGGATTAAGGTGTGTCTTATTTCCTCACACAGGTCCTCGAGTTGGTCATCAGGCAATGCCTTGACGTCCTCTGGGCCTTTGATGTTGGATAGGAGCTGCGGGAGCTCAAAAGAGCCTGATTTCGTCGTCATTATGATCGTTTGAGGGTGAGGTGCCCTCTTGAGCGTCCTCTTGGTTAAAGTTGTCTGGAGAATCTGTTGAGCTTTGGCCCGCGGCAGCCTTGGGTTTAAGCGTGATAAGATCAAGTCGTTTCCGCGCATTCCCTAAAACAGATTCGCAGTGGCTGATGAGTTCAGCACCGCGTTCGTAACTTGAGATCAGCTTTTCTAGGGGCAATTGGCCAGATTCCATGGTTTCAACCATGGCGTCGAGTTCCTCAAGAGCCTCCTCAAAACTGGGTGACTTAGCTGAGCTGTCTTTCTTTTTGGTTTTTTTATCGGGTGGCATGGGATGAATCTAATCGAAGGATTGAGTGACGGGGCGTTTGGAGTAATAGGTCATGAAACCATAACTGATCATTGGGTGTTCATGCTGGTAGCGCCGTGAGAGCGGCTTAAAAGCTTCATGAGTATCCATGAACGGTTTGGCAAGAGCCATTCGTCCCCATACGTTAAATACGAGAGGGTAGAGCTCACCATAACTGCCTTTCGGCGTTGCAATCGACATAATACTCTCACTGTTGAAAGAATAAGGGGTGATGAGAATACCGCTGACAGGCGTGTGTTGCTCGATGGCGAGTGATTCTATTTTTTTAATCTGATCGAGGTTCTGAGGTAGCCAGACACACGTGCGATCAGCATACCAAGCCACGGCCCATGGCACATCGGAGATGACGACATCCTTCGCCGTCGTGTTCTCTGCAAGGGTATGGTTGATTGCTTTGGGATAGTAGGGGGGCCAATGAGGAAAACCGCCAATACCCTCTGCTCTGAGACCGAGCCGCACGTTTTGAGGGATGGATAGCAACATTGGACCGGCGCTGATGGCGACGATTATTATCAAATGCGCGTGACGAAGTGAATCGATACGCTGCGCGATCCCGAGCCGAGCCCACAAGATGGAAATCATGGCGAGGCCGTAAGCAGACATGAGGGGAGCAAAGAGAATGTGGATTTGGTTGGAGTCCATGCTCTCATCCTTGAGTCCATAGATCGACATGCCGATACCGGCGAGCGCCCACATGAGCAATAATGGCCAGCGAAACATGGCTAGCGCTTGGCGCTTAAAAGGATGCAGTAGGGCAATAAAGAATAGCGGTGCGGCTAAGATGGCTCCCAAATACGCGTGCAGATTTGAAATTTGGCCCAGCGTGGTTGCCATGATGTTGATAAGCAGGCTTTTGAGCCCCAGCTCATGATCTGCGGGTGAGAGGGACCGCATGATATCATCTTGAGATGAGCCTAGGCCGTTGTGGATAGCATAATAAGCTGTGCCAAAAAGGCTTCCCGTTGGGCTGCTGTAGATCAGGTAGGCAATGGGTAACACTAATACTAAAAGCATTCCGATGAGCGCGCCGGCAATGATACCTCTTGGTTTGAAATAAATGGCTGCAAAAATCACAAAGCCAAAATATATCCATATGGTGATCCAGTGGGTGAGTATTAGCAGACACAGAAACAATCCGGCTACGATCACGGGGGTGATTGCTCGTTTGTTGTTGGCGGCGTTCTCTATCCCGAGCCACAAGAAGAACATGGCACATGAAAAGAGCATGAGCATCAGCATCTGAGGCATGCCGGATTGGGAAAACTTCCACATGAGCTCACAGAAAACCATCAGGATGGCGACCACAGAGGCAATGGTGGTATCGAAAATCCGAGAGATCAGGAGATAGTTGATGCCGATGGCAATAATGAAAAAGATGACACATGTCCCTGCGATCACTCGGTCGAGTTGATAGATGTTTGATTTTTGTGGCATCTTCCAACGCTCTTGGTTGCCGCCATCCACCGCTTTCAGAACCGCAGCGTAAACGCATGGGTTAATGGGCGCATGATAGGTCTCGGGGAATTTTTTCAAGCTGGCGATCGCTTCTTCGTCTTGATGGTTTTCCTCCATTTGCCAGAGGGTGATGGGACGTATGACTTTGGTCGAAAAGCCATTGCCGCGAGCTATTTCCCTGGCTACCTGTGCCTGCTCCATTCCTCGTGGCGAGGAAAGACCCCTAAAGGTGATGAAAATAGAGGTTATAGCTAAGCCCAAAAGCAGCACAAAAAAGATAGAGCGGCGCATGGTGCTCGCGGTATC
>ENA-OQVM01006592-OQVM01006592.1-marine-metagenome-genome-assembly--contig:-NODE-6592-length-10472-cov-2.457431_pt1 | contig 10472 bp, 8 predicted proteins | sample MGYA00237776_ERZ505498 | MGnify/ENA primary metagenome ERZ505498 (study PRJEB26159, sample SAMN06265151) | marine metagenome | isolation source: Helgoland LTER site | place: Germany:Helgoland, sampling... | reverse complement strand
AAGAGAAACTTCAGACATCTTAACAATACCCCCAACTGCATCCATAATAGGTGAAGGTCAATTACGAACATTAAATGGAGCAACTACCGAAGTAAAAGGTTGGGATGCTGATTTAACAGGTATGACAGAAGCATCACAATTACCAGAAGCCTTAAACGGTTATGTAGAATTTTTAGAAAAAGAATTAAACATTCCGATTACAGTAGTTTCGGTTGGTCCAGATAGAAAGCAGACAATTCAGAGAAAGTAAAAATTTACTTTGGCTTTGTTGTTGTTAAAAAAACTGTTAACTGATACTAAAGCAAAAGTAAAATGGTTAGTAGTCCATAAAACTAAAGTTTTTGAAAATACTTAAATACATTCTATTCATTTTCTGTTGTGCATTTACAACACTAAGTTTCTCTCAGAAAAAAGATAAACTTCAGGTCGTTTTTGCAGGTAAAGGATTTACCGAAAAAGGAAGTGAATCTGGCACAACTACATTTCTTAGAGACAACCAGCAGCAAGTTCATTTTGTACATAATGGTGTTAATCTTTATTGTGACAAAGCTGTACTTTATAAAAAAGAAAATTTTGTAGAAGCTTTTAGTAATGTACGCATGGTTCAGGGAGATACAATTACTATGACCGCTAAATATATTGAATATAGCGGCAAAACAGAATTAGCTTTTGCGCATGGCAATGTAGTTTTAACTGAACCTTCTTCAGTGCTAACTACAGAAAAACTTCATTTTGACAGAACGAAACAACAAGCCTATTATGATGTTTCGGGTAAAGTTGTCAGAGATTCTTCAGGTACAATTACAAGTCGGATTGGAAGATACTACATGCCCACTAAGAAATATCAATTTATTGATAGTGTCGTATTAGTCAATCCAGAATATACGCTAAAAACCAAACGACTTGATTTCTTCAACGATTCTGGACATGCTTATATATTTGGACCTTCGACCATTAATGGCGAAGGCAACGATATTTACTGTGAGCGCGGATTTTATGACACTAAAGAAGATTTTGGACATTTTCAGCGTAATGCAAAAATCAATTATGATGATAGAGAAGTCATAGGCGATAGTATTTATTTTGATAGAACTCTAAATTTTGCTTCGGCAACAAACAATATAAAAGTTACAGATACTATCAATAACAGTATCGTAAAAGGTGACTATGCTGAAGTCTGGAAAGCAAAAGATTCAGTTTTTATAACTGGTCGTGCACTAGCAATAACTGTTCAAGAGAAAGATTCTATTTTTATACATAGCGATACGTTGATGCTTACTGGTCCAGAAGAACATCGCATTACTAGAGCTTTTTATAACGCAAAAATTTACAAAAGTGATTTGGCAGGTAAAGCAGATTCGATTCATGCGGACCACAAAACTGGCTTAACTGAACTTATTAATTTAGCACGATATAGCTCAAAAGACCCTTTTGCTGCAAAACGAAAACCTGTGATGTGGAATTTAGGTAACCAAATGTCTGGTGATACGATTCACTTAATTTCTGACGTAAAAACCGAACAATTAGATTCATTAAAAGTATTTAATAATGCCTTTTTGGTAAGTAAAGATACCTTGAGTGACGATGGCTACAACCAGACAAAAGGTAAGCAACTTATCGGGTTATTTAAAGACAATGAATTGTATAATGTAGATATTATAAAAAATGCCGAAGTTATCTACTACTCAAGAAACGGTCTTGGAGAACTCATCGGTATTAATAAATCCAAATCAGGAAGTATTAACATAAAAATCGCTGATAACGATATTGAAGAAATCCGACTAATTAATAAAGTTGATGGTGATTTAAGTCCTGAGTCTTTATTTCCAAATAACGCCAATAGATTACGAGGCTTTGATTGGAGAGGTGAAGAAAGACCAACTAGTGTCGAAGATTTATTTAAAGACGACCCACCATTAAACTTGCCAATCATCAAAGGCTTGGATGATTATATTCCACCAGAAGATTTCTTTGATGAAGATGTCCGTCAACGTATCGAAGCAGCTAAACCTGTAGATAAAAATATTGCAAATAAAGCCGCTAGAAATCTTCCAAAAGAGAAAAAAGAAGTCGTAAAAAAGGACTCTAAAAAAGAGAAAAAATCAGGCAATTGATATGCAAGAAGATTTCTTTAAATATCAAGCACAAACAACACCGCATCCTTTAGTATTAGAAGTTAGTCATGCAGAAGGTAGTTATGTTTATGACACTTCTGGAAAAGCACATCTTGATTTTGTAGCCGGAGTTTCTGCCACACCTTTAGGTCATCGCCATCCAAAAGTAATTTCGGCTATAAAAGACCAACTAGACAAATATCTTCATGTCATGGTTTATGGCGAATATGTCCAAAAACCTGCTGTAGAATTATCAAAGCTTTTGGCTGACAGTTTACCTGAGTCTTTAGACACAACTTATCTTGTTAATTCAGGTACTGAAGCGATTGAAGGCAGTATGAAATTAGCACGCAGATTTACAGGTCGCAGTGAAATTATAGCTGCTAAAAATGCATATCATGGCAATACTATGGGTGCTTTAAGTCTCATGGATTATCAAGAACGTAAACAGCCATTTTTACCATTAATACCAGACATAAAACATATTACATTCAATTGTGAATTTTGCCTTAATCAAATTACTGAGAAAACAGCAGCAGTTATTTTAGAAACCATCCAAGGTGGCGCCGGTTTTATTGAACCCATAAACAATTACTTAAAAAAGGTAAGACAAAGATGTTCTGAAGTAGGCGCTTTGTTAATCTTAGACGAAATACAACCTGGTTTTGGACGTACCGGTAAACTTTTTGGGTTTGAAAACTACGATTGTGTGCCTGATATTTTAGTTACAGGCAAAGGACTAGGTGGCGGTTTGCCCATTGGTGCTTTTACTGCATCTAGTGAAATGATGGCGACTTTGTCAGACAATCCTAAATTAGGTCATATCACTACGTTTGGTGGTCATCCTGTGATAGCCGCTTCAGCTTTAGCGACTCTAAAAGAAATTATTCAGTCGGATTTAATTGAGAAAACGCTAGAAAAAGAAGAATTAATAAGACAACATCTTCGCCATCCTAAAATAAAAGAAATCAGAGGACGCGGATTAATGCTGGCTGCAATTACTGATTCCGAAGAGATTACTAGCGACATTATTCTTAAAGCAAAAGACCAAGGCTTAATATTATTTTGGCTCCTCTTTGAGCCCAGAGCTATCCGGATTACACCACCATTAACCATTTCTAATGAAGAAATTATTAAAGGATGTGATATCATAACTGATATTCTCGACACAATTTAAACTTTAAATATCTGAAAGCATATATAGTATGGAACGACTATTGCTACAACTATAATTAAAATTAGCTGTTAATTATTTTGTTAAAAACATTAACAAGCAAAAATTAAAACTTCAAACTATAACACTAAATTTATTTTATTGAACAATATGTCTGCCTATGGAGTATAGTCAAAATGGAGATTTAAATAATATATCCCTCACAAAATTTGAGTCGATGCTAAAAACAAATGATGTTTTGTTTTTTGACTCTAATGAATTTGAAAACATTATTCACCATTATCTTGAAAATGGTAAAATCTCTTTAGCGAAAAAAGCTATTAAACTTGGCTTACAACAGCACCCAACTTCAATAAACCTTAGACTTTTTAAAATTGAAATATTGGTCATCGAGAATAAATTCGATGTAGCCAATGACATACTTGAAGAACTTCATTATTTAGAACCTAATAACGAAGAAATCTATATACAAAAAGCTAATGTATTATCTAAACAGGATTTACACAAAGAGGCTATTAGCGCACTACTCATAGCATTAGACCTATCTAGTTCGGAAGAAGGAGAAGGTGACCTTTATGGACTTATTGGTATGGAGTATCTCTTTTTAGATCAGTTTGAAAATGCCCTAATCTATTTTCAGAAATGTTTAGAGGTCGATAAAACTGACTATGCAGCATTACATAACGTGGTTTATTGTTTTGATTTTTTAGACAAGAATGAAGACGCCATTGACTTTTTAAACACTTATTTAGATACAAACCCTTATTGCGAAGTTGCTTGGCATCAATTAGGAAGACAATATTTTTCTATTAAAGACTATAAGCGTGCAAATACTGCTTTTGATTTTGCTATAATCTCAGACGACACCTTTGTTGGCGCTTATCTCGAAAAAGGAAAAGTACTTGAAAAACAAGAAAAATATAACGAAGCCATTGAGAATTATAAAATCACACTCGCATTAGAAGACCCAACATCTTTTGCATTATTACGCATTGGGTATTGCTATGAAAAATTAGGCAAAAATGATTTGGCAGTACAATTCTTTAACCGCACTGTAGAAGAAGACCCACTTTTAGATAAGGGTTGGATTGCAATTACCAAATTTTACAATAAGCACAAAAATTATCAAAAAGCATTGCACTACATCAAAAAAGCAGTAAATATTGACAGTGATAATGTGTTGTATTGGAAACTATATGCAACAATAAACCTAAGACTTAACTTTCTTGAAGAAGCTGAGCAAGGCTTTAAACGCACTTTAGAATTAGGTAATTACGAATTAGATACATGGATTAATCGCTCTGATATACTGATTAAACTAGGCGAATACGAAGCTTCTGTTTATAATTTATTGCAAGCTATAGAGTTTTATCCAGAATCTGAAGAAATCGAATACCGTTTGGGTGGATTGTATTTCAAACTTATGGAACAAGACAAAGGGCGTTATCATCTTAAAAATGCGCTACGTCTAAATAGCGAATACGATTTTATTATCGAAGAGTTGTTTCCTAATCTACAAAATAGACCAATAATTAAAGAGATTATTTCGTCTTCTAAAAAATCTTTGGACTAAAAATCCATACCTTAGCGTCTCATATTAAAACAAATTATGCAACGCAGCTTTTTTAGTTATCTCACCATAATTTTTAAAGGTATTGCCATGGGCGCTGCTGATGTTGTACCAGGTGTTTCTGGTGGAACTATAGCCTTTATTTCTGGTATTTACGAAGAACTCATAGAAAGTATCGACAAAATTAATCTTGGGGTTTTTAAAGTATGGAAAACTGACGGTTTCAAAACAGCATGGAACTCCATTAACGGAACGTTTCTTGTAGCTTTATTTTCAGGGATTGCTATAAGTATCTTATCATTAGCAAAACTCATAAAATGGTTATTACACAACGAACCTGTGTTATTATGGTCGTTCTTTTTTGGATTAGTATTAGCTAGTATCTTATACATAGCTAAGCAAATAAAAAACTGGTCGGCATTAGTCTTTGTAGCTATAGTACTAACTTCTATCCTATCCTATTATATTACATTGGCAGAACCTTTTGCCTCACCAGATAGCCCGTATTACTTATTGTTCTGTGGCTTTATCGCCATAATTGCTATGATTTTACCTGGTGTTTCCGGGGCCTTTATATTACTTATTTTAGGCGCCTACCAAACAGCCATTGATACTATAAATAATCTAAGAGATGGCCTATTTACAGGTAATATGGAATTATTTAAAGAGGCATTTATCAATTTTTCACTATTGGCTTTAGGTGCTATTGTAGGTATTAAAGTGTTTAGTAAACTCCTTAATTGGATGTTTAAACACAAAAAGAATTTAACCTTAGCGATACTCACAGGCTTTATGATTGGTTCTCTAAATAAAATTTGGCCTTGGAAAGAAGTCTTATCGACGCGAGTAAACTCTGAAGGTATTAAAGTGCCGTTATTAGAAAAAAGTATTCTACCAACTAACTTTGACGGTGATAGTCAGTTATTAATGGCATCGGTTTTTATAATTATTGGATTTTTCACGATTCTTTTACTAGAACGTCTAGGGAAAGACAAAAACAAAGCATCGTAAATGGAAAGTACTCGCTCATTAAAAGACCGTGTATTTTTAGTTATCAAAGGCTTAGCTATGGGTGCGGCCAATAAAATACCAGGTGTTTCTGGTGGTGTTGTAGCATTTGTTGCCGGATTTTATGAAGAGTTTATCTACTCACTTCAACGCGTAAATAAAACAGCTTTAAGACTACTTTTAGGTGGTCGCTTCAAAAGTTTTTACCGTTATATCAACGGTAAGTTTTTATTCCTCTTATTCTTAGGAATGTTAATCAGTTATTTTAGTGTTTCGAAACTTTTGGATTATCTCATTGTGCATTACGAGCTTTATGTTTGGAGTATATTTTTTGGGATGATAATTGGCTCTATTTATTACATAAGTAAAGATTTTAAAGATTGGAATCCTAAAACCATATGTGCAATTATTATAGGAATTATTGTAGGTCTAAGTATCAGTTTTCTTGACCCAGCAAAAGAAAATGATAATCTATTTTTTGTTTTTTTATGTGGAATTATAAGTGTTTCTGGAATGACGCTTCCGGGATTTTCGGGATCTTTTATATTAATACTTTTAGGAAATTACGTTTTACTTTTAGTTGACTCTGTAAATGCATTATACGATACGATTGCAGATATTTTTTCTGGGAATTTTAATTTTTTAAAAGACCAAGCAAGAATCAGAATGCTTAAAGTTTTATCAATCTTTACATTAGGTTCAGTTACCGGATTAGTCACCTTTTCACATGTTTTAAATTATATCCTAAAACATTATAAGAGTATAACGATGGCAACGATAATTGGTTTTATTATTGGTTCGCTTGGTGTTGTATGGCCTTGGAAAAAAACAATTCATCAGACTCTAGAAAATGGGAGTCAAAAATTGGATTCTAAAGGGTTGCCAATTATCGAAAATTATAAACGCTTTTTACCAGAATTAAATTCAGAAACTTATATCGCTATAGCTTATATTTTACTTGGTATATTTATAGTTTTAGCACTAGAATTGTATGGACGACGCACAAAACGTATCAAAGCATAAATTTGGACTTATAGGAAAGAATATAGATTATTCTTTCTCCAAAGGTTATTTTGCAGAAAAATTTAAAACAGAAAATCTGCCGCATGACTATGTGAATTTTGATTTACAAAAGATTTCAGAGTTTGAAGATATTTTCAAGAATTCAGAAAATATTAAAGGACTCAATGTTACCATTCCTTACAAAGAAGCTGTCATTCCATTTCTAGACAAATTGAATGAAAAGGCTAAAAAAATTGGTGCCGTTAATACCATTAAAATTTCAAAAAAAGGAAAACTTATTGGTCATAACACTGATTTCTACGGATTCAAAAACTCTTTGAAACCTCATTTACAAAAGCATCATAAAAAAGCATTAATTTTTGGGACTGGCGGTGCATCTAAAGCGATTGCATTTGCTTTAAAGCAATTGAAAATAGAATTTTATTTTGTATCACGCTCAAAAAAAGAAGGTGTTTCTTTTACATATTCTGACCTAACTGATACTAACATTGGTTCGCATCAAATATTAATTAATTGTTCACCAGTTGGCACATTTCCTAATGTAAACGAATGCCCAAATATCCCATATAATGCCATTTCAGAAAACCATATTCTTTACGACTTAATCTATAACCCTGATCAAACCAAGTTTTTAAGACTTGGGAAATCTCAAAATGCCATTACAATTAATGGTAAAAAAATGCTTCAACTTCAGGCTGAAAAATCCTGGGAAATCTGGAATAAATAACTATTGTTTTTAAAGCTAATATTTTTCAAAATACTTTGAATTTATTAGTCATTTGTTATCTTTAACATCCACATTTAAAATAACGACTAATGTCTGAGAAAGATAACCTGCAAGATGCAGATGGAAAAAACGAAGTTATAACTACAACCACAGATTTAACTCCAAATCAAGAAGAAATCACTAAAGAAGTTGAAGCGAAACCAGAAGTTGAAGAAACTAAAGAAGTAAAAGCTGAAACTGTTGAAGAAAATGTAACTGAAAAAGTTACAGAAACTGTTGAAGAGGCTGAGGCTGAAACACCTAAAGCTACCAAAACGGAAACAAAACTCGAAGAAGAAGCACACGTAGAAGAAATAGATAACTCTAATGCCGAGGACGCAGAAGACGAATCGAATGCTGAACGTCACAAATTAGAGGAGAAAGACTATCATGCCATGAACATGAATGCTTTGGTAACTGAATTTGAGATATTACTCAAAAACCATAAAATACAAACGATTTCATCCCATATCAAAGAGATAAAATCAGAATTTAACTCCAAATATTCTGCCCTTTTAGAAGAGAAAAAAGAAGAATTTATTGCCGATGGTGGTAATATCATAGACTTCTACTATTCTAACGATACCAAAAAGCGTTTTAATGCTGCAGCAAAAGAATACAAACAAAACGTTAATACCTATTACAAAGAGCGTGAGCAATCTCTAAAACAAAATCTAGAAAATAGGTTAGCAATTATCGAGCAGATAAAAAGTCTAGTTGGTGTTGAAGAAAACATGGGTGAAACCTACAAGCAGTTTAAAGAGTTACAAGACCAATGGCGTAATGCCGGTCCTATACCTAGAGATAAATACAACAATGCTTGGAATACCTACCACCACCATGTAGAACATTTTTACGATTTTTTACACCTTAATCGCGACTTACGCGATATGGATTTTAAGCATAACCTAGACCAAAAGCTAAAAATTATACAACGTGCTGAAGAATTGGCAGCTAGTGAAAACGTAATGCACTCTTTTAGAGAATTACAAGTATTGCATAAGCTTTGGAAAGAAGAATTAGGTCCTGTTAGTAAGGAACATCGTGAAGAAATATGGGAACGTTTTAGTAAAGCCACTAAAATTATACATGACAAACGTCAGGAATATTATGCAGATTTAGACAAGGCATACGAAAAGAATTTAGTCCGTAAGGAAGAAATTATTGAAAAAATAAAAATGCTAAACACCGAAGAATCTTCGTCACATGGTATTATACAAAAGCGTATTAAAGCTATTGAAGCTTTACGTGAAGATTTCTTTAATGCAGGTAAAGTGCCCTTAAAGCGTAATGAAGCAACGTGGAAAAAATTTAAAGATGCTGTTAGAGAATTTAACCGTAGTAAAAATAAATTTTATAAGAATTTAAAGAAAGATCAATACGAGAATCTTCAGAAAAAATTAGATTTAATTAAAATTGCTGAGGATAATAAAGATAGTGACGATTACAAAACCGTGACATCTTTAATGAAAAACATACAAAACCAGTGGAAATCTATTGGTCATGTACCTCGCAAAGATTCTGACAAAATATGGAAGCAATTCAAAAATGCATGTAACCACTATTTTGACCGCATGCATGCTGAGCGCAAAGCTGAAAACCAAGAGCTATACGATGCTTTTGACAAGAAGAAAGAGTTGTTAGATGGGCTGAAATCTTTTAAATTTTCTGGTGATGCTAAAGCAGATATTTCTAAACTTCAGGAGACTATTAAAACGTTTAAAACAGTTGGTTTTGTCCCACAAAACAAACGTTTTATTGATGGTAAATTTTACAAATCTGTTGATGCCACTTTCGATAAGTTAGACATGGATAAGTCTCAATTAGAAATGATACGTTTTGAAGGTCGACTAAAAAATCTCTCAGGTGGTCGTGACACGCGCGATTTAGACAATGAGCAAAATTTTATCCGAAAAAAAATTGATGAAGTAAAATCTGAGATAAACCAATTAGAAAATAATTTACAGTTTTTCTCTAACGTTAAATCCGATAACCCTTTAGTAAAGGACGTACAAAATAATATCGAAAAACACAAGGTATCTTTAGACACTTGGAAGAGTAAATTAAAGCGTGTGCGTGAGATGTATTCATGAATACATTAATTTTATATTTAAATTTCGTCTCTGAAGATAAATCTACAAACAAAAAAATATCTTTACCTCTTAGATTAATCGGTGCACATCGCCCAAGAACTGTAATTAGAAAATTTTTTTTACTCAAAGCGCTATACAAGCTTAAACCCAATCCAGATGATGCACCACTAATAAAAAAATGAATCAACTTGGCACTTCTATCAGAAACTGATTTACTTACATCAATTTTTTTTTCTGCAATCATCCAAAATATCTTTTAATTATTACAGTTAGTTTGTATTTAAATTCAAATAATGTTTTTAAATCAAAAACTATAATACATTATTTAAATAAACCTTCATTAATAAACATAAAGTATTTGAAATCTCCAAAAATTGGTTGTGAGCGTATTGTTAATTTTTGAACTATTTTACTTCTATTCATAAAATTTACTTCTAAACGCACTATACTAACTCTGCTTTCTGTACCAAGAATAAACTGATTAATTTTATAAATAAATGTTGAATACCAATGATTATAAAAATTTAAGTAGTTTTTTAATAATTAATTATTATCCTTGGTGCTAAAGAATAATTTAATAATCTTATAGGATAATATGGGACTTTTAAGAGTGTATTGCTCTTTTATCGACCGATAATGCTGCTTCTTTTACAGCTTCTGAGAATGTTGGGTGCGCATGACATGTTCTTGCAATATCTTCAGCACTCGCACCAAACTCCATTGC
>ENA-OQVM01006590-OQVM01006590.1-marine-metagenome-genome-assembly--contig:-NODE-6590-length-10473-cov-6.542613_pt1 | contig 10473 bp, 8 predicted proteins | sample MGYA00237776_ERZ505498 | MGnify/ENA primary metagenome ERZ505498 (study PRJEB26159, sample SAMN06265151) | marine metagenome | isolation source: Helgoland LTER site | place: Germany:Helgoland, sampling... | reverse complement strand
TCAAAGATCAAGGTAGAAAACCCCATCGTCGAACTCGACGGTGATGAAATGACCCGCATCATGTGGCACTTCATCAAAGATAAGCTGATCCTGCCCTATCTGGATGTTGACCTGCTCTACTATGACCTGGCGATGGAAGTCCGAGACGAGACTAACGATCAGATCACGATTGATGCGGCCGAAAAAATCAAGGAAATTGGCGTTGGCGTCAAATGCGCGACCATCACGCCGGACGAGGATCGGGTCGAGGAGTTTAATCTCAAAGAGATGTGGCGTTCGCCCAATGGGACGATCCGCAACATCCTTGGCGGTGTAGTGTTCCGCGCACCGATCATTTGCAAAAACGTTCCCCGCCTTGTGCCGGGCTGGACTGACCCCATCGTCATCGGACGACATGCCTTTGGCGATCAGTACAAGGCGACAGATTTTCTGATGCCCGGCCCCGGCAAACTGACGATGAAGTTCGTGGGCGAAGACGGCACCGTGATCGAAAAAGAGGTATTTGATAGCCCCTCGGCCGGCGTTGCGATGGGCATGTACAACCTTGATTCTTCAATCATAGATTTTGCGCGGGCCTCGTTTAACTATGGTTTGAACCTTGGCTGGCCTGTATATTTGTCGACCAAGAACACGATCCTCAAGGCCTATGACGGGCGTTTCAAAGATCTCTTCCAAGAGGTGTTCGACGCCGAATTCAAAGACAAGTTCAATGAAGCTGGAATCGAGTATCAGCACCGCCTGATCGACGATATGGTCGCGTCAGCCATGAAATGGTCAGGCAAATTCGTCTGGGCGTGCAAGAACTATGACGGTGACGTGCAGTCAGACACAGTGGCCCAAGGCTTTGGCTCACTCGGTCTGATGACCAGCCAGTTGATGACCCCCGATGGCAAGATCGTCGAGGCCGAGGCCGCACATGGCACAGTGACCCGCCACTACCGTCAACATCAGGATGGGCAAGCGACCTCAACCAATTCCATCGCATCAATCTTTGCGTGGACAGGCGGGCTCAAGCACCGTGCAAAGCTGGATGACAATGCGCAGCTGATGAAGTTTGCAGACACGTTGGAAAAGGTCATTGTCGACACGGTCGAAAGCGGGTTCATGACCAAAGACCTCGCATTGTTGGTTGGTCCTGATCAGGGGTGGCTAACAACGATGGGGTTCTTGGAGAAGATCGACGAAAACCTGAACGCAGCAATGTAGTCGGAATTTCGAGCAAAAGCGCGGTGGCTCGCCTTAGGGTCGCCGCAATTTCTTGGTTGTTGACGAGAACACGCAACGTCACACGACTGGACTTACTCTTGACTACCGCATCTTTTATTGACCTGTCCAAAGCCGGACGCCGCGCCATTTGGGCGACCTATGCATTTGTCGCCATCAATGTCATCTTCTCGATGGTGCATGTTTACCAAAACATCATTATACGCGGATACATCGATGGCACTGCGAACGATGCGGATCTGGTGCAAAGCGATACGGTCGTCACCATCGCCTCAATTGCACTGATCGTTGTGCTTATCGGTGCCTATGCCGTGAACGGGAGATTTCTTTTTTTGGCTAGCCGCAACGCAATGGCCATAAATGCTGATCCCAAGGCCATAACGCCGGGATGGGCGGTTGGTTGGTATGCCGTTCCAATCGCCAATTTGTTGATGCCATTCAAAGCAATGAAACAAACCTGGAACAGGCTTATCCCAGAAGACGGGACAGCCCCAAAATGGCTGCTGGTCTGGTGGATCAGTTGGGTTGCGATGAACCTGTTTGATCGCGTGCTGGGCCGGCTGCCGGCACCCGACAATTTGCCCGTCTACATTACCTACAATCAGGCCTTCGTTGTGTCCGGTTTCTTGTGGCTGATCCCAAGCTACTTTTTTGCGCGCATCATTCGCCAGCTTGCCGCCGCAAAACACAACCCCGCCGAGGTTTTTGCCTAACACAGGCCTTTGAGCGTGCTTTCAGCGCAACCTGTCAAGATTAGGGCTAGCCATTGCAGCGCATGCGCGGTATCCGCGCGCCAACTTACCCATAAAGGCTGATCCAATGGATATCCGCAATATCGCGATTATCGCGCACGTTGACCACGGCAAGACGACACTTGTTGATGAACTCCTCAAGCAATCCGGTATCTACCGGGAAAACGAGGCGACCCAAGAACGTGCGATGGACAGCAATGATATCGAGCGCGAGCGCGGGATCACCATTCTGGCGAAGTGTACGTCTGTTGAATGGAAAGGTATCCGCATCAATATCGTCGACACCCCCGGCCACGCCGACTTTGGTGGCGAGGTCGAGCGTATCCTGTCGATGGTTGACGGTGTTGTTCTATTGGTGGACGCCGCTGAAGGTCCAATGCCCCAGACGAAATTCGTGACTTCTAAGGCGCTGGCCCTTGGGCTGCGTCCGATCGTTGTGGTTAACAAAGTGGACAAGCCCGATGGCGAACCTGATCGCGCCGTGGATGATTGCTTTGACCTTTTCGCAGCACTCGAAGCCGACGACGACCAGCTTGATTTCCCGACGATGTTTGCCTCTGGCCGTGCTGGCTGGTGTGATGCCGAACTGGATGGTCCACGCGAAAACCTTGACGCGCTGTTTGACCTGATCATTGAGCACGTCCCTGCCCCCGCACAGATCGCCCACAAGGACGAGCCTTTCCGCATGTTGGCGACAACCCTTTCCGCTGATCCGTTCATCGGACGTATCCTGACAGGCCGCGTTGAATCCGGCACGCTGAAAGCGGGCGAAACCGTCAAAGCGTTGTCACGTGACGGTGAAAAGATCGAGCAGTTCCGCGTCTCAAAAGTTCTCGCGTTCCGCGGCCTTTCCCAAACGGCGATCGACGCGGCCGAGGCTGGTGACATCGTAACACTTGCCGGTATGACAAAGGCAACAGTGGCCGACACAATCTGCGATTTGGCTGTTGATGATGCGATCCCTGCCCAGCCGATTGACCCGCCAACGATCACAGTGACATTCGGCATCAATGACAGCCCGCTGGCTGGTAAGGACGGCAAGAAAGTCCAATCCCGCGTTATTCGTGACCGTTTGATGAAAGAAGCCGAAGTCAACGTCGCTATCAAAATCGCCGACACCCCGGGTGGCGATGCCTTTGAAGTTTCGGGCCGCGGCGAATTGCAAATGGGCGTTCTGATCGAAAACATGCGTCGCGAAGGCTTTGAGCTATCGATCTCTCGCCCGCAGGTTATCTTTACCGAAGTTGACGGTGTCCGCCACGAACCAGTCGAAGAAGTCACTATCGATGTGGACGACGAGTACACAGGTGTCGTCGTTGAAAAACTGACTGGCCCACGCAAAGGCGAGTTGACCGAAATGAAACCCGCAGGTGCTGGCAAAACCCGCATCATCGCCCATGTGCCATCACGCGGGTTAATCGGCTATCACGGTGAATTCCTGACCGATACACGCGGCTCTGGCGTATTGAACCGCCTGTTCCACGGCACGACACCATACAAAGGTAAGATCGAAGGCCGCCGTCAGGGCGTTCTGATCTCGATGGAAAACGGCTCGTCCGTGGCCTTCGCTCTTTGGAACCTCGAAGATCGTGGCAAGATGTTTATCGGCGCGCAGGAAGCGATCTATACCGGTATGATCATCGGCGAACACAGCCGTGAGAACGACCTTGAAGTGAACCCGTTGAAAGGCAAAAAGCTGACCAACGTGCGCGCATCCGGCACAGACGAAGCCGTCCGTTTGACAACGCCGGTCACGATGTCACTCGAACAAGCGATTGCCTATATCGACGACGATGAACTGGTCGAAGTCACGCCAAACGCGATCCGTTTGCGCAAGCGTTATCTTGACCCGCACGAGCGTAAGCGCCAGTCACGGTCCGCTTAAGCGGGCGCGACGATATCACCAACTTTGATGCGTCCGGGCATGGCGACGCTGGCATACCAGCCGCCATGCCCGCGCATCGCGTTATAGCCGCCCGGACCAAGCTCTTTTTCCATGCGGGAACACGGCGGGCATGGTCCGTGAATTTCCAGAACCACATCGCCGATCTTCAGCAGCCCTTTGCGCAACGCCAGAAGGTTGAGACCCGACACCACAAGGTTGCGGCGCAAAACCTCTGGCTCGATCTCAGCATGGTTTGAAAAGGCCGCAATGACCGGTAGATGCTCTGCCTGAATCAACGTGACCGCCCGTTTCCCGGCGCGGCCATGATCACCGGACAGACCTGCATCGGTGATCTCGGCGCTTTGTGTCACATAAACGGGATCATATCGCGCGGCACGCAACCCGATCCAATCCAACCGACCGGGGCGCGCATGGCGCGCCATCATCTCACCAAGGTGGCCTTTCAAGCGATCTCTTCGACGATGCTCAACTCGCGCTGACTGGCGCCTTTAGCAAAGCTCAGCGCTTCTTGGTAGGCATCGGAGTAATAGCAATCATGCGCGGCCTGCAGGCTTGCAAAGCGGGCGACAACATTGCGCGGACGATCTGGGCCTTCAAGCTGCTCATAAGCGCCACCGCGGGCCAAAAAGACACCGCCGTGATCTGCAATCGCGACCGTCGCGCGCTTTGCATATTCGCCGTAAGCGGCCTCATCTGTCACAGTCACGTGGGCAATCCAAAGTGCGCTCATTTCAATCCCTCCAAAATCGCTTTCGCTGCGGCAATCGCGGCATCAGCATTCTCCACTGACGCGCCACCGCCTTGCGCCATGTCTGGGCGGCCACCGCCACCCTTGCCACCCAGCTCGGGGGTCACAGCGCGCAACAAATCAACGGCAGAAACACGGTCGGTCAAATCGGCAGTAACACCAACGGCAACAGCCGCCTTGCAGCCAGCATCGGCGATCAACAGAACCGCGCCGCTCTGCATTGTGGCCTTCATTTCGTCGATCAGTGACGGCAAATCCTTGCCTGTCACGCCGCTTAGAACCTGCGCCTGAAAAGCAACGCCATTGATGACCTCGGATGGGCTCGCGGCTTTTGCGCCACCGCCCATGGCCAATTCACGGCGCAACTGCGCCACTTCATTCGCCAGCGCCTTACGCTCGTCCAACAAGGCCTTGACCCGATCTGCTACTTCGACCGCGGGGGCTTTCAACACAGCCGCCGCCTGCCCCAAACGCGCGTCTTGCGCGCGCAAGTAGTCCAACGCGGCCTGCCCAGTCAGCGCCTCGATACGGCGTACGCCCGCACTCGACGCACTGTCACCTAGCGTAACAAAGGCACCAATCTCGCCCAACTGCTTCACATGTGTGCCGCCGCAAAGTTCCAAAGAATATGTATTGCCGGACGTGCCTTTGCCGGAGCCTGTCTGGAGGCCCATGGAAACAACGCGCACCTCATCCCCGTATTTTTCACCGAATAGCGCCTGCGCACCCATCGCACGGGCGTCATCGGGGGTCATGATCCGGGTCTCAACCGGCGAATTCTGCCGGATGATGGCATTCACATCATGTTCAACCTGCGCAAGCTCCTCGGCGCTCAATGCCTTGGTATGGCTAAAGTCAAAGCGCAGTCGTTCAGGTGCGTTCAGCGAGCCGCGCTGCGCGATATGATCACCCAAAACCTCGCGAAGCGCCTCGTTCAACAGGTGTGTGGCCGAGTGGTTGGCGCGGATCTTCCCACGGTTTTGATGGTCGACCTCAAGCCTCACTGGATCGCCAACGGAAACTTCACCGTGATCCACTGTCAGATAATGGGCAAACACCCCGCCCGGCATTTTTTTGACGTCTGACACATGACCTGAAAACTGCGGCTCTCCCGCGTCCTGATCGCCAACTAGGGCGCGCACGTAACCTTGATCTCCTACCTGCCCGCCGCTTTCAGCATAGAAAGGCGTTTGGTTGAAAACGATCCATGCGGATCCACCCTTTTCTGTAAGTGCGTCGATGCCATTGCCTGCGGCATCAACGATGGCAACGACCTGGCCTTCTGCCGTCTCGGTCTCGTAACCCAGAAAATCGGTCGCGCCATGCGCGTCGGCGATGTCAAACCAAATAGCACTGTCTGCGGCCTCACCTGTGCCAGACCACGCCGCACGCGCCTTGGCCTTTTGCTCGGCCATTGCGGCATCAAACCCTGCGGTATCAACCTCGCGCCCTTTTTCACGCAGCGCATCTTGGGTCAGATCAAGCGGGAAGCCGTAAGTATCATAAAGCTTGAACGCCGCCTCACCCGGCAGCGCCGCATCGTCGGCCAATCCGCTCAGCTCTTCATCCAAGAGCTTCAGCCCGCGATCCAGCGTCTGCTTGAAACGGACTTCCTCATTCAATAACGTCTCTTCAATCAAGCGTTGGCCTTGGCCCAACTCTGGATAAGCTGCCCCCATTTGCTGCACCAAAGCAGGCACCAACCGGTGCATGACCGGGTCTTTACCACCCAACTGGTGGGCATGGCGCATCGCGCGACGCATGATGCGGCGCAGCACATAACCGCGCCCTTCATTCGACGGCAGGACACCTTCGGCAATCAAGAATGACGTCGAACGCAGATGGTCTGCAATCACGCGGTGGTGCGTATTACCCGGCCCGTCTGGATCACTTGATGTTGCATCAGCCGAAGCCTCTATCAGCGCACGCATCAAATCCGTATCATAGTTGTCGTGCTTGCCCTGAAGCAAAGCCCCAATGCGTTCCAGCCCCATGCCGGTATCAATCGATTGCATCTCAAGCGGGCTCATGGTGCCATCAGCAAACTGTTCGTTCTGCATGAAAACGATATTCCAGATCTCGATAAACCGATCACCATCCTCTTCCGGCGTTCCCGGAGGGCCACCCCAGATGTGATCACCATGATCATAAAAAATCTCGGTGCATGGGCCACAAGGACCTGTCGGTCCCATCCGCCAGAAATTGTCGTCCGTGGGAATGCGAATAATCCTGTCATCTGACAGGCCCGCTACCTTTTTCCAAATCTCGGCTGCCTCGTCATCTGTGTGATAAACAGTGACAAGCAAACGTTCCTTTTCAATCCCAAATTCCTTGGTCAGCAGCTCCCATGCAAATGCAATCGCTTCTGCTTTGAAATAATTGCCGAAGCTGAAATTCCCCAGCATCTCAAAAAACGTATGATGGCGCGCCGTATACCCCACATTATCAAGGTCGTTGTGCTTACCGCCTGCCCGCACACATTTCTGGCTGGAGGTTGCGCGATTGTAATCGCGAGTCTCAACACCAGTGAACAGATTCTTGAATTGCACCATGCCGGAATTGGCAAACATCAATGTCGGATCGTTGCGCGGAACCAACGGGCTTGAGGCCACAATCTCATGGCCCTGATTTCCAAAGTAATTCAGAAAGGTGGAACGGATGTCAGCAAGACTGGTCATGGCGCGCTTTCAGGCAATCATTTCTTTGAAACGCAGAAATAGCCCCGCACCCGCACACTGTCCACCGACAATGAGCCCTTGGCTTTCTTCGTCCTGTCAAACTTCCGTCGGAGGCATGCGCCAGATTTTACAAACTCTGGTCATCTTAACGAAAAAGGGCGCCGCTTTCGCGGCACCCTTTCCCAGAGTATCAAAAGACGATGGTGTTTCGCCATTCCTTCTCAATCAGGTCCGCGGTCCTAGACCTCGACGAGGTCATCGCCACTTCCGCCTTCGGGCAGATCAAAATCTAGACCATGTGCCGCACGAATTTTATCTTCGATTTCCAACGCAATGTTTGGATTCTCTCTCAAAAACACCTTCGAATTTTCGCGACCTTGTCCAATCCGTTCATCACCATAGCTGAACCAGGCGCCAGATTTCTCAACAATTCCGGCCTTCACACCCAGATCAAGCAATTCGCCAGTTTTGGAGATGCCTTCACCATACATGATATCGAATTCAACCTGCTTGAACGGCGGGGCCACTTTGTTCTTTACCACCTTCACGCGGGTCGCGTTACCTACGACCTCATCCCGGTCCTTGACCGCACCGATGCGACGGATATCCAAACGGACAGAAGCATAGAATTTCAATGCGTTACCGCCCGTTGTTGTCTCGGGTGAGCCAAACATCACGCCGATCTTCATCCGGATCTGGTTGATGAAAATCACCATACAGCCAGAACGGTTGATAGAGCCGGTCAACTTACGCATTGCCTGCGACATCAGTCGCGCATGCACACCGACAGAACTGTCACCCATGTCGCCTTCCAGCTCGGATTTGGGTGTCAAAGCGGCCACAGAATCGACCACAACCAGGCTCACCGCACCAGAGCGCACAAGCGTATCAACAATCTCCAACGCCTGCTCACCCGTGTCAGGCTGCGAAATCAGCAGCTCATCCAGATTGACGCCAAGCTTCTTGGCGTACTGCGGGTCAAGCGCATGTTCCGCGTCAACAAAGGCACATACGCCGCCTTTCTTCTGCTCTTCTGCGATGGAATGCAGCGTCAGCGTAGTTTTACCCGAAGATTCTGGACCGTAAATCTCGATCACACGGCCCTTTGGCAGGCCACCGATACCCAGAGCGATATCCAGCCCCAAAGAACCAGTTGATGTCGCTTCGATATCGGCCATTTGATTCTGACCACCCAGCTTCATGATAGAGCCCTTGCCGAACTGCCGTTCGATCTGTGCTAGCGCGCTTTCCAGCGCTTTTTCTTTATCCGCGGTCTTCTTATCAGTCATTTTGAGGAGTTCTGCCGTTGCCATGTGTCCTGTCCTTATTTCACGCCGCTCTTGGGGCGGCAATCACTGCTTTTGTTCTCATTGTGTTCTCATCTTTAATGAGATCAAAAGAAGAACATTGCAACAAAAATTTTCAGAGTTAACCTTCATCCAAGAGTGGTTAAGGAATGGTTTATCCCTTAGCATTGGCTTGTAAAAACACGAAAGACGCCGACCAAATGCTTGTTTTCTGGAAAGAAAATCTGGTGCTACTTGCAGTACCAAAGACAGGGTCCACCGCTTTGGAGGGGGCTTTGGCACCCCGCGCGTCTATGGTGCTGCGTGATCCGCCGCATCTGAAACATGCACCCTGTTACCGCTACAAACGATTCTTGAAGCCCTTTTTTGTGCAGGCTGGCGGCCAGAAACCCGAATTGATGGCCGTGGTGCGCAACCCGATTGACTGGCTGGGAAGCTGGTATCGGTATCGCAGGCGGAGCGATCTGATCGGGCATGATAACAGTACGCATGACATCAGTTTCGATGAATTTGTGCTGGAGTACTGCAAAGGGAACCCTGCCCCTTTCGCCAATGTGGGATCCCAGAACAAGTTTTTGCGGATCAACGATGGCGAAATCGGAGTGGATCATTTGTTTCAGTATGAACAGTGGGATCTGGTGATCGGCTATCTTGAGGAGCGGCTGGAGATGTCGATTACGCTGAAGCAAAAGAACGTGTCACCAGTTATGGAATTGGGATTGTCAACGGAAGTTGAGGCGAAGCTGCTGGAGAAGCGGGCAGCGGAGTTTGAGGTGTGGGAAGCAGGCAAGAGGTGAATGGATATTTCGGATGTATCTGGTTTGAACCCCTTGCAGCCGTCAATTCAAATACCGAATGTAAGCGTTGCTATTCGTGTCCACGCGGCTGAACGACAGCAAAGATAACACCACTCGAAGTAGCCCAGCAAACGGCAGTGCCCGCTTGGATTGCGAATTATCAAAGCCCAGAAGTGTCGCCATGGTATTGGAGTGATCGTCGATAATCGAGGCTAATACTGATGCGTGACATCCGTTTGGGAACAAAGACTTGCACCTTCGCCTGCTGCATAATCGCTTTGTCATATGCAGCCGCAGCTGAGACGATATCATGTGGTCATATGGGCGTTTCCGTTACTTTTCAGCAATCTGAACATGCAGATCTTGTTTGTGAGGCTGCTGAACTGGCCGACACTCTTTTTCGCCAATGCAATGTATCACCGGCAATTCATCCTGTTCGAATAGATATCGTGGATGAATTGCAGTCAGGCTGTGTCGCAATTTATCATTGTGGTGAATACAGTATCCAGATTATTTCACCGTCCCTGATGCAGGACCGACGCGAAACGGACGGGGCCTTTATTGATTTGAGTATCGACGAATATTTCAAGAGTGTCGTGGTGCACGAGCTAACCCACGCAGCGAATGACGATCTCCCATGTCCCTTTGAAGGATGTGTGGCGACGGACGAGTACATGGCCTATGCGATGCAGATCATGTCACTCGACCCGAAAGATCAATTGAGATTTGAAGAAAGGTCCGGGATAGATAGACGCGTTTCATCCGATGAGCTGAGCCCCATCATGCTCTTTATGGCACCTGATTTATTCGCACAAAAGGCATGGGCCCACTTGTCACAGCGTGATAATGCGTGTGACTACATCGCCGATCTAAACGAAGGTATCCTTCGGTTTGATCTTGGTCGCTTCTGAAATCGTCTCAGCCAACCCAGGACGAAAGGTAGCTTGGTTCGCAAAGCGGACACCTTCCTATTCACTCAAAGTCCGCCGCACCGCATCTTTCCATCCCACATAGCGACGTTCGCGCGTCGCTTCATCCATCCGTGGCTCAAACCGTTGGTC
>ENA-OQVM01006589-OQVM01006589.1-marine-metagenome-genome-assembly--contig:-NODE-6589-length-10474-cov-3.288160_pt1 | contig 10474 bp, 8 predicted proteins | sample MGYA00237776_ERZ505498 | MGnify/ENA primary metagenome ERZ505498 (study PRJEB26159, sample SAMN06265151) | marine metagenome | isolation source: Helgoland LTER site | place: Germany:Helgoland, sampling... | reverse complement strand
ATACGCATCAAGCGCATCTCTAAGTTTGATATAGATAAGGCGCAACAAAAAATTGCACCTAGCGGATCCTGGTCTGCGAAGTCCTTTTATCTCGCGAAACGGCAGGAACAAAATGACCGACACGAGAAATCAAACCATACTGAATACAGTTTAGAACCCAACATAAAAACCTCCCCTGGCGGCCTTCGAGACATTCAAACACTGACTTGGATTGCGAGACGCCGCTACGGGACACAAAATATTACCGCACTCGCCGAACAGGAAATCCTAACGCCAGAGGAAAGCGATGAACTCATCAAAGCGCAGAACCACCTATGGAAGATTCGCTTTGCCCTGCACCTATTGACCAACAAAGACGAAAACCGCCTGATGTTCGAATACCAGCAGGTTCTGGCCAACCAATTTGGGTTTACAGACAATAATCAGCTGGCTGTAGAACAGTTCATGCAGAGCTACTATCGAACTGCACACCGGGTCAACACGATCAACGAAACGCTGCTACAGCATTTCGACGAAGTCTTAGTCCAGGTTAATACCCGACTCAAGGTGAAGCCTGTTAACGACAGGTTTCGCTTGGTGAACAACCTGCTGGAAGTGACTTCCGACAATGTTTTCGCCAAGGAGCCTTCAGCGTTACTTGAAATGTTCGTTATCGTAGGTTCTAACGAGTCAATCGAAGGTTTTCGAGCCTCCACGATCAGGCTTGCAAGGCATTACGTCTACCTGATCGACACGCATTTTCGCGAAGACACGAAAAACGCCAAACTCTTTATGACGCTACTCGGGAGCACTAACCACCTGTTTACCCAACTAAGGCGAATGGGCAGATGGGGAATACTCGGCGCGTATCTGCCTGAATTTGGTCGAATTATTGGTCAGATGCAATTTGACTTGTTCCACATTTACACCGTCGATGCACATACGCTGCAGGTTGTTCGTAACATGCGTCGGTTCCGTTACAAGAACAACCAACAGCAATTCCCAATCGCTGCACACATCCACCCGCGATTACCAAAAATCGAACTGCTCTACATTGCCGGTCTCTATCACGATATAGCCAAAGGTTTGGGCGGAGACCACTCCGAACTTGGCATCGAAATCGCTGAGGCATTTTGCAAAAGACACAAGCTAGCAACATGGGACACAAACCTTGTTCGCTGGCTCGTCCAGAATCACCTAGTCATGTCCACAACAGCACAACGCAAAGACATTCACGACCCCGAGATCATCCACGAATTTGCGCGGTTCGTTGGGGAACAAGTCCGCCTTGACTATCTATACGCGCTCACGGTCGCGGATATCAACGCAACTAACCCAACGCTCTGGAACGGATGGCGTGCGGCTCTCATGGAGCAGCTCTACTCGGAGACCAAAAAAGCCCTGCGTCACGGATTAGAGAACCCGATAGATCGCAACGAATACGTTCATGACGTTCAGCAACAGGCGCTTGATAAGCTTGAAGAACACAATATCAACGACAGCCTTGTCCGCACCCTTTGGGATCAGGTAGATGAGGACTATTTTGTCAGGGAGCGAGTCTTAGACATCGTCTGGCACGCCGAAGCCATTCTGGCGCAGACGGACAGTGACAAGCCAATCATTCTTGTTCAGGATGATATTTCTCGTAGAAGCGATGCTGGGTTCACACAAATTTTCATCCATACCCATGATCGCAAGGACTTATTCGTTTCCATTGTCAACGCGATCAACCAGCTCGGCCTGAGCATTGTCGATGCCCGAATTGCCACCTCCGCTAACGGGCTAACGTTCAATACATTCACAGTTCTTGAGGAAGATGGCCAGCCAGTCGGTGAAAAACCGACTCGAATAAGGAAAATTGTCAGCACGATTAATAGCTTTCTCGTTAAGGACGACATTCAACTCAAGTTGAGCCGACGTGTCCCGCGCCAACTGAAACAATTTAAACTGAAGACTCAGGTAACCCTCAGTCCAGCGCCAAATCATGACGCGACTTCACTTGAGATCACTGCGCCCGACCGACCCGGACTGCTGGCAGTTATGGCCAAGGTCCTTGTCGACGTTGGTATCTCCTTAATTTCGGCAAAGATCACAACACTGGGAGAAAGAGTCGAGGACGTGTTTTATATCACGGACCTCAATGGATTACCCATAACAGACCCCGCTTTAATCACGCATATTACTGATAGGGTTTGTGAAGCCATCGATCAACATGTTGAACGAGTCACGGCAAGTTATCATGAACAATAATCTCGAGAAGCTCTACCCCTACCCGTTCCAGCGTTTTAATCAATTACTTGATGGCGTCACCAGCGAGACTAACCTGTCACAGATTGCTTGGTCGATGGGAGAACCAAAACACGCAGCTCCTGATTTTCTGGTCAATGCCCTCACTGACACAGCGCTAATTCGAGAGGGGTTTGGCACCTACCCTCCGACGAAGGGAACACCAGCGTTAAGAACAGCCATTGCTAATTTTATCAACCGCAGATTCGGGCTTGAGCCTGCACTGGATCCTGATTTAAACGTATTACCCGTTACCGGGACCCGCGAGGCGCTCTTCGCTTTTGCCCAGGCCGTCATCGAACCGCAAAGCGACTCCGTCACGGTAATGCCCAACCCTTTTTACCAAATCTATGAAGGCGCTGCCCTACTTGCTGGTAGCAAACCCTATTACGTCAACTGTGAACCCGGCAACGGATACCTGCCTGATTTTGATGGCGTACCAGAAGAGGTCTGGCAACGCTGCCAACTTCTGTACCTTTGCTCGCCCGGCAACCCTACCGGCGCCGTGATGGGCATTGCCCAAATCCAGGCCCTGATAGCACTTTCTGACAAATATAATTTCATTATTGCTTCCGATGAATGCTATTCAGAAATCTACATGGACGAAGAAAACCCGCCAGCAGGTCTGTTAGAGGCCGCCAGCTTGCTTGGGCGAGACGATTACAAAAACTGCGTTGCTTTCAATTCTCTGTCAAAACGCTCCAATCTCCCTGGCCTACGCTCAGGGTACGTCGCGGGAGACGCGGAAATCATGCAAAAGTTTCTGCTGTATCGGACTTATCACGGATCTGCGATGTCCATGCACCATCAGGTGCTGAGCACACTGGCCTGGAACGACGAACAACATGTCATCGAGAACAGGCAGGTCTACAGGGATAAGTTCGCCTTGGTCGCTGACATACTTAATCCGGTCTGGCCGATGGCAATACCGGAAGCCGGGTTTTACTTCTGGCCTGAAACACCCATTTCAGATCCTGATTTTGCGGTTCGCCTGGTCCAGTTAGCCAACGTTAAAGTTCTTCCGGGAAGCTATCTGTCCAGAGCGACCGATTCAGGCAACCCGGGAACTAACCGGGTGCGAATAGCCCTGGTCGCAACACAATCGGAGTGTATCGAGGCTGCAGAACGAATAGTGGATTGCTGGCACAAAATATAACCGAGCTTCCCAGCCTGCGTTTCTGAAATAACCTCTGTCAGACAACCTCAACTGTGAATACAGCCGCGCGACGACTATACTGCGCCGCTAAACTCTAATGGGTATTGCAAATCATGTATGCGCTGGCTTTTGGCATAGGCACAAAGAATCGAAACGACGAATGGCTAGAGGTTTTTTTCCCTCGGCCTACCTTTCATCCTAACCAAACTCTTGTTGACGCTGTCACAGCGGCTACCGGTTACAGCGGTGGTAACACTGATATCGAGTTAAATACAGATCAACTGAGGACATTAGCAGACACCATTGGCGACGAGAGACAGAAGTCGATTGTCGCTCAACTGGCTTCTTCCAGCAGCCCCGTTGTGCTGACGATCATTGAATCCGATCAGGCGCTGCAGTCAACACCGGAGACTTACCTAAAGCTTCATTTGCTGTCACACCGTTGCGTATTACCGAACGAACAAAACCTGGAGGGTATTTATCCTCTACTCCCGAATGTAGCCTGGACGGAACAGGGCGCAGTCGACCTGAATGAAATTGAGGAAATGCAATTTAAGGCGCGCCTTGCAGGTAGAGTCCTCGAAGTATCCGCGGTCGACAAGTTCCCGAAAATGACCAACTATGTCATCCCTTCTGGGACCCGTATCGCGCACTCAGCCCGGGTGCGTCTTGGCGCCTATGTCGGGGCAGGAACAACCGTGATGCATGAGGGATTCATCAATTTTAACGCAGGGGCACTGGGACCCAATATGATCGAAGGTCGCGTGTCTCAGGGCGTGACCGTGAGCGGTGGAACTGACCTTGGTGGCAGTGCGAGCACGGCGGGTACCCTATCAGGTGGCGGTAACATCGTGATTAGTATCGGCAAAGACTGTTTGATTAGCGCGAACGCTGGAACCGGCATTCCACTAGGGGACCGATGCACCATTGAAGCTGGCCTCTATATCACCCCCGGCACTGTTGTTCAGATTCTGGACGAAGACAGAAACATGCTGAAGCTCGTCAAGGCTCGAGAACTGGCTGGACAGTCCGAACTGCTGTTCCTGCGGAATTCACAAAACGGCGTTGTGGAATGCAGAACCAATAGAAGTGCCATCGAGCTTAACAGCACCCTGCACAGTAACAATTAACGTTCAATAACGGGCCGAGTCAATGGCAAATTCCGACACCATCTCAGTTGCGCAACAGTTGATCCGTGAGCCATCCGTTTCGCCGGAGGATGGCCGCTGTCAACAGATCATGGCGAGCTACCTGTCCAACCTGGGTTTCACTGTAGAACACCTGCCTTTTGGTCCCGTTAAAAATCTTTGGGCAACCAGGCAGGGAGCCGTTGAGGGGCCCTTATTTTGTTTCGCAGGGCATACAGATGTGGTTCCTACCGGTCCTGAGGAAGAATGGGAGATACCCCCGTTCGAGGGTAAAGTAACAGGCGATATCCTGCACGGCAGAGGTGCTGCGGACATGAAGGGGTCTCTGGCAGCTATGTTGACTGCCACCACTCGTTTCGTCGCGAAGGGAGATGATTATGGCGGCACTATCGCCTTTCTTATCACGTCCGACGAAGAAGACGTCGCGACAGACGGCACCGTAAGAGTCATGGATACACTAGAATCACGGGGAACCAAAATAAATTATTGCCTGATCGGTGAGCCTTCAAGTTCACAAACAGTTGGTGATGTTGTCAGGGTTGGTCGCAGGGGGTCTCTGGGTGGGACGCTTATCATCAAGGGAATCCAGGGCCATGTCGCCTATGCCAGTAAAGCAAGGAACCCTATTCATGAAAGCGCGGCAGCACTACTTGAACTAACGACGACACTCTGGGATCAAGGTAATGAGTTTTTCCCCGCAACAACGTTCCAGGTTTCGAACATCACTGCAGGCACCGGGGCAAACAATGTCATTCCTGGCGAACTTCGAGCCGAATTCAATTTCCGTTTTTCAACTGAATCAACCGAGGAATCGCTTCGACAACAAACCGAAGAAATTCTCGCACAGCACTGCGCCGACTTCCGCGTCGATTGGCGACTCTCTGGTCCACCTTTCCTAACCACCGCGGGCGCACTGATACCTGCTGTTCAGGCTGCAATACTAGATCGCTCGGGCCTGGACACAGAACTATCGACTTCTGGCGGGACTTCTGATGGCCGATTCATCGCCCCAAGGAATGTTGAAGTCGTTGAGCTTGGGCCATGCAACGCCACTATTCATCAAGTCAACGAACAGGTTTCTGTGAAAGACCTCGACGCGTTGTCAGTGATCTACGAAGACATTCTTGGGACATTGCTAAGCCAATGATAGAAGGCACAGAAAACCCAGCGATACAGCCTGACGTTGAAATCTACGCAAAGCGAGTGGGGTTCAGCGATGTCGTCGAATGGCTTGAGTCCTACTTTTCAATTGATGAACAGAGAACTGTTGGCTCAACACTCAAATTGACACTGACCAAAGAGGGCAGTTCAATGACCTGCACCATTGCAGAAAATATCGCCAAGGGTGGCTACACCTCTATCTGGTTCGATTCCAGCAGCACGCCCTGGCAAACCGATGAAGAATGCGCTCAGGACGCCTACAACCATTTTCAGGTTGAAATCCGGTGCAGCGTCGACGGCTGGACATCAGAAAGTGAAGACTCAGGCAGCTGGTACCGTTTCACCGAAAGCGGGAAGACAGTCGTGAACTGGTTAACATGAACAGTCCTGAACCGGTTGCCATTCACAGTCCTGAACCGGTTGCCATTCACAGTCCTGAACCGGTTGCCATCCACAGTCCTGAACCGGTTGCCATCAACAGCCCTGAACCCGTTGCCATCAACAGTCCTGAACCCGTTGCCATCAACAGCCCTGAACCCGTTGCCATCAACAGTCCTGAACCCGTTGCCATCAACAGTCCTGAACCGACTGCCATCAACAGTCCTGAACCCGTTCTCATCAACACTCCTGAACTGGCGGTCAATAGCGGGAACATGAGCTGGATTTTATGAACAGAGTTTTTTATTTCGCGATTGCGATCATTGCTTTTACCATCCCCATCCTTGTCATGGCGCCTGCGAGTCTTGTGACCAAGCTATTCGGTGATACCGTTCAGCAAAATATCCCGGGGTTAAAGGTCGGAGTTGCCCGAGGGCGAATCTGGGAAGGTGCCATTCAGTTGCAGTACCAACGTTTCCCACCCGTCACGCTATCTTGGAAGATGGCAGCCTTGCCACTGCTTCACGGAAAAGTGAGCACACTGATCGAACTGGCGGGTGGCGGCCTTCAGCTGGAACTAGACGCAGTGGCGTCGACTTCTGGTGGTACACTGGACAATATTAGTGGCACCATCGAAAGCCGCTTTATTAACGCCGTTAGCATCGACTATGGCCTTGAATTAACCGGCATCGTTGAGCTCTCAGGCATCAGCACCTCGTTCGATCAACGTTGGCTAACCGAGCTAAAGGGCGAAACAAACTGGACGGGTGGCATCGTTCACATTGAAACGCCGCAACAACTCTATAGCGTCAACTTACCGGCACTCACCGGGAAACTCTCGATGCAAGAATCAAATGCAATGTTAGATGTCACCTCACAGACCTCCACCTTGCTGATGCTCTCATTAAAACCAGATGGGTGGTCAAAAACCTCCGTGTCTTACCTGCTAACGGATATGATTGGTTTGCCGCTTCCAAACGGATACCAGGATGCAGACGGCCCTGCTTTCGTGTTGGAAGAAAAAGTATTTTAATACGGCTTTAGACCTATACCGGTCCTTTTTTAACCAAAAACATGGTATATTTCAGCCTACCCTTCTGAAAATTTTCGGGCAGCTTCACTTGGATAAATTAATACAACTATTTAGCGACCACAGCAGGAAATTTGCGACCGCTATAAGCATTATACTGATTGTCTTAATGAGTCTGACTGTGGCGAATACGGCGCTGGTTTTTATGGGAACCGCGACCTCACCAGGTTCCATCCCAGATTTAGCTCCAGCAAGCGCCAACCCTGTCACTCTGCCGACATTTAAGGTTTCCAATCTCGAACTCTTCGGCAGACACGAGGACGTAGATATCGTCCCCCAGACAATTGATGCACCGGAAACAAAACTTAATCTTGAGCTGCAGGGTATTTTTATTGCTCAAGATGCAAGATTTTCAACGGCCATCGTCGCGGAAAAAAATAAAGATGGTGAACTCTTTGCAATCGGAGACAGGTTACCGGGAAACGCTAAGCTGGCCGCCGTATTCGAAGATCACGTCTTAATCCGACGAGGCACCAGAATGGAGAAGCTACTTTTCTCGGATAGCAAATTTCAATTCGTCAGTGATAGACCTCCCAGAAATACATTATCCAGATCTGGCGATGGTATATCAGGCACACCACTATCCAACCAAAAAGATGCAAGAGACAGCATCGGCAACACAAATGGATCTAACAATAACTCTGCCAATAACTCTGCCAACAACTCTGCCAACAACAGCACTATTAGTCAGTATCAGGAAAAATTGCGCAGCGATCTTCAAGGTACCCTGAGTGAAGCTGGCATCACGCCCGTTTCAAGCGGTGAGTCAAAAGGATATAAGGTTGGTGCAGACGCGCAAGGTCCAATCAAACAGGCCGGCCTGCAACCAGGTGACGTGATACTGTCTATCAATGGTAAACCGATTGGTGTCGCCGCAAATGATTCCATGCTTATGAACCAGGTCATGGCATCATCCAGGGTTCGAGTCGAGGTCCAGCGGGGAACCCGACGTTTTTTCCTGACCGTACCCGTGCCTAAATAAGTTAGGCTCACATCACACGATTACATATTATTTATCTGGAGCGTCCAAACTAATGTCTTTAAATAGTTCGAGTATAAGCGTCTCACTGGCTCTCTTTATCAGCTGCCTGTTCCTGCCCCTTGCATTATCTTCTCAAGACGCGTCCGCGCAGGTAAGAGACACAGAAGAAACCTGGAAGGTGAGCCTGAAAAACGCTGATATCCGCGAATTCGTCGCCCAAGTTTCCGTCATCACAGGCAAAAGCTTTGTGGTAGACCCCAGGATTAAGGGCAACGTAACGGTTATCTCGAGCACCTCAATGGACAAGGAGACGATCTATGAGTTGTTTCTGTCGGTTCTCCGGGTTCACGGCTACGCTGCTGTTCCTACCGGGAACATCACTAAGATCGTTCAACAGGTCCTGGCAAAACAGAGCGGTAACCCAAGGGATTTTCTGGTTCCTACACAATCAGAGGAATTAGTCACTGCTGTCATCCCGGTCCGCAACTCCGCTTCAGAGGACTTGGTAAAGATACTCAGACCACTCATTCCTCAGTATGGTCATGTTGCTGGCATCTCGTCTCCTAACGTACTAATTATCAGCGATCACGCCGGAAACATAGCTCGATTAACCGAAATCGTTAATCGCATCGACATCGCCGATGACCAGATCGTTAAGATCGTAGGCCTGAAAGACGCCTGGGTCGAAGACATGGTTGGACTCCTCGAGGAGCTAGCGCCTGAACAGATGGGAAGCGGCGCTAAAGGTCCAAATAAAGTGACCATCGTTGCCAGCGAACGAACTAATTCCATGGTGGTTAAGGGTGAAAGAGTCACTGTGGAGCGGGTAGTGGATCTGATATCACGACTGGATGTTCCTGCAAATCGATCAGGGTCAACCAAAGTTGTTCGCCTTGCTCATTCCGACGCTGTTGAAATGGCCGAAATTCTAAGTAGCACTGTCGTTGACGATGAAGAAAGTAAGTCCAACAAGGTTAAAATTAGCATCCAACCTGATGAGTCACTAAATGCATTGATCATTCGTGCCCCTCCCTCAGCCATGCTAGAAATCGTTGATATCATCGACAGTCTGGATGTACGCCGATTGCAAGTATTGATAGAAGCGGCCATCGTCGAAGTCACTGCCGACTTCTCTCGTCAACTTGGTTCTGAGCTCTTTATTGCGGACACCAGCGGCGGTAATCTGCCGATTGGATTAACAGCGCCCTCCGGCACCCTGGCGCAGATCCTACAAAACATTGCAGGTCAGTCTTCGGTGGCAGATGCGCCTGTACCTTCACCGCTGCTAGGTGTTTCCGCCGGCACACAACCATTGCTGGGCGCTGGCCGAATTAGTACTGATGGAACAAGTTTCGCAGCCATTATTCGAGCGCTGCAAACAAATGGAGACGTCAATCTATTGTCCACTCCCAGCATTACAACGATGGACAATGAAGAAGCAAAAATTGTAGTAGGTCAAAACGTACCTTTCAGAACCGGCTCAACGACAACGGGTAGCAACGGCACAACCAATCCATTCACGACCATCCAGCGTGAAGATGTAGGACTGACATTGGAAGTCACGCCTAATATTCATGATGGCAACCTGGTAGAACTCAAAGTTCATCAGGAAGTCTCAGAGGTAGATGCTGCTTCACTCGCCGTCATTGGTGCCGAAGGAAGCGCAGACCTTATAACCAATATCCGAACGATAGACACGACAATTCTCGTCGACGACAAAGAAGTCATTATCATCGGAGGCTTGATTAGGGATAAGGAAAATACCACTAATACAAAGGTGCCTTTGCTGGGCAGCCTTCCTGGCCTCGGCTTTTTGTTTAGGAGTACTTCGGTTACGACTCAAAAGCAGAACCTGTTGGTGTTCCTAAGACCCACAATTCTTGATTCACGCGCCGCCATCACAGAAATCACGCAACGAAAATTCAACAGCGTCTACGAGGTTGAAATTGAAGGGCGAGACCCAGCGAGCGTGCTCTCGGACCTGTTCAATGGAAATGTCCCCTAGACCTAACGAGAAACTTAGCGAAATTCGCCTTAAGCTAAAGAACGCGCAATTCGCGCTGTCAAGCAAGCTTTTATTCCTGTGGATAAAACCGATATTCTTGGGTGGTAACCGCGAATCGCTCAACCTGAGCGATTCAGACCTTATCTGTTACGTCCTGTCCTTTCGGTCCATCTCTGATCTTGTTGTAACGGACATGGCTTGTCAGGCTGGCGGCTTGCCTTCAGCGGTATCAATAATCCCGGAGATTAACGAAAGTCGGGCCGTGTTTTTCCTGGGCCGAGCCGAGGGA
>ENA-OQVM01006587-OQVM01006587.1-marine-metagenome-genome-assembly--contig:-NODE-6587-length-10474-cov-5.135039_pt1 | contig 10474 bp, 8 predicted proteins | sample MGYA00237776_ERZ505498 | MGnify/ENA primary metagenome ERZ505498 (study PRJEB26159, sample SAMN06265151) | marine metagenome | isolation source: Helgoland LTER site | place: Germany:Helgoland, sampling... | reverse complement strand
CGGCGCAAGCGCACCGCCGCTGGCGCCGCACATGGGTTCGGCCAGTAAGGCCGCAATATTATCGGCACCGGTTTTATCAATGGTGCGCTGTAGGTTATCGATATAGTAATCAACCATAGCCTCTTGGGATGAACCCGCCGGGCAGCGTAAGGGGTAAGGCGTTTCTATGGTGGGGTTTGTGGCCAGTACATGTTCCAAACCTTTTTTACGGGCGGCAAGGCCAGACCAGCCTCCGGTCGCTCGCGTCATGCCGTGATAGGAGATTGAGCGCGTAAGAATTAGATGTTTGTTGGGTTTGCCTCGCGCCACTTGATAGTGCAGCGCCATTCTGACAGCGGCTTCGTTGGCTTCGGCCCCGCCAGAGGTAAAATGGCAGCGAGTGAGGTGTGGGGGGAGCCAATGTTCCCGGAGTTCGCGCACCAAATCTTCTCGCTCTGGTGTTGACCAAATTGGGGGAACGTAGCTTTTGCTACTCGCAGAGCGGGTCATCGCATCGACTATGTCTTTACGGCCATGCCCCACATTCACAACGATGGCACCACCGGCGACGTCGATAATTTTACGGCCGTCTTCAAAATAGAGATAGGCGCCTTCGGTACGTTGAATTAAAGGCGGGGTTTCGCGTGGCACGAAGGGCCAGCTGGGTACATCCTCCATTTCATTGGCGAGCGACGGTGAGTTATTCTCTAGCGTATCCATTAGGGTACTCCTGTTCTGACGCTGATAAGTTGTCGTAAAACGGCTTATTGTTCCCACTCGCAATTACCATCCACAGCCATTTCCTGCCCAGTAATATGACGCGCTTGGGGCGAGGCTAGAAAAAAGGCGGTATCGGCAATGCCCAAAGTTTCGATATGAGCAAGCGCCGCCTTGGCGGTGCCGCGCGGGTCGCGATCATAGGCTTCGCCGCTTGATGGCTCAAGAACGTCGCAGAACAATGCCAATGTTGGCTGGGCAAAGAACGGGTCGATGTAAGCACGATACAGATCAGGCATCAATGTCATGTCTGAGTCATTGATGGCTTTCCAACCAGCAATTGACGAGCCGTCAAACATAAAGCCTTCGTTCAGCGCATCTTCATCAATCGTGTCGATATGCTGGGTTACATGCTGCATTTTACCAAGCGTATCGGTGAAACGCAGATCGACATAAGTGATGTCGTGTTCTTTGATCATTTCCATGATTTTTTTTGCGTCAGACATTTTAGGGATCCTTCCGTTATCTGTCATTTAAAACTTAATCGTTAAACTCTGTTTAGTCTGGGTTCGGCATGGTCGAGACCAGTGCTTATACCGCGTCACTACCGCGTTCGCCCGTGCGGATGCGGATCGCTTCGTCAATTGTCGAGATAAAAATCTTTCCATCACCAATGCGGCCTGTTTGCGCCGCGTTTTGAATGGCGTCAACCACCCGTTCGGTCATGGCATCGTCAATTACGACCTCAATTTTAACCTTTGGCAGGAAATCGACGACATATTCAGCACCGCGATAAAGCTCGGTATGGCCTTTCTGGCGGCCGAAACCCTTGGCTTCGAGTACGGTGATTCCTTGAATCCCAACATCATGCAAAGCTTCTTTCACTTCATCCAATTTGAAGGGTTTAATAATGGCTTCAATTTTTTTCATAACCTGTCACTTTTCTGTTAGGGCCTGAGTCTGCATTTCAAAAAGAGCGCCCGTCTTTAAGACGAGGCAGCGCCAATCAGCCGCCGCACGGACGCGAATGCTAGCCTTCTTCTGGCCAATCGACAGGGTTAAGGCAAGACCGGCCAGATGTGGGTGACGGGCTTCGATGCCTATTTTGGCGAATCTGCCCTTACGATAAGCATATTGCCTAAATTTTAGGCATAGTTGCGATCGGGGAAAGACAAAGATATGGTGACTCGGCCACGCGCAGGAAAAGAAACGGGCGAGACTCTAAAGGGTTATTCTCGTCTAAATTGCCGCGTTACAACGCGGATCATTTGCCGTTTATTCTTGAATATGAGGACATAATGACAACACATGCCATCAGCCGGTTTCCGGTTCCGGATTTTGCGGCTTTGCCAGCCGATCTGCAAAAGCTATTTCACGATGTCTCGGAAAAGGCGGGCTTTGTGCCAAATGTGTTTTGGGCATTGGCGCATCGACCCGATGAATTGCGTGCCTTTTGGGCCTATCATGAAGCATTGATGCGACGCGATTCCGGCCTTAGCAAAGGCGAGCGCGAAATGATCGTTGTTGCCACCTCGGCAGAAAACAACTGTCTTTACTGCGTTGTGGCGCATGGAGCCATTCTGCGGATCTATGAAAAATCGGCAACCATCGCTGATGCCATCGCGACCAATTATAAGAAAGCCGATATTACGGACCGGCAAAAGGCGATGCTGGATTTTGCCATCAAAACCTGTAACCGGTCCCAAGACATAGGTGACGATGATTTCGCCATGCTTCACCAGCATGGTTTCAGCGATGATGACATCTGGGATATTGCCGCCATTACCGGCCTATTTGCGCTGTCGAACCGGATGGCGAGCCTGACTTCGATGCGCCCAAATGCTGAATTTTACACTCTTGGCCGCGATTTTCCGGTTGCCGGATCATGATCAAGGCGCATGCAGATCAGCGGATCAACCAATTGAACCAAGCCGGCGGGTTCAATCATCATAATGGAATCATGATTCTTGACTGGCAGGACGGTTTGGCATCGCTTCAGGTTGATTTGACGCATGATCATCTTAACCCGCTTGGGCTTGTCCATGGCGGGCTTTATGCCAGCATGCTGGATGTGGCATTGGCAATGTCTGGCAGTTACCGGCCTGCACCTGACGGGCTGTATCCCGGGCTGACCTTGTCTTTGACGACGCAATATATCGCGCCACTGCAGCTAGACGATGGTTTTGCCCTTGCCAAGGCGCGGCGAACAGGCGGCGGTAAGTCAGTGTTTTTTGCCGAGGGCGAGGTTCTGGCTCCCGATGGCCGGGTGATCGCGTCGGCAAGCGGTGTCTTTAAACCCGGACGGCCGCTGAAAGGCTAGGTTGTCACGGTGCGATCAAGCCGCATTCGCAAAAGCATCACCGGCCTCTCATTTGCATGGGAAAAAGACCTGTAAAAGCCCCTTGCATGCTGGCAAGGCTTGGATTATGTTCGCGTCCAGTTTCGGGCTGGGTATTCTTTGATTTTCGGAGAAAGCTGGGCGCGTTGCTGATGGCGGGTGTAGCTCAGTTGGTTAGAGCGCCAGTTTGTGGCACTGGAGGTCGCCGGTTCAAAACCGGTCACTCGCCCCATTTCTCCTGACAATTGATGGGGAAACCGGCGTCTTTGGCCGCGCTGTCAAAGCGGATGAAAGACGTTGGCAAAAGAAGCAGATGATGATGTGCGGGCGTGGCGGAATTGGTAGACGCGCTGGTTTTAGGTACCAGTGGCGAAAGTCGTGGGGGTTCGAGTCCCTCCGCCCGCACCATCTGATTGCAAGGATTTTTGCCGCATCTGCGGCACAGGTTTAAGGTGACAGGGTGAATGCCGATCGGGCGGTGCCGTCTGTCCCAGAGTTTAGGTTAGGCCGGTACGGGCAACAAATAGTTTGGCCTAGATCGTTTAAGATCAAACCGGTCTGGGAAAACCCGATATGGCTGTGCCGCCATATCACAAATCGGCCGGATGACCGGTCATGGCAAGATAAAGGATAAATGGTTCGATGAATGTGTCTGAGACCAAATCAGAAGGCTTGTTGCGTGAATATCAAATCGTAATCACCGCAGCCGAGATTGACGCCGAAGTTTCCAAAAAGCTGGAAGAAATTGCGACAACAGTAAAAATGCCGGGTTTCCGCCCGGGTAAAGTGCCAATGTCGGTTGTGAAATCACGCTTTAGCGATCAGGTTCGCGGCGATGCGATCAAGGCAGCACTTGATGAAGGCGCTCGCCAAGCAATCGAAGGCAATGATCTTCGTCTTGCAAGCCAGCCACAGGTCGATATCAAATCTTATGAAGATGGCAAAGACCTCGAAGCATCGCTTGCATGTGAAGTCATGCCAGCAATTACGATTCCTGATCTTGGCAAAGTTAGTGTTGATCGTCCGAAAATTGACAGCGATCCAAAAGAAGTTGAAGAAACTTTGGCGCGCATTGCCGATGAAAACCGCCCAACAGCCCCAATTGCTAAGGCACGCGCCGCGAAATTAGGCGATGTTGCGATGATCGATTTCATTGGTCGTATCGATGGCGAGGCTTTTGAAGGCGGTACCGCCGAAGGCCATTCGCTTGAGCTTGGTTCAAACAGCTTTATCCCGGGTTTTGAAGACGGTATTGTTGGCGCAAAGCCGGGGACAACAATCGATGTGCCAGTAACCTTCCCAGAAGATTATCAAGCTGCCCATCTGGCTGGTAAATTGGCTGTTTTCGAAGTGAAACTGAATGAGCTTCATGAAAAGGCTGACGCCAGCATTGATGATGAATTGGCGACACGTCTTGGATTTGAAAATCTTGATGGTCTGAAAGGCGCAATCGCCGAGCAGATCAATGGTCAGCACCAAACAGCCTTGCGTCAAATGACCAAGAAAAATGTTCTTGATGCGCTTGCTGAAGGCGAGGCTTTTGACGTGCCACCATCATTGTTCAAGCAGGAATATGAGTCAGTGGCACGGGCGATGAACCCGAAAGCGGCTGAGCAGGATCACGACCATGATCACGACCATGACCATCACCATGACCATCCTGCTGCCGATGAGGGCATGGATGATGATGCCAAAGCTGAAGCAGAAGCAGTTGCCACACGCCGTGTTCGGCTTGGCCTGCTGATCACCGAAATTGGCCGTGAAAACAATATCGAAGTGACCGAAGAAGATACCCGCCGTGCGGTATTTGAAGAAGCACGCCGTTATCCGGGTCAAGAACAGATGGTGCTGGAATATTTCCAGAAAAACCCACAAGCGATGCAGCAAATTGCTGGCCCGATCTTCGAAGACAAGGTTATTGATTTCATTCTTGAAATGGCCAAGGTAACTGATGTCACAATCGACACAGATACGCTGTACGCCGCACCCGAAGAAGCAGCACCAGCCAAGAAAGCTGCGGCGAAAAAGCCAGCTGCCAAGAAAGCTGCGGCGGAAAAGCCAGCTGCTAAGAAAGCCACTGCGAAAAAGCCAGCTGCTAAGAAATAAGCCGCCAAGAAATAAGCCGTCAAGAAATAAACAGCCAAACCGGCTGATAAATAGGCGAAATGGGCAGGCTTAATATCCAGCCTGCCTGCTACCGAAACTAGAAGGGCTGCCAGATTTGGCGGCCCTTTTTGTTGCCCATATCATGTTGGCCATATCATGCTGGCCATATTTTTGCGGCAGAGTTTTCTTGAAGGCGGCGTTGATCGGGCGGGTGGGCTTATGTGGCTTGGCTAGGCTCCGTTTCCTTCGATGGGTCGGTGTTCGTGCTGGTTTTTTGGAAAATCCGGGAAAACCGGCAAGGTTTCTTGATCTTTTGCTTGAACCGTTTTTGCCAATGCCCATATAGTACTAACGCGGATTGCCGGTCATGGTACGAGTCTGATTGCAGGCTTAACGCTGCTGTTTTGGTCGATGCGTGATTTAGAATGAAACGGGCTGCACATTGCGGTCTTGCGAGATGTCCCAGGAGACAGTGAATGAGCCAAAATATCGGAAATTTTCCTTTTAGCGTGCAAGACCGGATTCAAGATCCAATTCAGGCAAATCTGGTGCCGATGGTGGTCGAGCAAACCAATCGCGGCGAACGCGCCTATGATATTTTTTCGCGGCTGCTGAAAGAACGTATCATTTTCCTGAATGGGCCGATTGATGACGGTGTTGCGTCACTTGTTTGTTCGCAATTGCTGTTTTTGGAATCCGAAAACCCGACCAAAGACATCTCAATGTATATCAATTCACCTGGCGGAATTGTGACGTCTGGTTTGGCGATTTATGACACGATGGAATATATCCGCCCCGATGTTTCGACCGTTTGTATGGGACAAGCCGCCTCAATGGGCTCGCTTTTGCTGACTGCAGGCGCCGCTGGCAAGCGTTTCAGCCTGCCAAATGCCCGCATCATGACTCACCAGCCATCTGGCGGGTTTCAAGGCCAAGCAACCGATATCGAAATTCATGCCAAGGAAATTCTCGATTTACGCCAGCGTTTGAACGGCATTTACGAGAAACATTCCGGCAAAACAATCAAACAAATCGAAAAAATCATGGATCGTGACACCTTCATGACAGCCGAAGATGCAAAAGATTTCGGTCTGATTGACGAGGTGGTTGAAAAGCGCCCGGTCCCAAAGACTGAAGGCTAAAGCCACGCTTTTGCCAGATACCGGATCTGTCGATTTTGACTTTGGCACAGATTTTGTTTGTAAGTAACTATGGACGCGCTCTAAACTGGGGCTGCAATATACCGACCGGACGGCATCAAAGCCGCCCATATGATCAAGCGCAGGAGCCGTAAAATGGCAAAAAAAGATGATGCTGATAAGGGAACTTTGTTCTGCTCTTTTTGTGGAAAGAGCCAGCATGAGGTGCGCAAGCTCATTGCAGGGCCAACTGTCTTTATCTGCGATGAATGTGTTGAACTTTGCATGGATATCATCCGTGAAGAGCATAAAACGCAGCTATCAAAAAGCCATGACGGTGTGCCAACACCGGCCGATATCAAGCAGGTGCTTGATGAATATGTAATCGGTCAGGCACGGGCAAAACGCGTTTTGTCGGTCGCTGTCCATAATCATTACAAGCGTCTGGCAAATGCTGGCCGTACCGGTGATGTGGAAATTTCCAAATCTAACATCCTTCTTGTTGGCCCCACCGGTTGCGGCAAAACGTTGCTGGCGCAAACGCTGGCGCGGATGCTTGATGTGCCTTTCACCATGGCCGATGCCACGACATTAACCGAGGCTGGCTATGTTGGTGAAGATGTTGAAAACATTATCCTGAAATTGCTGCAGGCCGCTGATTATAACGTTGAGCGCGCACAACGTGGCATTGTCTATATCGACGAGGTCGATAAGATTTCCCGCAAATCTGATAATCCGTCAATCACCCGCGATGTATCGGGCGAGGGCGTGCAGCAGGCTTTGCTGAAGATCATGGAGGGCACTGTTGCATCAGTACCACCACAAGGAGGGCGTAAACATCCCCAGCAGGAATTTTTGCAGGTTGATACAACCAATATCTTGTTTATCTGTGGGGGAGCCTTTGCCGGTCTCGATAAATTGATCGCTGGCCGCCATACCGGTGCTGGCATTGGTTTTGGTGCTGATGTCCGTGATCCAGATGACCGCAAAATTGGTGAGCTTCTTGCCGAACTTGAACCGGAAGATTTGATCAAATTTGGTCTGATCCCTGAATTTGTTGGCCGTTTGCCAGTTGTGGCGACGCTTGAAGACCTTGATGAAGACGCGTTGATTCAGATTTTGACCGAGCCGAAAAATGCGCTTTTGAAGCAATATCAAAAGCTGTTTGAGATGGATGACGTCAATCTTGAATTCCGTGATGACGCGTTGAAAGCCGTTGCCAAAAAGGCGATTGAGCGGAAAACAGGCGCGCGGGGGCTTCGGTCAATCATGGAAAATATCTTGATGGAGCCAATGTTTGATATTCCAACGACGGGTGATATCGAAGAGGTGGTGATCAATGCTGACGTCGTTGATAATGGCGCCGCACCACTGGTTGTTCATGCCAAACGGCCGCAAGGGGCAGAACAGGGCGCATAATCATCCTGCTGGTTTGTGCGTTTGGGCGGTTGAAAGCTGTTCGCACAAGCCCCATATCAAAATCAGGCGGCGGATTGCGCCGTTACTCCTATTTGTCTAGTTAAGGGTTGTTTCCAATGACTGTTTCGTCTGTAACTGCGCTTCCTGTTCTTCCGCTTCGCGATATTGTGGTGTTTCCGCATATGATCGTGCCGCTTTTTGTTGGCCGCGAAAAATCGATCAAGGCGCTTGAGGCTGTCATGGCCGAAGACAAGCAGATCATCCTTGCAACTCAAACTGACGCTGGCATTGAAGATCCTGATGGTGATGGTCTTTACACCACCGGTACTGTTGGCTCGATTTTGCAGCTATTGAAACTGCCTGATGGTGCGGTAAAGGTGCTTGTCGAAGGCGGCGAGCGTTTGCGTTTGCGCCTTGATACATTGCGTGACGACGATGGCTATTTGTTTGTCGAGGCCGAGCCGGCTGAACAAACGGGTGATCGCGGCGCTGATACAGCCGCGCTGAGCCGCGCAACGGTTCAGCAGTTTGAGCAATATATCAAGCTGAATAAGAAGATCGCGTCAGAAGTGTTAAGTGCGGTTGAGCAGGTCGATGAGGCTGATAAAATCGCCGATATGATTGCATCGCATCTAGCCGTGAAAATCGCCGAAAAGCAGGATTTGCTTGAAACGCTTGATGTGCATGAGCGTCTTGAAAAGATTTTGGGCGTGATGGAAGGCGAAATTGGCGCGCTTCAGGTCGAAAAAAGAGTGCGTAACCGCGTCAAGCGGCAGATGGAAAAAACCCAGCGCGAATATTATTTGAACGAGCAGATGAAGGCCATCCAGAAAGAGCTTGGTGAAGGCGAGGATGGCATGAATGAGCTTGATGAAATCGAAGCTCAGCTGAATGATATGAAACTGCCAAAGCCAGTTCGTGAAAAAGCCACAGCAGAATTGAAAAAACTGCGCAATATGGGGCCGATGAGCGCCGAAGCAACCGTTGTTCGTAACTATCTTGAGTGGATTCTTGCGCTGCCGTGGAAAAAGGCCAGCCGCCTGAAAAAAGACATTGTTGCGGCGCGCGCGGTTCTTGATGCCGATCATTATGGTCTTGATAAAGTCAAAGACCGCATCGTTGAGTTTCTGGCTGTTCAGCAGCGAACCAAAGCCATGCGCGGCCCTATCCTTTGTCTTGTTGGCCCACCAGGTGTCGGTAAAACATCGCTTGGAAAATCAATTGCTAAAGCAACTGGTCGTCAATATGTGCGTATGGCACTTGGCGGCGTTCGTGACGAAGCTGAAATTCGCGGCCATCGCCGTACCTATATCGGGTCAATGCCCGGCAAGGTACTGCAAGGTATGAAAAAAGCCGGAATGAATAATCCGCTGTTCCTTCTTGATGAGGTTGACAAGCTTGGCGCTGATTGGCGCGGTGATCCGACGTCGGCTCTTCTCGAAGTGCTTGATCCAGCGCAAAATAACGCGTTTCAGGATCATTACATGGAAGTCGATTTCGACCTGTCGAATGTGATGTTTGTCACAACGGCCAATACATTGAATATGCCGCAGCCTTTGATGGACCGGATGGAAATTATCCGCCTGTCTGGCTACACGGAAGATGAAAAGCTGGAAATTGCCAAACGCCATCTGATGAAAAAGCAGCTTGATGATCATGGCTTGAAAGACGGCGAATTAACCATCACTGATGATGCGGTTCGCTCGATCATCCGCCTTTATACGCGGGAAGCGGGGGTTCGTAATCTTGAGCGCGAGATTGCCAAGATTGCCCGCAAAACCGTAACAGCGATCGTATCTGGCAAAGAAACATCGGTTACGGTCACACCCGATAATATCGAAGATTATCTGGGCGTTATCCGATTCCGCTTTGGCGAAATGGAAGACAATGACCAGATTGGTGTCAGCACCGGGCTTGCATGGACTGAAGTTGGCGGTGAGTTGCTGAATATCGAAGCCGTAAAAGTACCTGGCAAAGGCAAGGTTAGCGCGACTGGCAAGCTTGGCGATGTGATGAAAGAATCAATTCAGGCTGCTGAATTCTTTATTAAATCGCGCGCACAAATCTATGGCATTGATCTGGCTGATCTTGCCAAACATGATGTTCATGTCCATGTTCCTGAGGGCGCAACGCCAAAAGATGGCCCATCTGCGGGTGTGGCAATGGCAACATCAATCATTTCAGCCATTACCGGCATCGCCATTCGTCGTGATGTGGCAATGACTGGCGAGATTACGCTTCGTGGCCGTGTTTTGCCGATTGGTGGGTTAAAGGAAAAGCTGCTTGCAGCGCAACGCGGCGGCTTAAAGACCGTGTTGATTCCAAAAGAAAACGAAAAAGACCTTGCTGATATTCCGGACAATGTCAAAGGCGCGCTTGAAATTGTGCCTGTGGCCATGGTTGACGAGGCATTGTCGGCGGCATTGGTGCGTGAGCCGGTTCCTGCCGCGCTTGACCCAACAGGCGATGATGGTGCCGCGGTTCCGGTTGGCGAAAAAACCGAAAATAACAGTGATATTGTCGCGCATTAATCCTTTCGTAGTATTTTGAGATTTAAACCGTCATTTTATGGCGGTTTTCTTCAGAAAATCCTTTGCTAGTAACGGAAAAGGGGTGTAAATTCTTTCCAATGTTTACTTTTTAAACGAAACCTACAAACAGGGGGTTCCTATGAATAAGAATGATCTCGTTTCTGCAGTTGCTGATGCTGCTGGTCTGACAAAGGCCGATGCTGGTCGTGCCGTTGATGGTGTTTTTGATAGCATTGCAGGTGCGT
>ENA-OQVM01006583-OQVM01006583.1-marine-metagenome-genome-assembly--contig:-NODE-6583-length-10480-cov-4.847928_pt1 | contig 10480 bp, 14 predicted proteins | sample MGYA00237776_ERZ505498 | MGnify/ENA primary metagenome ERZ505498 (study PRJEB26159, sample SAMN06265151) | marine metagenome | isolation source: Helgoland LTER site | place: Germany:Helgoland, sampling... | reverse complement strand
AAGTGGGTGTTAACACGGCGTCAGATCAACGAAGGCTGTCGGCTCCCTCGATTGGTATTCCGAGAAGCAGGGCGTAGCAGAGCCAATCTGCACTTCCACTTCTTCATCAAAGGGCTCAGCTGGCAGCACTACGCCAGCATCCAACGTGCAGCGCCCGAAATTTGGCATAAGCGCATCGACAAAGCCCATCAACTCGAGATCAAAGACAATCTTGGCAGGAACGACTCACGCAGCGGCTATGGTTGGAAAGAATTTAGAGCTTACAGTGATGAAACTTTGCTCACGGAGTGCTGTCACCTTTAGCACTCTGCCAAACAACACCGGCGGCACTGCTTGAACACAGTGTATCACTATACCCAAGTACTGCGCTGGCCCTGAACGAGAAACAAACGTGCTGATAGAGCAGCTGCGTTTTCTTCACGTCTAAGAGTCCAAATCAATCCAATTGCTTATTGAAGCTCATCAACAAAGCTCGATTGCAGAAAGCTAACTGAGCGAACCTCTTTCGTGGAAATATCTACAGTTGTCACAAGCATCGCCACTATCAGGGATCTCTTCACTGGCAAGGCACGCTACAGCTTCATCAACTGCGCTCGCCACCCAACTGGCATCGCCTTCATAGGCAATCATTGTGGTGTCAAACCACATACGGCCTTTAGCCGTACCTTCGTAGAAAGTTCCTTGTTTGATGCCATTTACGTAAAGGAAGTAACCAATTGGGCTGACGTTGAATCCTGCCTCACGAAATAGCCACTGGTAAATTTCCATTTGCCGTTTGTAAGCATCGCCCCAACCAACGTCGACAGAGGGTTCACCCTGCTTAGAGGTACTTTTGTAGTCGACGATATGCAGCTCACCGGTTTCCATGTTTTCCCAGACGTCGTCGACAGCACCGAAAATCTCTTTTCCTGACCCATGAGGGACCCGGATACCTTTGAAGTTGTTCCTCCAAAGCTCGATATCGGGGTGCTGAAAAGCTCGAACCTTCAATCCCTCTTGATTCCATATGGGGTGGCCAGCGCCTGTCTCACGCACCACATCAAACTCATTCTTGAGTAGCGCATCAGTGGCCACGGCCAGTGTAAGAGGCACCATTGCTGGTTGCTTCAAACCCAATTTGCGCTGCTGGTAAAAGCATTTGGGACAACGTAGATGCTGCTCGATGGCGGTACGAGACAGTTGATGGCTATTTTTCATATCCTGACCATTGGCAAATTTACAGTCGGTATTACGAATCGCTTACATCTCAAGAAGATCAAATACCAAATTGGTTCTTGCCGGCTTTTCTGATGCCGGGCTGGTGTTTACCTTATAGACTTCAGGACAATTCAGTTTCCAATTAAAGATCTCCAGTCCATCTTTCCCATCAATCATTAAAGTTTCGAAGCTAATGTCTGAAATCACCAAACTCAAAGAGCTTTTCTGGGCTCAAAGAGAGGAAAATCCCGAAGACCTAAACCTGAAGACCTATCGAGCACTGAGCTGGGTAGCGCGCGCAGGTGAAGTCATGGAAACAGATATCGATGCAGCCTTTATTTTTGGCTGGATAGCCTTTAATGCGGCTTACGCTAGAGAGCTTGAGGACCATCTTCACGCAAGGGAAGAGTTCGAAGAGTTCTTTGAAATGCTAGATAAGCTCGATACCCCCCGGCGCATTCAGTCGACGATATGGAATTACCAAGCAGAGACTGTCAAATCGCTTCTGAAAAATAAGTACCTTTGTCGACGTTTTTGGCGCTTTCACAATGGGAATGGAACCTACCGTGACTGGGAACGTTATTTTCGCCAAGAGTGGGAAAAGGCCTCTGAGGCAGTACGAGATCGAAACATTCCTGTTTTGCTGAGCATAATTTTTGACCGCCTATACGTGCTGAGAAATCAGCTCGTCCATGGTGGGGCAACGTGGAACGGTAGCGTGAATAGAGAGCAAGTGGAACTTGGAGCGCGCCTGATGACCAGCTTGGTTCCGGAATTCGTGAATACCATGATCCGCAATCCCGATGCCGAATGGGGGGTCCCATTCTACCCGGTCGTTAAATGATAACTGTCCAAACGTTTTCAGTCGATGAAGTTGATTACGAGGTGAAGCTCGTGGGCGGCACCTCAATTGTTTTCAAAGCAACGATTGAAAACCCGGACGCCGATGGTACGTGGTGGGACGACGACCTCACATACAGTACGGTCGATGTTGTGGGTGGAACCAAAAGACCGCTGAAAGTCTATAGTGAGCTTGCGAAGTGCGTACGGACAATAATTCACGACAACAAACTCAAATACTGCCATTTTTCAGTGAGTGATGAACGCCGAGCTCGTATCTATGAGCGCTTTGCCAAGACAGTCAAAGGCTACACCTACGATCGTGTCGACAATCTTTTCTATTTATTTAAACAAGACTAATTTTGGGGCCACTTTATTGCTGGCACCGGTAAATGATGTCTGGTTTTAGACCCTGATTATATTCTCATTCTTCAAGCTTGCTTCGCCCTCAAAAGCATAAACACAAGGTATTTCAGGGTAATCCAGACAAAGCGCATTTTTGACCTCTAGCTTAGGCGCGCCTTTCCTCTTGTAATGACCAACAAAGACGGGTCGCTCATTGCTTCCATAAGAGGGAACATCGCCCCCAGCATCAATGACTGAGTCTGGAAGTTTGTCTTTATCTGGCACCGATAAAGCGAGGCTGCGCCATGTCCCACCTCCATCGACGCCCCACCACTTTAACCTTACATGCGACCGCTCGTTATTCTTTATGTCCATGAAAGTGAACCCATTCGGCAGCCGCACTTCAGGCCCTGAAGTCAAACGCCCTACAGCTTTTGCAAAGTCCGTTTTTCGGACCGCTACTTCTTCAAGATCTTCGGGTTTTAACCGTCCATCACTGCGTCGCGCACGAACGGTATCGATTGCATTCTGATCCCAACAAGCGTGGACTAATCGGGAGCTTGAATCCTCAAACCAAAGAGGAAGATCAAGGAACCAATCGGACCAATATCGAGCTTCATCTGTTGCGACACCAAACCTGTCTATGAAACTTCGGTGCTGATCGAGATTCTTTTTTGCATGCTGCCGAAGGGGCCGCGCGAAACTATCGAAACGATGAAACAAGATGGCATTCAGCTCATGGTTTCCCATGACTGCAATCGCTTTATCAGCATTCAGCAACCGCTTAACCTTGATCAACACTGCTTCGTCATCGACCACTTCAACGCCTTTACCAGCATCAATGAAGTCTCCCAAGAAAGCGGTCTTCGAGCCATCATTTATAGCTAAACATCGATCTAGTCTAATCGGGTCGGCGTGTATGTCGGGAACAATTCTTCGCATAAACACTGGCTAACGGAATTCAGGAACATCATTGTCATCAATGAGACATTCTGTCTGATTCAATACTAGTTCGTGCATCTCTTCAGCTTGCCATGTACCAAATACATAAGAAGCTGGACCAAAGAATAAGTCTTCATATTGCGTATTACCTTGAAAACTTCCCGATCCACTTTCAAAAGTTGCCGCAGCATGTTCAATATTTTGACCATCAAGAATTTGCGCGAATTCCAAAATTAACTTTCTAATATCCCCTAGTGCTTCTTCCCGAACGTCAAATCTTAACACAATCATATTGGCTTCTTCGTCGAGATCTTCATATGCTCCAAACTCACCTAGCATTATCTCTCTCAGCGCTATTGCTTGAGGAGGAATCTCGACATTAGCGTATGCAACTCCAATGGTGAGCTCAATGTAACATTTGAATGCTTCTGCTAATTTCGCATCTCCTATTCTGAAGTATGCAGGGTTTCTTCCATCAACACCCAACACACAAGCGTCAACCATTTCACCCCGAGGGAATTCACGCCCCTCTATAACGACCATTGAATAACCGTTATTTTCAAATAAGACCTTATGCTTACAATCTGCAAATTTCGTATTGAAATCCGTTGAAGCAGACTTCGCAATAACAACGCAGCGCATCCAGCTCATTGTGGTCACCCCCAAGAATCTCGATAACGGAAAAGGCACCAAAGCCGATGGTCTATCTTTTCAAAAAACTCCCATCGTTTGGCGCCTTTACACTGAATCGAAAGACAATAAAACTACTTCAAGTTGTTTTTTCAATCAGGAAATCAAACAGGCCAGCTATTTCCTCATAATCAAAATTGAAATCCTCATCATCTGGATCAGTTTCATTTCCTTCACTCATTTCACCTGCTTCCCAAGCTTGGAATACCACCTCCGCGGCTTCGTCATCCAGCAGGTACAGATTCATAGCAAACACACCCTCTAGGCTAGAAAGGCGCCAAACTTTCAGTTGGGATCCCCCCATTCGCGACAAAGAGAATTCGCCATCAAAATCATCAGGTAACGAAGCACACCAGCCTGCTACATACTTTGATGAGTCATCGCCGACGTCGGTTTGAATATCGCTCAGTTGAACAATCTGCTGCGGCTGCTCCCCATCATCCCATTCCTCGCCTACGACAGGGCCAGCAATACTAATGTCGCGGTCCAATGCGTACTCACGCAAGTCTGTGTTAATTTTATTAATTAGTGTTGGGATCGTGTTTGAGTATTCGTCATCTTCGCTCAATTGATTGAACTGAGCGGTAATTATTGCGCGTTTAGACATATCAGCCGACTCCGTGTGCATTGTTTAGGGTGCACATGACACCAGAACAAAAAAAGGAGTGCCATTTATTTTTGATTCAATTTAAGAGAAAAAAAGAAGTGTCTGATTGAACCCAACTGGTTTAAGCAAAAATTCCAAAAACAGGCAGGTTTATCGTTAACATGATAACCTTCAAATGCTTTTGGAAAGTTACGAATCATCAACGAGTTGGTGAAGCGAGCCTCAGTGTTTCTCGCGCTTTTTTAGCCGCATTAGCAGGTGCGGGCTTGGATTTAAGCGGCCGCTGTACAGCTGTGCTTATAGCTTCATCCAAGTCACCTTTCTGAGCTGCGGCCTCGAACACCTCCAGCACTGTTTTGACTTGCTCCAAGGAATTGACGAACGCAGCGTTGTTCTCACCATCCACAGCCAAGATACGGGCTCCATAGCGGCACTGCACGTACCAACCCCCATCCTGCTCAAAGAACCAAGGCCTTACTCGCCGCAGTGTCTTCACCAATACACGCTCGCCCAACTCATTGTTCATCCAACGCTGCTTCTCAACGCGATGATCTTCACCTTTGAGCTGAGCAACCAGCACCAGCTTTTGCTCTCTTAGGCCAGCAACCAGTTTGTCACGTCGAGCCAAGGCGGGGTCTTTTGTGCGATTGCGATCTACAGTCTGGAAGTTGAGTTTTGCCAAGTCAGTCATTCTGCGCTCCTTTGATACACGTTAAGCGCGAACTTAAGGTCTGTTCTTATGGATGGTCGACCGAATTCTGTATCCCTGCTCAACTTATGAAAATGCACAGCATTTGATCCAACACAGTCTTCAAAACACAGTGTTTGAAGCACAGGGTTCAAGCTCTGTGTTTGATCACAGCAAAAAGGGCAGACACTTGTGCGCCTGCCCTTTGAATAGTCCCATGTCCTCAAACCCACTAAGGAACCACGGTCAGTTGAGGTGGTCTTGGGGTGGGTTGTGGCGGATTGTGGGTCATCTGAACCATCACCTGCTCGATCACAGGGATCATGTCACGGAGATCACCCGAAAAATCCCCTAGAAGCCGCCGAAGCTGACTCTGTGCCACAGGATGCCCCTCGCTCTCAAAGATCTCTTGAACGCGAGGAATAATGTGATCAACACTGGGGTGATCCAACTCCACAAGCTCAAATCGACTAACCAAAGCGGGCATGATTTTTTGGTGAGTGCCCGATACTCCAGGTTTCTCGTTGGTGGTGACAATCAAGTTTAACCAGCGGTTTCGGTCCATCCATGCTCGGAAACGAGGTTGATCTGCCTTGTCAATTTCATCGAACTCGTTGATCAGCACTATTGGGGCCTGACCATTCAAACTTAGCCAGTTGGCCGTGTTCTCCAGTTTCGTGAAATCCGCTGACGTGATCTCAGCGCCATTGAACTCAGGATAGTCAATCTCACACCACTCAAGCCCACAACGAGCTGCCAAAATCACTCGAGCGGTTGTCGTCTTTGCAGTGCCTGGTGGACCCCATAACATCAAGGGCTTGGATGGGGTGCTGGTCGCATAGCGATGGCAAGTGTTGCGAGCAATCGGATCCGCGAAGATCAAATCACTGAACTGCTTGGGTTCATATTTATCTTTCAGTTGCATAGTCGCATCCAAGGGCTTGGGAAGCTGCCCCCAGCTCCCCTGCCCTAGCCTCCTTAAGCTGCTGCCAGTTCACGATGCTGATCAGCGAGAAATCGCTGAATGTTGCTGGCTACGGCTTGCTTGTGGCTGCGATGATCCAACAAGCTCTGCTCTTGCTTCTCTTGGCTGTGTACCTGCTTACCCATCACGGCTAGAGCACTGTTCACTAGCGAACGCTTATTGGTACCAGCGACGACACGGCCAATGCCCTGTCCCGAGTTGTGAACCAACACCACCACGAAGTCTGTGTCGTTATCTTCATCCACCAGCATGCTATCCTTCAGGGGAAAGCTTGAAATTTCTTTCCCTTGACTAAAAACGTCAGTGGCAATCTCCCGATAGTCGTCAGGGGTAAGCTTAGGTGCCGACGACGAGCCAGCCCGTCGGCGCACATTCTCCACACCACCCTGCTCAATGACGAAGCTGCTTAGCGATTGGCCGTCTTCGCGCTGATCAAACCAGAGCTTAATCACCCGAGCATAGGCAAACTCACGGTTTGTCTGCGCCCCGAATACTAAACGCACAATTTTGAGGGCTAAGCTGGTGCCTCGATTGAACTGGATCCCCTGATCATCAATCAGGGCCTTGAAAGCGCGAAGTGACGCTGTGTCTTCTTTCAGTTCCGCGTAAACCTCACCGCACTTGGTAAGGATCTCATAGAGTTCTGCATTGGCCTGCTTGTAGACACCACTTTCCCAAGTTTCACGACGAGAGATGAGCGAGTTCAGAGTGCTAGAAAGTTGGGTCTTGTAGTTATTTTCCTTGGTCATGTGACAACATCCTTTGTTGTTCTCGATCAGCGAGATTGCTGCGTCGATGACCAAAGATTTATCAATGCTTAACCAAATAAGCTTTTATCTGCTATTTTTTCTTAGTTATTGGTTAATGTTTTGGGTTTTAAGATGAGCGGTAGTCGAGCCAGAAAATCCTCCAGGCCGCCACTTCAGTTGAGTGGTGAAGGGGTTTGGACGACCAAAGCGGGGTTCTACTTGCTTTGGTGGGAGTTTTTAGCCGTTAGTCCAAGCTACGAGCTTGCTCGGAGATATCGCGCTGGAACTCTCACCAATGAGGATCAGAAGCTGTTGCCTGCTGACTTTGAAGACGTGCTCTCTGTCTATGACGATATCGGAGACGTACAGCGCGTGGTATTTCGGGAGTGGTGGAGCGAGCGCGGATTAAGTGTCTTCGGGTACAAAGGTTCAAAACCGCGATTAAGGCGGGTTGATAGTTTGACCCCAACTCGCCACAGAAATGCTACCAAGCGAGTTGAAGATTTCATTGAAGACGAATGGGCAGAGCAAGGCCAACCCAATGCGCTGCTGGTTAGTATTCCTCTTGGTCTGAGCAAAACCGATGTCACGAGACAGCTTAAAAAATTGATGGATCGCTATGCAGAAGAACACCGCATACTGCCAGATCCTGTCACCAAATACCCCCTTCTCGGCACAAAACAGCGCAAAGACACGCTATTCCGGTACCTTTTTGTAGTTTGGATCCGCTGCGCTATGCCGCATCAGCCTTTATGGCGCGTGGGTGTTCGATCTAAAGTTAGTGATACCTACAGCCCCGAACTGGACGCAAAAGCCCAAATTCAACGTGGCGAGCAGGTATATGACCGCTCGATGCTCGCTGTGCTAACGAGCCGTGCCTGGAGCCGGGGTATGGCTCTGGCTGAAAATGCAGCCCGCGGTCAGTTTCCGTTGTACAAAAAACCGGAACATGCCGTTACACCTGATCCCAGATGGCTATGGAACATCATCAACAGTAGACGGCTCTGGAAGAAGAAAATTAAGCAGAATCAGGATCAAAATTGAGCCAGAGAAAAATGCCAGCATCGGTGCCCCTGTGGTGCAAAGACTACATTTTCCAAACTCAACGAACATCCGACGGCAGGTGGCTTGACCCGGACAAGCGTGACGCCCACCGCGACGGTATATCCATTAGCTGAATCGATGCTGAGGAAATTTTGGCTTTCCGAGCGGACATAAACCTACAGACTAACAATTTTGAAAAGACACTAGAGATTGTTAGCTTCGGCCTACCTGAGCGTCATGTCACAATGCTCCGTGAAATAAACGCGCAAGTTGCATTCGTCGAACAGACCAAGCCTACTTAGATAAATACCAGTACGTAGGCTTTCCCACCGCTATCTGAGACCCGAAGAAGTAGAGCTCTATGATCGCAACGAGCCTACCTAATAGGAGATAAACAAATGAAAATTATTGAGGTCATCGCCAGCCATCAGAGCTCAACTGAAAAGCAAGAAACGAAGCGCAAAAAAAAGGCAAAAACAGCTTCGAGCAACGACGAGTCACATCCGACTTTCTTGCTATCGAGAGATGATTCACCAACCAGCCTCAAAGTTGAGAAATCGCTCGGGTCAACCTAAACCGCCGTCAACTGCCCAACTCTGTAGACTCAAAGATCAATCCATGGCTGGAAAAAACTGACAGCCTGCACCTGGACGAATTTTAGAAATCGCCGAAGGGCCATCCATTAGAGTCCTACCACGGCAAACATCGAGAAGTAGAGGGACGTCGGAGGCGCTGAATCTTGATCTGCCGTGGGCACGCTTTTTTTGAGCTTCAATCCGCTCAAACTTTGCCGAACCGTCGTCACACTTGTCGACCTCGTAGATTGACGTAACAAGGCCATTTTTCACACCAATTATGAAATCGACTCTTTCTGAATTCTTCTGTGACACGTTCCAATCACCAACGGTCTGAAGCTTCAAAATTTTTGCCTTCGCAGGATCCTCTATTACATCGGTCGGTTGCTGATTCAGGCTAACCACCAAAATATTCCTCCGAAGCTGGGGTATTTCTCCTCTCTCCAAAGGACTGTCGTACAACTCGCGCACTCTATTTTCCTCAAGCCAAGTTAAATCGCCTTTATGGCCAGCCACCTTATTTGCGGAGCCGAGAATGGGAATCAGCACCGATTCGAGCTGAAGAGCTTGGTCATCGTCAAGGCCATGTTTAACGATCAAAATTTCAACTTCAAAACCATCTCCTCTTATCTCCCGAATAAGCCTTAACTTATGTTCACTCGGATCCAAGGGACCGTCTTTAGCTTCCTTTTCAAGTCTAGCGTGATTAAACGCTCTATTGCCTGTCCCTTTACCAACGTAGAAAACCCGCTCTCGGATTGCCATCTTCATCCGCGGATCAAGGAGTGCATAGACGTAGACGCCTAATGCAGTCTTAACCATTTCGCTGAACTGAGGGTGGCTCATTTCCTATCCTCGAAAGCAGATCGACAGAGCTGAATTCTCTGTATGGAAATTAGATTAGCGAAGTCAGTTGCTCTGTTATGAGTGAAACTGAAATACCTTCGTCTTCGTCACGAATATCATCCTCCTCAACATCATAAATCTCACGCAACACGAATATTGCGGAATCGACTAACTCATCGATGTAGTTGGGATCCATTTGCTCTCGACAAAATACTGCTAGCTCCTGTGAACAACCTTCAATGTCGTCGGAATTTCTAATATCGAAATAAAAAGAGGCGATTTCTTCAAATAAATCCTCATCTGAGTCGCGAATTGCTGCCTCTATCAAATAGATCATACTATCTCTGACTAAGTCACAAAGTTGACTTGATTTTTTATCGTCGAATGAATCAAATCCCCCAAGACCTTGGATTGAGTTCCAAAGCTTGCTGCTGACGATCGAAAGTTCGTCCGAATTACGCTCCAATTGCTCCCCAAATTGAAGCGATTCTAATGTCCATTTCGCGTCCATCAATTTTTTTGACAGAAGCATTAAGGTCCACATATCGCCAGCTTGTAAATCGTTACTCAAGTCGCTGATAGCGCTGTCGAGCGACTGAATGTCATCATCCTCTAAATCGATAATCTTATCATCAATCTCTTCCCAAAATTCATCAGGAATTATAGATAGCTCATGACCAGTTTCCACGGTCGCGCTGTCCACGCCAACCTTACCGGTTATCAAGTCAAGAACTTGCTTAAACTTTGCACTGGCGGCCATTGATCTCTCCTAACGCTGACAATCCATACAGTCACCCTACCAGCGCCAAAAGCATTTCAGCAATTAGGAATCGATTGACTTTGAAACAAATTCCAAAAGGCGCCATTAGCCTGCCTCATCGAATTAGACCAACCCGAATGTTAGGATTGGCTAAGGGTTTAAGAATGAACGCGGCTAGTTGTGGGCATGACCTAACAAAACAGGCAAACACT
>ENA-OQVM01006582-OQVM01006582.1-marine-metagenome-genome-assembly--contig:-NODE-6582-length-10481-cov-2.662149_pt1 | contig 10481 bp, 9 predicted proteins | sample MGYA00237776_ERZ505498 | MGnify/ENA primary metagenome ERZ505498 (study PRJEB26159, sample SAMN06265151) | marine metagenome | isolation source: Helgoland LTER site | place: Germany:Helgoland, sampling... | reverse complement strand
GAAACGTTTCCGATCCCATATTCACGATGTTTAAACGTGTTATTTTTGACGAGTCACATCAACCCAAATCGCATACTTCTACTACGGTCAGAGCATGTTACTCGGTTAACGCATTATACCGTTGGTGTTTAACCGCAACGCCCATTATAAACGATACAATCCAAACTCTACACGCACAATTGAGAATGTTGTGTGTAAAACCATTTCAAGGCGATAGACCATATTTAAAGGAAGTGATGCAAATAGAGGAAGGTAGAAGTAGATGGGTCATTCAACAGATTATAAACACAATTATTCGCCCAAAAGTTTCACTTGGCATCCCAAAACCAGAAGTGTACACCTTAAACATTCCGTTCGATGCAAATACACTGGTTGTATACAAGAAACTGTTTGAAAAAATAAGGGGCAAAATATTGAAGACGTGGCACACCGAAGGTCCATTTAACGAATTTCAGCGAATAAAATCACTTATGAACCAATTATGCATAGCCTCCATAGACCCTACACTAATTCCGATACACATGTGGGGGGAAAGAATAGAAGGGGATCAATTTTCTTCGACTACCATACAACAGTTGAATGAAACCTTGGGGAAAGATAAATTTGAACAAGAAGTGAAAAAGGTGTTAAACTCTCTAGAAGATACAAGTTGTTCGTTGTGTTTGGAAACGATTAGCCGTCCCACCATAACCAATTGTTTGCACATATTTTGTCATGATTGTATCAAGCGTTCTTTGGAATTTCGTAAAAATTGCCCAATGTGTCGATGTACACTACAGGAAAGTGCATTTAAAGAAATTAAACCATCTGTCGAAGAGGAGACCATAGAGGGGTTTGTTGTCAAAACGGACATGTTGGGACGCCGAGTGAAAATAGACAAAGACATAGCGCGATTATACGAAACGATGACACGGGGTAAATTGGATGAATTGAAACGTATTATTAACAAACGGAAGAAAATAGTAGTTTATTCGCAATACAACACGGTCTTGGAATCGTTTTCACGTGAGTTTCATTCTAGTATAATAACGGGGAGAAGCAGCAGAGCTCAGAGAAAACGAAACATAGAAGCATTCAAAAATGGGAATACGAATGTTTTCTTCTTGTCTACCAAAATAGCGGATGTGGGAATAAACCTCACAGAAGGGGACACCTTGGTGTTTCTTGAGCCGGGAATTGACTCCGACGTAGAAAAACAGGCGATCGGTAGATTGAAGCGAATCGGCCAAGAGAAAACGGTGCACATTTACAAACTCTATTCCAAAGACACCTTAGAAGACTCCATATCATTGAAACGGTCAAGTTACGAACATGCGATTTCGCGCGTGATGAATTCTGGTGGGTCAAAATCATATATATCGAAGAAGAAAAGGCAATTTTTTCTTGGGTACATTACGGATATACTTCAGTTTAATTAAAATATTTACGTTTTTTATTTAACCCTAACATTTTTGTTACATACTCGTCAAACGACCCATCGAAGGTTTCCCAATCACTTAAACGTTGCTGTCCATCGCATACGTCTGGTAAGAAAGTAGATATAGTTTCTAAGGGTTTTTTTCCAAAGTCTTTTAATATACGAGAAGCATATACCAACACCTTGGACGGTCTTGTTTGAAATAGCATTGCCGATATAGCCATAGAGCAGCACATATTTTCCGCCGTCTGGTCGGATGTATCAAACAACATCAAACCGTAAGCAAGTATACGGTATTCCTTTGGGAATTTGCGTTGAAATACTTTAAACCATTTCTTACGCACTTCGCTTGTTACAAAGGTTTGATTTGGCGGCTTTGCAATGTATGTATGGACCGGTTTCTCTCCCAAAAATGCAAGGGCTCGTTTTGCATCCCAACGTTCTTCTGGGTCCAGTGCCAACAATCCCCTAATCAATGTGTCGATATCCGTTTCGTTTTTCAATGTTGGGATTCGTTGTTCTACCGCTTTTAGTGTCTTTCCCGGGACTTTACCATATACAATTTTGTGAAGAATGCAACCCAGTGACCAGATATCTACTTTGGTGGTATACTTCTGCTTCTTCCATATTTCAGGAGCTCTATACCATCTAGTTACCATGTACCCGGTTGCAACGCCGTAATCGTTTGCAAATTGACGAGAAAGTCCAAAATCACAGATCCAAACGACATCGCCTTTCATCAATACATTGTCCGGTTTTAAATCCCGGTGCATTACATTGTGTTCATGGAGGGAGTACAGACCTTGGAGCAATTGTGTTGCTATGTCTCTTATTTTTTCAAATGTTACCTGCTTTTGAGCACGAAGCCATCCGTTCAAATTACAGGTCGCTTTTTCCATAGTAATGTGCATACTCTTCCACTTGTAATAACAAGAACGGTAAGGCACCATGTTGGGAAGGTACATGCGCATTACGTATTGTTCTCTAGCGACAGACGCCAAATCTTCCATGCTTTCAATCAAAGTAATCTTTACCGCCGAATTGTTCTTACCGTATACCTTTGCGTAGGCGCCTTCACCAAGCATGAGCTGAGCCGTAGACATTTCAAAGCTTTACACACAGTTATATATAGTTTATTTGGTTAAGTCCTACTTTTTTCTTCTAACTGGTAACCAATTCCAATAGCGGTATTTAAATTTATTGTAGCGTGGGGCCAATGATTTGGAACAAACATAATAGACCCTGCTTCTTGTACGCAAAAAATTGGATTTTCAAACCACTGGTGCGATACATCGTCCCTTAGAAACTTCTTGGTTCTGTTGAATTCATACATGGTCTCTTTTTCTACCGTAAAAAAATACCATTCTTTTACTCCATGCAACAAGCTAAAAAATGCTCGTCTGTGTTGGTGAAACCCTATCCCCGACTGTGCGCCACCAATCGATATAATTTGGTATGGGTGATACGGAATAATGTCAGGGCGTAATTCGTCCAGATTCCGGTAATATTCAAAGGTCTGTGTGTCAAGGTCGTACATGTCTTTCACCTTTGCCGGTAAATCACCACCGTGTCCAAATTGAAGGACGTCTCTGTTTCCATGCATAACATCGTAATCATGATACGTCTGATTAAATAATTCGACGCTCATCTTTAACTGGTTTTTTAGAAGAAATGGACGATCGCGATCCATGTAATCCATAACAGTTGATTTATCTGCTTCTTCCAATATATCAATTTCACATTCGTATGCACAAACCGATAAAATGGAAATAATAAGTAGCGTTACTCGCATTTTAATAAAAAAAACTTTATTTATATACTATACTTTAATCCCATAAAAGAACAATGTACATTGGTATAGTCTTCTCGATGACCATGAAATACAAATTTAAACGGATTTGATGATACACAATTGATGTTAGTGTACTCTATCGCGGTGTCATTCACAGTGTAATAAAAACTTTTTGGTTTTTCCTGATACAATAAATCTGCTCCCCATGTCGCGATTCCCTCGTTCATGATTGCAAGGCTTATGGTGAAAGCTACAATAAAGACGGGTTGCTTGGAAGTAAACCCATAGGAACATATTAACGCAAGTGCATAATGATGAAGATGGAGAGGGTGACCTTCCATATATGCAACTATTGTAGTTCCTATGAAAAGAACCCACATGCATAGGTATAATGCAACATATACAATTCCCAACTTATTTTTCTTATACCGAATAAAATGGTACGAGAAATGGAAACATAAAGCGAACATTAATAGACTCAATAGAACGAACGATATTAATCCAATCCTATCGTTGAAATTGAATGAAATTTCTGTAAATACAGATCCCGCATGACGGAATGCCAGTGCGGTACCAACATGCAATGGTATCAGAAGTAAATATACCGGTCGAACCATCTTCTTTAAACGATTCTCTACAATGTTAGTGACCACTACTACATTCGCTGTATGCATCAATATTACAAGCAACCTATCCAAATTATAATGATCGTCGTATAGATACGCAATAAGCCCCCATGTAATTCCACTGGTAAGAGTGTATATTACCAAAACAAATGCACAATCATAACTATGGTCTTCTTCTACTAACATATATTTGTTACAATAAACTATTTATATATACAATCACCTTAAACCAAACATGTAAAATATAGTTCCAAAAATTCTAGAACGGGTGCTTCGTCGTGGCTCTGTAATTCTTACACGACACAGTGGACAGGTAGGGTTCTTACTTTTCCAATTATTAATACAACTATTGTGGAAGGAATGCCCACATTTTAGCGTTTTCATAGAATCGCAAATTTCGTCTAAACATATGGCACATGTCGTTCCTTCATGAGGGAATATCTTTGAACTCCTCCGAATACATGGCATATTTACCAACTTTACTCACCATTTTATATGTAATATAAACATTTATCACCGGCCACTGGGTTGAATCTGTCGTTGTATCGTATTCAATATACTTTCGAGTCGGTCGTCTTAAACGCACAATTAATGGTGGTTTCCGTTTGACAATATATGTCGCCATACCCCTTAAATCCTTCGCCGTCGCCGATGCTAGTATATTGACGCCCCTAGGCACATGTCGATATATTTTAAGGTATGTTCTGGCATATGTTTTGTCGATTTTTAGAAATTCGATAATTTTGTTCGTGTCAATTATCATGGCTTCTTCTACGATTTTATGTTTCTTGTTCCATTTAAAAAATACAGTTACGGTGTTCTGCGTCCCAAACTTCATCGCTATTTCCGAATACCGAACCATATCAAAGTGCATACCGCCCTGTCCCTTCTTTATCTCTATAAATGCGTCTCCATTAAATGCATCGTAATATCGGGCATCAAACGGAACCCAACCCAAAACCTCACAAAACCGTTTTTCGTATGCATTTTTGGGCACCACGAAATCCCCACTCAGTTGTTTAAACACTTGTGATATCTGGTCTCGTACTAACTCCATTGTACATTGTCATCGCTTTAATATTTATATGGTATTAGATAAAAAAAAATTATTGTCGATATTTCAATTTAGCTTTGTCGGGCCACTTTTTGACCATTGGGCCACTTCGGGCCACTTGCCACTTCGGGCCACTTGCCACTTCGGGCCATGGGCCAAAGGTATTCATTAAAAATTTCGTTCCATTAAATTTATGTATATTAAAAGCTTCTTGTCCAAACAAAGATGAAGCTAGTATTTCAACATTTAGACACGCAATCACCAAACAAGTTCATCACGTTGTTCGGACGAACCTTAGATGACAAAAGCGTAGCCGTTCATGTCAAAGATTTCAGTCCAAAACTGTATATTGTCATAGACAGGGACGTACGACGACTACAAGCCCTTATTCGGGCCTCGTTAATACGGTACAAAGAAAGCAAACATATTCTAAAGTTTGACCCGGATTCGGTGAAGAACATCGATTCATGTATAGACAAGCATGAAAAAAAACTCCTGTGGTTTAAAATAGTCAAAGGTCAGGATATTACGGAATACAACGAAGAAGGCGCCCATGACTTTCTTGAGATTACCACGATAGACAAGTACGTTTTCAATGACTTGAAGGCAATTTTAAGTCGTAAGTGCGAGTTCATTTACAGACAGATGATGTTGGACACTGAAACACGTATGGTAAAGAAATGGTGCCAGAAATACGAGGTAGACTGTCAAACAAACCTGAAGTATATGTTAGACAAACCCTACACCATATACAACGACCAAGTTGACTATGGTCTTCAATATCTAATCAGCAAAGACATATATTCATGCAATTGGATGGAAGTCGATGGACAGGAAGTCAGTAAGAAGCAAACAACATGTGATATTGAATTGGAAGCCATACGTTTAGAGCAGATAGAACGAAATGACATGGCCCCATGGCACATATTGACATACGATATTGAATCCGTACCTCATCCAAGAGGAAATGGCAAGTTTGAGTTTCCAACGGCGGAACAAGACCCGGTATGTACAATAGGAGCAATTGTTCAAAAGGGAGAAGCAGTTGAGAAATACGTTTGGATTCACACGCCAAACGGAGATCCCATCGATGTTCTATCACCGGTGCAGAACCCTACAGACGATTACACATCGGAAGACACAGAAGTCTACCACTATGATGACGAATTGGAAATGTTGATCGATTTCAATACCTTTATTGTTGACAAGGATATTGATATTATCGAAGGGTACAATAGTGCATGGTTTGACCACCCATACCTATTCAAACGGTACAACACTCTGATGACGAAAAATTATGGCAAGCGATTGAATAGTGAGAGCAAGCAACGCACTTGTAAGGGTCCAAAGGACGAGTATTCTCCGATTTGGGGTAGATTTCTCAACATGGAATCATTTATCAAAGAGAAGGTGTTTGAAAGCAAGCAAGCGGGAAAGAATGTAACAAGGACTTTGTTTTGTCCGGGTCGTATCGACCACGATGGATACCAAGTCATGAAAAAGAACCACAACCTTTCAAGTTACAAATTAGACAATGTTGCCTTTGAATTTCTAGGTACAAAAAAATATCCGATGGATTACAACGATATTCACCCAAAGTATCACACCAAGGAAGGACGAGACGAACTAGCCGTCTATTGTGTAAAAGACGCATGGTTGACGCGTAAAATAATGCACAAACTCAGCAAATTGTTCGTATCGTTTCAGTTGGCATCCGTTACCGGAATTGCACTTAACGATGTTCTAAATCGAGGTCAGGGCATTCGCACGATCGCTCTGATGTTGCGGTATTGCAAGCAAAGATCACCACAGTATTTTATCCCACGACGGGAAACAATAAAGAAATACAACAAGTGGAACCAACTCTCCAAGAATCTGGACATAGTTACAGCGGTAGAGGAACGGTTTGATGGTTTTCAAGGAGCAGTCGTATTGGACCCAAAACCAAAATTCTACAAAGATGCGATTGCAACCCTTGACTTTGCCTCTCTGTACCCTTCGGTGATGATGTGCATGAACATGTCGTATGAAACCATCATTAGTAAAAAAACCATGATCGAGAGGGGATGGACCGAAGGAAAAGAAGTACGGACGGTACCGGATTACTACTGGAAAGACGGTAGGATGCAAAACAAGATCAATTACAATACCAACGTCATTTTTGCCACAAAGGAAACCAGACAGGGGATTCTACCAGAGATATTGGGATCCTTATGGGATGAACGCAAACGAGTAAAAAAAGAAATGAAGAAACATCATCCAGATACAGTCCAGTACAAGATAGCAAATGGTCGTCAATTGGGTCTCAAAGTTTGCATGAATAGTATCTATGGGTTTACAGGTGCGTCGGTTGGGTTTCTACCGGAAAAGCGAATAGCAGAAAGTGTTACTAAATATGGAAGAGGTCTCACTTTAAAAACACAAGACCTGATCGAGAACCACCCAAAGTGGGGAAAGGAACATGGGGTTCGATGCGTATACGGGGATACCGATTCGGTGTTTTGTCACCTTCCACGGTCTCTGTGCGATGGCCCAACGCCAGAGGCAACTGTAAAACGCGCGGAGGAGATTGGCAGGGAGATGGGAGAGTATGTAGACGCACACTTCTTACGACCGGTAGAGTTGGAGTTTGAAAAAGTTTACTTGCCGTTTATGTTGATAAAAAAGAAGCGTTACTGTGGTAAGAAATACGAAGAGGGCCATGTTAAAATAGACATGAAGGGACTGGAGTGCGTCAGGCGAGACTTTTGCCCACTGTTAGTAAAAACACAGAAGGAAATGTTGACCGTTCTAATGAATACGATGGATGTAGATCAAGCATGCAAAGTGGTGTCCAAGGCGATGCAAGATCTAGCATTGTGTAAAGTGCCTTTGGAAATGTTGACCATGAGCAAAAAATTGTCTCGTTCTCCTTCCGATTACAAAGTTAAGGGAGCACATGTAAACTTGGCGATGCGCATCAACAAAGAACGGGGCGAACAACATGGGTTTGTAGCGGGAGATAGAGTCCCATACGTCATAGCAAAGGGGAAATCATTTAAAATGTCGGAGAATTCGGTCTTGCCGGAAGAGATCACCAGTGGAAAGTTTGTTGTGGACTACGACTACTATCGAAACAAACAGATGATCCCACCTCTTACGAGAATTATAGAGAAACTGTGCGATAATCCGAAGAGTTTGTTTGTTTGCAATGCGATTAAAAAGCCTGCCATAACCGGCATGTTTGCGAAATGGGTGAAAAAGAGAAAAAAAGAGGAAATAGTTATCGTTCAGCCAAAAATAGTAAAGAAGAGTAAAAAAACGACAATATATAATTTTTTTTAGAATTTTAATTTTTGAGCCGAATTTTTATGTGGGTACGTTGCGCTTCTAGCTTTGTACTTTTCTATGTAAGCAATTAAATTGTCTAATGCGTTTTCCATGGTGACTTTATCTTCGAATATACCAGTTATGTCTTTTTTTAGTCTTTTTGAAGGGAGATTTTTCTTGTATTCTCTCACCCCTCCGTGGGAAATATATAATATAATTTATTACTTTGTGTATAAATACGTCATATTATATAAATAAATGCGTTTAATATTATTCTTGTTATTAACAACCACCGTAGCCATGGAAGATCAGTGTTCTTGTACCTGTAATGACATTGATCGTGACAAACTGGGACAATCGACATGGTATCTACTTCATGAGATTGTTAAACATGCGGATCCTAGCTACGACCCAGCCCTATCTCTGCTTTTGAAAACCCTAGGCGTTTTGTACCCATGTTCACATTGTAGAGAACATATTAACGAATATTTGGAAACGCACCGTGTCGAGTTGTCGGAAAAGTGGATGTGTGATTTTCACAATTCGGTGAACGAACGTTTAAACAAGAGTATAGTAGCGTGTTAGGTTACAAAAACCCAGTTTACAACAGTGTACTTTTCGTTACTTGGTTGTAAGAACACGTATAAATGTCTTATGGGTGGATTCCCATCGATTACAAACCGTAGGGTTTCATTTGTTCCAGAGTCTGCTAAGCTTATGTCGGCTCCTAGATCTTCCTTCATCGTTGCAATTAGCTCATCTCGATTTATTTCTACATCGTTGTAAAACAACGGTAAGAGTATAAGTCTTGTTCGTTGAACCACGGGCATTGTATTGCAAACGGGAGGAAGCTTTACCCCGTCTATTTGCTGACCTTCCTCTATTCCATCAAATGGATTTATTTCCTCTTTGGGTTTCATGTACTTGATTGTCAGATGTTTAGAGGCTATCTTTCTACGCTTTCGTTTTGAAAGACCAACAAGGTGATCGTGCTTACGTTTGGACCTTCGAACCGATGCTTCTCCCAATTGTTTTAACAATGAACGAACATGATTACGTTGTTCTTCGGTAAGGGGTTTTGGCGCTTCTCTTGAAGTCATATATTAAATGGAATAGGCATATAAATAGGTATATTTTTGTTAGTAAATGACCCTTTATTTGTATTTAATTTCGCATCCTCGTCCTGAAATCAAAACCCATACCTATATCGGATGTACAGAAAATTTCCTTAAACGTTTGAACCAACACAATGGGTTGGAAGCTGGCGGTCCCCGTATTACGAAACGAGCTGCCGGATCATGGGAACCTGTCTTAATTTTGAAACTACACGATGAGAAAAACTCCAAACAGTTAAAACGGGAATGGAAACAAAGTAGTCGGGGTTTAGAAAGTCGAGTAAAACGTGGGATAGAATTGGCTGTAAAGCACAAGCTTAAAATGATTATTCCTAAGACGGATAGTAAAATTCCAGTTATTAAATATATAAATCAACATTGGGATGGCAATTCGGTTCGGATGACGGACGAGGAATGGAAACATGTGCTATCGAATTTTTAACTTTTTACGAACCGTAACCTGTTGTCTTATGTTTGTAATCGGCGTGTCGTTTCGTCTAACTTGTATGGTCATCTTATGCTGTGGGTAATCGAACACGGTTTCCGTAATAAACGCTCTATATTTTTGTACCACTTCTGCTATATACTCTACGTTTAAACACTCGATGTCTTTCAATTGCAAGTCGTAATACCCGGCCGATGTTTCAATCGCGCTTGTAAACTCCATGGTTGTCATCCCCAACAAGTTTCGTAAAATCCCTTCAATGTGTTTTTTGTCTTTTTTGTCTACCATAGACAGATCGTAATCTGTTGGCACCCCAATGTCTTCAATCCCAATCGAACGTTTTCTCTTCCTTTTGGTCTCGTCATTGTGCTTATACGATTCGATTTTGAGTTCGGCGGCAACTAGGTCGGCCTTTATACTTATAATTTTGGAAACATACTTTACTAGGTATTTGTTGGGGTATACCACAACATAACCGCGAGTACACAGTCCCATAATCCTAAAGTTGGCTGTCGCGGCGGCCGCGATTCAAGGAATAACTTGTAACCTTATGTCGAGCGCCGGAGGCGCGAGGAAAATTTTAGGATTTTATGCTCAGACTAACGCTCAGACACCCTATTTTGAACTCATACACTATTGATAATGTTACACAAAAATAAGGGGTTTTTGCACCCAAAAGGTGGGGGGGGGCAGAAACATACTAGTGCCCCCCCCCCCCCCCCC